>Ga0213839_1002425_pt1 | contig 10402 bp, 8 predicted proteins | sample SWPATP21_FD_160075 | JGI IMG/M metagenome (GOLD analysis project Ga0213839, IMG submission 160075) | Coastal seawater microbial communities from Marineland, Florida, United States - SWPA TP2 #1 | ecosystem: Environmental > Aquatic > Marine > Coastal | place: USA: Florida | collected 2016-08-14 | reverse complement strand
CACGCTTGGACTACCCCGACCCTGGTGCGTACATCACCGTCGATGGCGTCGTCGGCACCACCTTCGTCAGCGGCGAAGTCGTGGTGTTCCAGCCCGACGACCCCCTCGACTCCGGCACCACCTACGACGCCACGGTCACCTACGCGTGCAGCTCCGAGTCGTGGAGCTTCACCACGTCCGACGTGGGCGCTCCCACGTCCACCTCCCCCGAAGGCGAGGTGTTCAGCCTCGACCTGACGACGGGCACCTTCATCGAGCCCGGCGGGTCCGACATCGGCCTCCTCATCGGCGACCTCTTCGGGGACACCGAGCTCCTGCTGAGCGTCACCGACCCGCCCACCACCGTGATCCCGATGATCGGTGCGCTCGGCGACGGCAACGGCGTGCAAGACGTGTGCGTCGAGAGCATCGACATCCCCGACGACCCTTCCTACGACGACCCCTACTTCCAGCTCGAGGTCGACGCGCTCCCGGTCTCAGCCATCAGCTCGCCCCTGACCCTCGACGACGTCACCCTCTCCGGTGCCTTCACCGCCGACTTGGCCGCCATCGAGGGTGGCGTGCTCCAAGCGGAGCTCGACAGTCGCTCGTTGTTCGAGGTTCTCGGCCTGCCGAGCTCGGCGCCGGATGATTCGGTCTGCCTTCTATTCTCGGCGGTCGGCGTCAGCTGCGAAGCGTGCTCCGACGGCTCCGGCACGTACTGCCTGCCTGTGTGGATCGCCGACCTCGAGGCCCCGAACGTCGGCGGCACCATCGTGGAGATCGACGCAGCCACGGCGGCGGCGAACTGCCCCTAGCGTGTTTCGCCCCACCTAGGGGCAGCCTACTCCAGACGCATGGTCACCGTGTCGAGCACGTCGAGTGCGACCTCGCGGTCTCCCTGGCAGCCGTCGGGCGCGAGACCGGTGACGTAGCTGCGGGCCACGAGGGAAAACACGACATCGCCCGCAAAGCAGACGGACGCCAGCGCCTGGCTGAGCTCACCCGAGGTAACCGTTGGGGCTGTCGGGGTGAGCAGGCAGCCACCCGCCTCGTCGGATTCCCACCCGGTGGGGTCGCAGCGGACGTCGCCTTCGTCGAGAACCGGTCCACAGGCTAGCGCTGCCGCAGCGGTCGGGTCGCTGATGGCGGAGACCACCAGGCGCGGGTCTGCGTCGACGGGGCGTGCCCTGCCGTCGTAGACGAATCCGCGGAGGGAGGACACCGGGGTGCCCTCGCTCCCCACGGGGAGCAGCGAAGGGCCGGTGAGCACTCCTTCTTCGGCGGAGGGCGCCGCCAGTGGTAGCACGGCCGTCGCTGTCGGCGCGGCGGCGCCGGAGGGTGTGAGGCTCACGCTGAACGCCGTCGCGGTCTCGTCGACCACGACCGGCACCCGCTCACCGGTGACAACCTGCGTCGTGGTGCCAGAGGCGAACCGCCCGCCAGCGGCGTTCAGGGTGACGACCTCTCCACCGCCGCCCACGAGGACGTCCATCTCCCGACAAGGAAGCTCCTCCCTTTGCTCTCGCGCCGGCTCCGGCGCGTCGGGGTCCGCGTCACGGGCCACCAGCGCCAGCTCGTCGGGAACCAACGCAAGGCCATGTTGGTCGAGGCCCGCCAATCGCCCCACCTGAGCTTCTACCTGCCAGGTACCCGGGGCATCCGGTGCGGTTACTTCGACCCGGGCTACCAGCGGCTCGGCTCCGCTCCTGACCAGCTTGGTGGGCGCTGGGCCCGTGCCCGGCCCCATCTGCCCGACCAGCCCACTCGTGACGATGAGCGTGGGGTCGGCCATCCAGTACGGAGGCGCCTGCACCTCGATCGTCGCCTGCTCGCCGATCCCCGGATCCCCGAGGATGCTTACCTCCAGCGGAGTCGGATCGATGGTGAGCACGGCCCAGGAGGAGCGCTCCGGCGTCTGCTTCGTGCCCGTCGGCGCCGTGACCGTGACGCGCGCACGGACCACGGTGGCCTCTGCGGGAACGGGGACCATCCACAGTGCCTCGAGGCCATCGCCGGTCGGCGTGATCGCAGCGGAGAGTTCGTGCGTCCACGTCTCGTCGTTGACCCGTAGCTCCAGGCCCAGAACGGGATCGTTGGCCCACGAGCGACCTCGTACACGGTAGTCGAGGCGCACCACCTCCCAGCCGGCCTCGGCGTGGTCGACACCCCAGCGGAGGTCTGCGTCGAAATCCGGCGACCCGAGCTCACACGCGGCGAGGAGCAAGATCATGGGCGCCACTGGCTCGCTGGCCGGCTCACCGTCGGCAGCACGAGTCGAATCGACTGCTTGCCCCTCGGCCCGCCGACCTTCACCAGCACATTCACGCGTCCCCCGGGAGGAATGGACACGCAGGAAGGGGAAACGGTGTGAGGCGAGATGCCCTCCAGCACCAGCCGCTCCGCCGTCGTCGCGCACCGGGCCTTCAAGCGAGACATGCCGCTGTCTCTCGGCACGAGGCTCACATCGCGGATCTCCTCCATCATCTCAACCTCCGATCAGCTTGCTGAGGGCGCTGTAGCTGCCGCCGAACAAGTCGCCGCGGAAGCCCACGCTAAAGGTGGGAAGCCACAGCGTCTCTGGCTCGGACCCCCCGCGGGTGTCGCCCACCCACGCTCCGCCGTACGACACGTACGTGTAGGGAAGCAGCTGGGCGCCCACGGCCACCCCTACGACAGGAAGGCCGTCGTTGGACGAGGTGAGTCGACCGTCGCCGAAGGCACCGGTCGCCGACCGCACGTTCAGCTGTGCATGAAGCACCCGCCACAGGTCGCGGCTGCCGTTCGTCCACATGGGTTCCTCGGCGGGGTTCGGGAGCGGCGACAGCGACACACCGACCATCAGCTGGGGCACCAACCCGAGGTCGGGGTGGCGGTACCAGATCGATCCGGCGGTGGGCTGCAGGTAGTCGCCGAGCCAGGCGTCCTGGTCGATGCGCTGCTCCACCGCGTGCTTGCTGACCACCAACGTCGTTGCGAGCTTGTCGACCGCCGCGTCGCGTTCCTCGGCTTGGATGCGCCACTGGTTGAGGCCCGTCAGATACGCCCACAGGTCGTCGGGATGGGTCCACGCAGCGCTCAGCAGGTCGTCGATCGCGGCAGCATCGTCATCGTCTCGATGCTGGCGCATCACGTCCCACCGCTTCTTCAGCGCGATGGCTCCCTTCAGCTGGTCCTGCTGGCGGTCACAGCTCAGCTCGCGGCGGTCGTCCCCTCGCAGCACCTCGCCTCGCGCGAGGTCGAGCAGGGGCCACAGCGGCTCGCCGTCGGGGGCCTCGAGCACCGCTTCGGGATGGGGGAGGCGAAGTGACCATGCTCCGTCTTCGCCCCGCACCTCCAGCGCCCCGTGGTGGATCCTCACCGTGTCTTCGCCGTCGAGCAGCAAGTCGGCACGTCGTGCCGCGCCGAGCAGCACGGTGTGCACGAGCCCCCTCGACCATCCGCCGAAGAGGACCATATCGGCGGAGTCGACCGTCTCTCGGGGTGAGGGCGGGCAGGGAACTTGCGCGGTGACCGCCTGAGACAGGGCTTCCTGGTCGACCTCCTCGAACAGCTCCGCGGGTAGGAGCCCTGCGAGTGCCTTGTTGGCCGCCTGGCGCGCGCCTTCGGGGTCGCCGACGCTCTGCGCGTCGTCGACGGCCTGACGAATGCTGTCCCCAAGCTCGACGTCCATCGCCAGCACCCGAACGCAGTACCGCCGTCCAGCACCTCGAAGCTTCACTTCACGCACACGAAAGGTGGAGACCTTCGGCTTGTCCTTCGCGGGAGCCTTCGGCACGGCCACGGGACTCAGCCAGGTGCTGACGCCCGACGAGCTGGTGATGCGCGCGGGCTCGTCCCACGGCAGGCGGACCGTCGGGACGTCATCGCAGGAACGGCCGATGGGCAACCCGAGCAAGGTCGGGGGAAGCGACACGATCTCCACCCGTCGGGGCTCGGCGGAGGGCACCACCAGGTCGAACGGGCCCCGTGCCACAGCCGAGGAGCCGCCGTCCGTGTCGAGGGTGACCGACGGGACGGCGTCGGCCGCGAGGGCCAGCGCGAGGAAGAGCGCGGTCACTGGAACACCTGCTCGAAGCTGACGCTGGCCGGCACCGTGCCGTCGGGCTTGTCCACCATGGCAGTGATCGGTACTTCCCTGACATCGGACGGGTCCTCGATCGTCTTCTTTGGGACCCGGGTGAAGAAGGTGTCGGTACCGCGAACGAGCACCAGGACAGGATCCGGGTCGAACGCCGCCTGGGCGACCCGCAGGTTGGAGTCGGGTCGCACCCGACCGAGCCACCACGCGAGGTGCTCGGCGTTGGCGACCAGCTCAGGCTTCTCCGTGGCGGCGGCCATCTTCTGGAGACGGTCACCGAAACCTGCCAGGGACTCACCCGGGCTGCGGTCGATTGCGGGCCCCCAAGACAAGTGGTCGGCAGGATCGGGGTACCTCGGGCCGACGTCCGACCACTCGAGGCGGTCGTAGTAGGCTCGCACGTCGATGTGGCGCAGGTAGTCTCGGGTCGACGTTCCCACCGCCAGGACGCCGGGCAGGTAGGGAGAAGAGGTGGGCGGATCGGCACCGTCGAACACCAGCGCCGGGTCGTAGACGAGGTGGTCCACCATGACGATCTGGTGGTAGGCGAAGGCTGGCGGAAAGCTGTTCCAGGTGCCTCCCAGGGGGCGTACCCGGTTCAGCTCGAGCTCGTAGATCGACACGACGCGAGCACCATGCACCCCCACAAGACGGGTGAGGAGCCAGAGCAGGCGCGCCAACCCGCCACAATCGAGCAGCAGCTTCCCGGGACGCGGTACCGGGTGGGCGAGGCGCTCGAAGACCCGAGGAACCCACAGATCGACGTAGCTGTCGCCCATCTCGTTCATCGGGCCCATCTTGAGCGCGGTTGGCTGGTAGCGCAGCCTCCGCCCTTCGCCGAGGACACCGCGGCACAGGTCTGCCACCACGTCGTCGCCACCGGTGAGGTAGCGAAGCGCCACCTGCAGCGCGTCGACCGTCAGTCGTTGCCCGATCCTCCACGGTTCTCGCGGGCGGCCCGGGAGCAGGGCGAAGGCGACGAGGACGCTCCCGCGGACGATGCCGGTCTCCACGTCACAGAAGACGAGGCGGGTGGCGTGGAGCCCCACGGCCTCGGTGGCATCGGGGAAGGTCACGATGTGCACCCGGCTGTCGGACTCCAGCCTCACCACGGCGGTCCCGAGCACCGGCGTAGCACGTCCGCCCACGGTGCACGGGGTTCCGGGCACGGGGGCGCCGCCGACGGGCTCCACCTCGATGACATGGAGCCGGCGGGTGACCCCGGGAACGACCGCGTCGATCCTCATCTGCGCGTGGGAGCCGGGCGCGTGCACCCACCACAGTGTGGACGCGCCGTCGGCGTTCGCCACATGCGCGAGGTGGGCAGCGCCCTGCGGCTCCTGTACGCGGCGGTAGACCTCGCTTCCCCAGCCGACGCCCGCAGACCGTATCGTCAGCAATCGTCACACGACTGAAAGCCGTTGGGCTGGTCCATGGTGATGTGGCAGTCACCCCCGTTGTACTTGATGACCACCTTGAACGCGCCAGGGTGGGGCCGCTGGATGGCATCGGTGGTGATGGAGCCCCCGTCGGGCGAGCCCGTGTGGTGATACTCCACCGTCAAGACCTTCTTCGTCGGGTTCCAGTCGAAGTGGTCGAAGTGTGCGGTGGCTGCGCCGTGGAGTTTGCGGGCCACGATCTCCAGAGTGGTGGCGGTGACCTCAGCCGCGAACACCGCACACTTGTTCTTCCCGTGCAAGCCACAGAGCGTGCCGGTGCGCATCTGCGCGGCCATGGCTGCCCGCTGGTGCAGCGAGCTGCACCCATCAGGTGCGCGGAAGCCGTTGGGCTGGTCCATGGTGATGCGCGCGACGCCGCCACCGAAGAACACCCGTACGACAGCTCCCTCTGTATAGGCATAGGGCCCGGCGGCGCAGTCCCCCCCGTCGGGGCCTGCGTTGTGTCGATAGTCGAAGTCCCAGGTTCCAGGCCGTCGAATCAGCGCACCGGTGGCGCTGGAGTGGATGTCGTTGGCGACGATGTAGACCTGCCCGCCGCCCGAGGAGATGCCGAAGGTGGCGCAAGGGCTGCTGACGTGGCTGCAGAGAGGTGAGGGCACGGGCGTCTCCAGGATCGGAATGTGCGTCGGGGGCATCTAGCAAGCGGAGACCTGACAGGCCGTCATCTGCACGGAACGAGCCGTCCAGCGGGTCGTTTCGGGCACGCCGTCCCCGGATGCGGAGAGCCCCGCCGCGGCCCAAGGCCTGCCTGGCCGCTGCATGTCATGGGGTTCACAGGCTGTGAACGCTTTCTGCACGACACGGCAGGGATCAGCGCGCCCAACGCACACTCCATGCCTCACAAGGTGGCGGCACCGGCGTCCCCTCCCCCTCGTACCACACGTAGGTCAGCTCGTACGGATGCAGCCACCCCCGCTCCTCGAGCGCGTGGAACAGCCCCTCCTCCACCACCAGCTCGACGGGCCCCAGGGCCCCGAAGGACAGCCGCGACCGTGGCGGGTAGTCCACCGGAACGGTCACGCGCACCGTTCGACCGTTGGCATCCGGCGTCACCCGTACGCGCGCCGGATTGAGCGCCAGGCCGCCTCGGAGGCTCTCGTCGGAGGTGTACGCCCAGGCCACACTCCGCCGGCCACCCTGGGAAATCGCCGACCGAATCTTCGGGACGCAGGCCGGGAATCGTCCGCGCGTGTCCCACACCACCGTGCCGTCGTTGGGCACCGCCAGCGACGCCGTCTCCGCCGCGACCTCGGGGAAGCCGAGAACCGCGCCCGCCCCCGCCATCACCAGGTTCAGTCCCCAGAGCGCGATCATGTCCGGCACGGCGAGCGCCTCGGAGCCACCGGCAAAGACCTTGTGGGACAAGGCATCGACCCGCTGTCCGTAGCGCACGAGGCACCACAGGGCGGCTGGAAGCCCCGTGAGCGCGAGGGCCGCCCAGGCCCACGGCCGGACCCTTTGCTCGGCCGTGGAGCGGGCCAGCAGCGCCGCCAGCCCGGCCCACCACAGGGCGCCCACCACCAGCTGCCAGCACGCGAGCCAGCCGGCCGTCGTAGCAGCGAGCAAGAACAGCGGAGCCTGGAGCCATCGGCGCATACGAGACACGTACGGCCGTCCGCCAACGCCGACCGCCGACTGCACGGGATCTGCACGGACGATGCGCGGCGTCGGCACCCGACGCGGTAGGCTTCCCCCTCCTGCCCCCGAGGCCCCGTGGAGCTCACGCCCCTCCGCAGCTTCGTCGCCGTCGCGCGCGAGCGTCACCTCACCCGTGCGGCGCGGTCCCTGGGACTCACCCAGCCCGCCGTGTCCGGGCAGCTGTCGCGGCTCGAGGCCGAGCTGGGTACGGCACTGTTCCACCGCACACCCAAGGGCATGGAGCTCACCGAAGCCGGGCAGGTGTTCCTCACCCACGTCGAGCGCCTGCTCGTCGACCTCGACGACGGCATCGCGGCCGTCGAGGAGCTGAAGGGCGTGCAGCGCGGCACCCTCGCCATCGGCGGGGGCGCCACCGCCACCACCTACCTTCTTCCGCCGCTGTTTCGAAGGTTTCACGAGCAATACCCCGGCATCCGCCTCTACGTGCGGGAGGCCGGCAGCAAGGCGGTGATCGACGCCGTAGCAGCCGGGGAGCTCGACCTGGGCGTGATCACCGTCCCCGACGAGCCCCTCCCAGCGCCCCTGTCGCTCAAGCCATGGGTCGACGACGAGCTCGTGCTCATCGTGCCCCCCGCCCACGCCCTGGCCGGTCGGCGGCAGTTCCGGTTCGCCGAGCTCGAGGGCCTGCCCCTGGTCATGTTCGAGGCCGGCAGCGCCGTGCGTGCGCGCATCGACGGGGCCCTGCACCGTGCCGGCGTACGGCCCGAGATCGTGATGGAGCTGCGGAGCCTCGAGTCGATCCAGCAGATGGTGGCCCAGGGCATCGGCGCGGCCTTCGTCAGCCGCTTTGCCCTGCACGACCCCGACGAAGGACTCACGCCACGCGACGGCGTGGCCCAGCTGCGACGTCAGCTCGCGGTGGTCACCCGTGGCGACCGACGGCCGAGCCCCGCGGCACGCGCATTCAGCGCGCTCCTGGCGACCTGATGGCGAACAAGCACGACACCATCACAGCAGACGAGCTGCGGGCTGCGGCCGATGGGCTGCGCCGCCGCGGCGCGACCGCCGACGAGGTCGACGAACTCGTCGAAGCCTCCATGCGCCGCCATGCCCCGCTGGTATGGGCGATCGAGCACGGGCAGCAGAAGGCCGCGCTCGACCTCCTCGAGCGAGGGTCGAACCCGGATGAGCGCGACATCTTGGGCCAGACTGCCCTCGTGCATGCTTCGACACGAGGAGACCTCACGTTGATGTGTGCCCTGGTGGCGGCCGGCGCGAGCGTCGACCTCGACGGGCCGCTGGTGATGGCCGCGCAGGCGGGTCAGCTCGAGGCCGTGCGGCTGCTGCTCGAGCTGGGGGCCGACCGCCAGCAGACCAACGTCGAGGGCTACACGGCGGCCGAACGCTGCGTGCCCGGCTCGGCCATCGCGGCTCTTGTCGACCCGAAGTAGCGGGGGCGCACGACGTAGGTTCGAGCAACGCAGACGCTCGACAGCACACGCTCACGCAGACGGACCAACCCTTCATCGCGGCGATCGACCGGCGCGGGCACGCTCTTCGACGCCAAACCGGTCGGGATCACCCCCTCACCGGTCGCTCATCGCCCGCGGATTCCCCACGTGGGGGCGAAGCGGACAGCATCTGTCCGGGGACCTGCTCGGCCGGCGTTTCGTCAGCGGTCGGAGCCCAGGTGTCGACCGGTGAGCACTCCAAGAGGGTGTCCGGCGCACCGGTGAGACATCGAAGAGGGTGTTCGGCGTCCACATCGAGGGAACGGTCACGAACGAAGCGTCACTATCCCGCGGCCCATCGCCACGAATCGGCGCGGGCACCCTCTTCGACCCCTCACCGGTCGCGAGCACACCCTCTTCACCCGCTCACCGGTGGTTGCTGTGGGACACCGCGGCGGCCATCAGCTCGGTCCACCTCGCCAGCAGGAGGTCGACGTAGACCTCGTGTGGACACCCCGGGTAGAGCCCCAGTCCGTATCCCTCGTTGCACTCCACGACCGCCAGCCGTCCACAGCTCAGGCGACCGACGTCGAGGGCAAAGCCCGCGGCCACCAGGCCACGCTCCCGCACGGCAGACAGAACCTCCACGACGAACGACAGCGGGGCCTGCTCGCTCTCCCCCCTGTACTGCGCGACGGCTCGCGGCTCGCCCTCCACGACATAGGCTCGCCACTCACTGATGAACCGCACCGGCTCGGCGACCCACACCGGGAGACGCCGCGAGCAGCCGGCCGCGTTGGAGAAGTCGGTGTACGACTCGCAGACGAAGCCGGTGAAGCCCTTGGCGCGCTCGGCCGGCTTCACGAACAACCGCTCGCCACGCTCCACCGCCGCGAACGATTCCCCCAGGGTGGAACGCTCGATGCGACGGCGCAGGAACGGACGAACGGTGGCCGGATAGGAGCCCAGGGGTGCCTGGCCGACGCCTAGCTGCCGAAGCGCGATGGGGACGGCCTCCATGTCGCCGGTGAGCAGGACCGAGGGGCCCAGCGGAAGCTGGCGACGGAGGAGGCGCTTCAGCGTGTAGCGCTGCACCGGCACGCCGCGGGCGGTCAACACCGACTCCACAGCGACGGCCTCGACGAGGGGGCGGTCGGAGCGCTGAACCTGAACCAGGGCGGACGCAATCATGGGAGCCTTCCACGGCGAGGCTGCAGAGATGCCCAGGGTGCATCATCACGTAGACTGTAGCGGGAGAGCCTCCCCGTGGCCCGAACGCCGAACCCGCTCCGTCGCGACCTCCACGGGCTGTCCCTGACCGCCCGGCCAGCACCCGTCCATCCCGCGACGCGCTGGGCGATCGGGGCCGGGGTGCTGGCGGCGCTGGCCATCATCCTCACCGGTGCAGGGCTGCGCACCACGCAGCGGGTCGTGATGGTCGAGGAGGTCGCCACCCCGGCCGTCGATGCGCTGCCACCTCCGTCCCGGCGCCTGCCACCTCCCGTGGTGGAGCCACCTGCCGCCCCAGCCCTGGCCTGTGGCTGCGACGCCCCCGAGGGCCTCCGGGAAGCGCTCGACGGGGGGCTCGACCGCTACGTGCGCACCCGGGGCGTGGCACTGGAGCACGGCGCACCCCTCGCCCCGCTCCCCGACCACGCCCTCGACCTGTTCTGGAGCGGCTACGACCGCCTCCGCATCACCGCGGCATCGACCCATGGGCAGGTGCCCGGCGTTCGTCCGACGCCGACGCACGCACGCCGAGCCGAGCGCGAGTTCGCCGCGCTGCGGCGGGCCTATGAGGTCCATGTGGAGGGCAACCACGCGCACCCCCT
>Ga0213839_1002424_pt1 | contig 10403 bp, 8 predicted proteins | sample SWPATP21_FD_160075 | JGI IMG/M metagenome (GOLD analysis project Ga0213839, IMG submission 160075) | Coastal seawater microbial communities from Marineland, Florida, United States - SWPA TP2 #1 | ecosystem: Environmental > Aquatic > Marine > Coastal | place: USA: Florida | collected 2016-08-14 | reverse complement strand
GTCGCCGATGCGCTGCGGGTCTATGCGTCGGAAATGCGCGACAAGCGGGTGATGCGGGCCGAGGAAAAGGCCAACAAGCTGCCGACGAAGATGACGCTGGCGACGATGATGCTGACGGTTCCGCCGCTGCTGATCATCCTGATCGGCCCGTCGGTTCTGGGCATCACCAAGATGGGCGAAATGACCGCCCAGACCACGCAGGAAAAGGCTGAGGAGCAGTCCCGGTGATCCGGGCGGCCCTTGCCGCCCTTGCCGTGCTGACTGCCCTCGGGGCCTGTACCGAACCAGCCAGGATCGACAAGGACACCCCCTATGCGCCGGGGGTCGACCGCCGGAAAGAGGCGGTCGATGGCGTGATCGTGGGCAACCGCCTGCTGGAAGCCAAGCAGTACGAACTTGCGCTGGATGCCTTCACCCGCGCGGCCGCGACCCAGGGGCTGACCCCGCCGATCTATGCCGGGCTCGGGGCCTCGAACCTCGGGCTCGGGCGTCTGGGCCAGGCGGAAAAGCAGCTGCGCGAGGCGATCAAGGCCCCGGACGCGGCGCCGCAGACCTGGAACAATCTCGGCGTGGTGCTGATGGACAGCGGAGAGGTCCCCGAAGCGGTGGAGATCCTGCGTCGCGCATTTGCCCTATCCAACGGAGAAAATGACGAGATTCGCGACAATCTTCGCTTGGCACTCGCAATGCAGGACAAAACAGTCTATGATCCGGAGGCACAACAAGAACTCGACCTGGTGCGTCGCGGAAACGGCCTCTATCGGCTAGGCGAACCGTACCCGTGATCGGGGCAGAGCAGTAAAGGACGCAGGCACATGCGCCACCCTGTACTCTTGATCTCCTGTCTGGCGGGGGCTGTCGCCCTGTCCGCCTGTTCGAAGACGTCGACCAGCGAGGTCAACCGCGCCTTCCGCGATGTGAACGTCGTGGATGAAAGCAATCTCAACGACATCATGCTGACCGTCGGGGATCCGAACGAGGCGGTGGTCTATTTCCAGCGCACGCTGAACGACAACCCCGACCGGATCGACCTTATGCGGGGCCTGGCGCTGAGCCTGGTCAAGGCGCGCCGCCCCACGGAGGCGGTGACGGTCTGGTCCAAGGTCGTGGAACATCCCGAAGCGACGGAGGATGACAAGGTCGATTATGCCGACGCGCTGATCCGCGATGGCAAATGGGAAAAGGCCGATCTCGTTCTCGACAGCGTGCCGCCGACCCACGAGACCTACAAGCGCTACCGGCTTGAGGCGATGGTCGCGGACAGCAACAAGGAATGGCAGAAGGCCGACAGTTTCTATGAAACCGCCGTGGGCCTGACGACCAAACCGGGCGGCGTTCTCAACAACTGGGGCTATTCGAAGCTGACGCGCGGTGATTTCACCGATGCGGAGAAGCTCTTCGCCCAGGCGATCCAGCAGGACCCGGAATTGTTCACCGCCAAGAACAACCTGATCCTGGCACGCGGGGCGCAGCGGAACTATTCCCTCCCCGTGATCCCGATGAAACAGACGGAACGGGCGCAGCTTCTCTACACCCTCGGTCTGAGCGCGGTGAAGCAGGGCGACGTGGAAACCGGCAAGGCGCTGCTGCGCGAGGCGATCGACACGCATCCGCAGCATTACGAAGACGCGGTGCGGTCGTTGCGCGCCCTCGAAGCCTGAGACCATGCTGGCGCTGGACCCGGTCGCGGCCCGGCTCTTCCTGCCTTTCGTGCTGGTGATCGGCCTCTACGTGTCGTGGAGCGACCTTCGGGCGATGCGCATCCCCAATGGCAGCGTCGTGCTGCTGGCGCTGGTGTTCATCGTGCTCGCCCCCTTTGTCCTGCCGCTTGAGGTCTATGGTTTCCGCCTGATCCATCTGGTCGTCATGCTGGTCTGCGGCATCATCCTGACCGCCCTGCGTGTCATGGGGGCGGGCGATGCGAAGTTCATCGCCGCCGCCGCCCCCTTTGTGGCCATCGCGGATCTACGGCTGGTCTTCATGATCCTCGCCGCGACCATGCTGGCGGCCTTTGCCACGCATCGGGGCGCGAAACACAGCCCGCTGCGGCGGCTTGCCCCGTCCTGGGAAAGCTGGGACCGGGGGCGGGATTTCCCCATGGGCACGGCCCTGTCCACCGCGCTGACGCTTTATATCGCGATGGCGGCGTTTTCCTGATCCGCCAACCGTCCGGGCTGCTTTATCGTTCGATCCGATAGAGGCGGAAGGCGTCTGTCCGGCCCTGCGGCTCCAGCGTGAGCCCCGAGAGTTCGAGCAGTTCGATCATCCGCAGCTTCGCGCGCCGGTCCGTCGGGCAGTCGGGGATGATGACATGTGTCGCCTCCGCCAGACCGGGCAGGCCGTCGTAATACCACGGCGCCCCGCCCGGCAGCGGGCGCAGACCGGCGAATATCCAATGCGACTGGAACAGGTCCGCGACCAGCGGCTGGCGGTCGATGCCGGGGGCCAGCGCCAGCAGGTCGTCGCTGTCACGCTCCATCACCGCCACCAGCCCGCCGGTGAGGACGCAGTCGCCAAGCGGTTCGCCATCGAACCCTGCGGTGGCGGCGCCGGGCGCGGCGATCACAGTTGTCTTGGCAAAGGCGGTTTCGCCCCGCGCGGTCACCATGCGCAGGGTCGGGTCTTCCGGGAAGAGCGGGCGGGAGAAGGCTTCGGGCGCGGTGATATGGCGCACCGGGCTCCAGAGGATGTTGAATAACACTGGCAGGATCATCACCCCGGCCGCCACCGCCGTCACCCGCAGGCCGCGCGCCGCGCTGCCCTGCCCCCGCGTCGACAGCACCCAGGCGACCAGCGCCGGGATGCAAAGCCAGAGCGGATCGTTGCCATAATTCTGCCAGGTCACGAAGGTGAACGCCGCGAAGAACAGAAGCAGCATCGCCCCGACGTCGCGCCGGTCGGACCGGGCGGCAAAATAGATCAGGGCCGCCACGATCAGGGTTGCGGGCGTGCCACTGGGCGAGATGACGAGGGACCGCCACCCCTCCCCCGGCTCGGCGCGGGCGGGAGACCCCGCGACGGTGAGAATATCGCGCAGGTACGCCTGCCAGTAGCCGATCCCCTCAACCGCGGTGACGGCCAGGAGGATGGCCGCGGCGGCACCAAACGCGGCCAGAAGGGTTTTGATGCGACCATTTCGCAACAGTCCGAAGATAACCGGAATGGTCAGCGCGACGGGGAAACTGAGCTTGATCATCGCCATCCCGGCCATCAGGGCACCGATGGCGACCCCCTCGACCGTGCTGTGGGGCGCGCGGCCGGGCAGCAGAACCGCAAGCGTTATGATCAGACTGCCCGCCCAGCACCACCTGTTGTAGTGCATGGCAAGCGAGGTCAGCGGCTCCGTGCCGCCATGGACAAGGCCCGTTGCCAGCCCCATCGCGACCAGCGCGAAGACCGCCGATTGACCCTGCGTCAGCCGGTTGACACTGACAATCAATCCGGCCGCGAAAAAGTTAAGCGAAGCAACTATTTGCCCCCATGTCATCGCCTCCCCCAAACCGAGGCCCGCGCGATGCAGCAGCGCCATGGGAAGCGTGGCCCAGCCGCCAAGGGGAGTTGCGATGTCGCGGTGATAGACCTCTCCGCCGGACTGGCGCAGCACCAGATCGGCAAGGTGCAGCATGTCGCCCTCGTGACTGGAAAAGAACAGGCCATTGCCCAGGGCGGTCGCGACGACCTGGATAAGCAGGATCGCGCCGAAGGTAATTACGATTTGAAGCTCTTTGCCTGCCACGCCCTATTTCCGCTTTGTTTTTTATCCACGGTAGCAACGTAAAGTTTCGCTTGCACCCAATTTTCGTAGCAGTGCGAATCTAAACACGCTAAGATAGAAACAATAATAAACATGAGCAGTTGCCCATGAATATGCAGGTCTCGACAGCGGTGGTTGCACCTCCGCCTCCGCGCAATCTGGAAGAGCTTGAGCTTCCGATTGTGATGGCGCGCGACATCCTGATCAAAACCATGTTCCGCAAGAGCGTGGACAAACTCTCCAAGATCGCCGCGGCGATCTGCCTGCCCGCGAACGTGACGCAGGAACTCATCGACCTTGCGCGCGAACAGCTTCTTCTCGAAGCGACCGGCACGATGAAGGCCACCGCCGACCGGGAGATGGGCTATCAGCTGACCGACAACGGCAAGGCGCGGGCGCTGGATGCGCTGGCACAGTCGGAATATTACGGCGCAATGCCGGTGCCGCTCCAGATCTACCACCAGCAGATCAAACGGCAGTCGATCCGCGACATCCAGATCACGCGCGAACAGCTGACCTCCGCCATGGGGCATCTGGTGCTGCCGAACGACCTGATCTCGAACCTCGGCCCGGCGGTCAGTTCGGGCCGGTCGATCCTGATGTATGGTCCGCCCGGCAATGGTAAATCCTCCATTTCCAACGGCATTCGCGACGCGCTTGGCGACAAGATCTACGTGCCGCGGGCGGTGGAATATTCCGGCCAGGTGATCACGGTCTACGACCCGATCGTGCATTCCGCGGCCGAGGAACATGTGGACGACCCGACCTCTCTGCGCCGCTCGGGCAATCGGTTCGACACCCGCTACATCCGCTGCGAACGCCCCACGGTGATCACCGGAGGCGAGCTGACGCTGGAGATGCTGAACCTCAATTACAACGCGGTGGCGCGCACCTATCAGGCACCGCTTCAGATGAAGGCGACGGGCGGCGTGTTCATCGTCGACGACCTTGGCCGGCAGGCAGAGCCTCCGCAGGCGCTGATCAACCGCTGGATCGTGCCGCTGGAAGAGGGCAAGGACATCCTCGCCCTGCAATCGGGCGAGAAGTTCGAGGTGCCTTTCGACACGCTGGTGATCTTTTCCACAAACTTCCACCCGAATGAGATTTTCGACCAGGCGGCGCTGCGGCGGATCTTCTTCAAGATCAAGATCGACGGGCCGAACCAGGAGAATTTCCTCAAGATCTTCGCCCTGGTCGCGCGGAAGAAGAAAATGCCACTGGACGAAGGCGCGCTGGTGCATCTGCTCAAGAAGAAATATCCGACGATCAACAACAACTTTGCCAATTACCAGCCGGTCTTCCTGATCGACCAGATGATCTCCATCTGCGAGTTCGAGGGCATCCCCTACCAGATGACCCCGGAACTGATCGACCGCGCCTGGGGCAACATGTTCGTCAAGCACGAAGAGATCGCGAAGTAGAGCGACAGGCCGACGCCCGCACCTGTCACCGCTTGCCGTCAGACAGAATGCGGGCCGTTTTCGGTCACTCCGCCGGGGCGTTGCCCGGCGCGGGGGTCATCGGATCCAGCGGCAGCTCCACCAGCCGGGTCGAGGCCAGACAGGCCACCGCCGCCACCGCCGCCCCGAGGTAGTAGATCGGGTTGAGCGCATCGGAAAAGCCCTGAAGCACCGCCGCCTGCGTCACGGGATCGAGCCGCTCGACCATGGCCGCCGTCAGGCCGCGCACGTCGTCCACCCCCGGCATCAGCGGCTGGACGTGGCGCACCAGCCCGACCGCAAAGATCGCCCCGAAGACCGAGGTCCCGATGGACCCGCCGATCAGTCGGAACATGTTGGCGCTGGCCGTGCCCACGCCCAGATGTTCCCGCGGGATGGAGGTCTGGATCGACACGATGCCGACGCTCATCGTCGGGCCGATGCCGATCCCGACGAGGAAGAGGTAGATCGTGATCAGCCACAGCGGCGTCTCCGGCCCGACGGTCGTCAGCATGAGCATCGCCACGGTCAGGAGCGCGGTCGAGAGGGTCGGCAGGATCTTGTAGCGCCCGGTGGACGAGATGAACCTCCCGGCCACGACCGAAGTGCCGATCAGCCCCGTCATCATCGCCACGAGGTAGAGCCCGCTGCTGATCGGATCGACGTGTTTCACGATCTGGAGGAACATCGGCATGAAGGCGATCAGGCCGAACATCGCCATGCCGACAAGGAAGTTCACGCTGTTGGCCGCCTGAAAGTTGCGGATGCGGAAAAGGTCGAGCGGCATCACCGGTTCGGCCGCCCGGCGTTCGGCAGAGACGAAGCCGACCAGCGCCATGGGCGACAGGATCAGCAGAAAGAGGACCGGCAGGGAGGACCAGGCATAGACCGTGCCTGCAAGGTTCGCGATCAGCACCACGGTGGACAGCAGGATCATCAGCAGGGCAGAGCCGACGTAATCCATCTTGTGCGGCACCCGCTCTGCGCGCGAGGGCAGCGTTCGGCGCAGGATCAGGAAGGCCGCGACCCCGATCGGGAAGTTGACGAAGAAGATCCAGTGCCAGCTCACCGTCTGGACGAGGAACCCGCCAATCAGCGGTCCGACCACGGTCGAGAACCCGAAGACCGACGACAGCGCGCCCTGCGCCCTGCCCCGTTCGCGCGGCGGCAGGACCTCGGCCACCACAGCCATGGAGACGACGATCAGCGCGCCGCCGCCCAGCCCCTGGACGAAGCGACCCGCGATCAGCGTCGCCATCGTCCCCGCAAGACCGCAGATCAGCCCGCCGAGGAGGAAGACCCCGATGGCGAATTGCAGCACGACCTTGCGCCCGTACATGTCGCCCAGCTTGCCCGCGATCGGCGCCCCCACGGTGGAGGCCAGCAGAAAGGCCGTGACCACCCAGGAGATATAGGTCAGCCCGCCAAGGTCGCTGACGATCTTGGGCAGGGCGGTGGTCACGATGGTATTGCCGGTGGACGCGAGGAACAGCGTCGTGGCCACGGTCACCAGAATGACACGCAGGGTCCGGGTGTCGGGGCTGGGGATATCCTGTGTCCCGATGACTTTGTCTGACGGCTTGTCCTGCATGGGTCTCCTGGGTCCGGCGCAAATTTCGGCGCTTCGCGGACGGGATGCAATTCGGTGGTAGGCATGGCCCTGAGTTGGTGTCATATATGTGTCAGGCACATATACATGTCAAGAGCATGTATTAACAGGAGGGCAGTCCGATAGGCGGGCGCAACGATGACATGAAGGCGGTTCTGGAGGGGTTCGGCGTCAGCCGGGACGTCACCCAGCACGCCCTGGAGCTTGACGCAATTCTTCAGGCCTGGCGCCGCCGGGTGCAGAAACGCGAACTGGGTCACATGGCGCTGACAGAGCTTGGCCTGCCGCTCGACCTGCCCAAGCTGGATGTCATGGTGGCGATCTGGGCGCCGTCCAACGAATTCGGCTCGACCGGCAAGGAAGAGACCATGGTCGCGACCATTGCCGCGCGTCTGGGCATTGATCCGTCCCGCGCCTCGCGTCTGGTCACCGAACTGATCGCCGAAGGCTATGCCGCCCGCGCCGTCAGCCAGCAGGACGCCCGCCGGACCATCGTCACGCTGACAGACAAGGGCAATGCGGTGGTCAATGCGGTTCGCACGATCAAATACCTCGTGCTCGGCTCTTTCCTCTCCGACTGGACGGAGGAAGAGATGACGACGCTCACCCCCCTGCTGCACCGGCTGACGCATTGGGTCGACGAGATCGGCACCGAGGGGCCGGACAAGTTCGGGGATGAGATCGCGACGCTGCGCGAAGGGTTGAAAAAGCACTTCGATTGATCTCGCCAAGGCAGGCGGAGGGGGCTATATTCCCGTTATGTTCTCCCCCGCCCTGCCCCAGAGCTTTCACGACTGGTTCGCCACCCGCGGCTGGCAGGTGCATCCGCATCAGGCAGAGATGCTGGCGCGGTCGGGGGAGTCGTCGCTGCTGCTGATCGCGCCGACCGGCGGGGGCAAGACGCTGGCGGGATTCCTGCCGACCCTGACCGAACTGGCCGAGGGCTGGCATGAGGGGCTGCATACGCTTTATGTCTCGCCGCTCAAGGCGCTGGCGGCGGATATCCGGCGCAACCTCTCGACCCCGATCGAAGAGATGGGCCTGCCGATCCGGGTGGAGGACAGGACCGGTGACACGCCCTCGTCGCGCAAGAGGCGGCAGCGGGCCGACCCGCCGCATATCCTGCTGACGACGCCCGAAAGCCTGGCGCTGATGACCTCGTATGAGGATGCGGCGCGGACCTTTGCGGGGCTCAAGCGGATCGTGGTGGACGAGATCCACGCGCTGGCGGACAGCAAGCGGGGCGATCAGCTTTGGCTGGCGATGGCGCGGTTGCAGCGGCTCTGCCCCGATCTGCGGCGCGTCGGGCTGTCGGCGACGGTCGAGGACCCGGCTGCCATCGCGCATCTGCTGGCCCGCAATCCCGACCCCTGCCCCATCCTGCTGGCCGATCCCGGCCCGGACCCGGATATCCGGATGCTGGAGACCGAGGAACAGCCGCCCTGGTCCGGCGGTGGCGGGGCCTATGCGATCCCCGCGATCCTCGAGGAGGTGCGGCGGCACCGGACGACGCTGATCTTTCACAACACCCGCGCGCAGGCGGAGATCTTCTTTCACAACCTTTGGCTGGCCAATGACGAGGGGCTGCCGATCGGCATTCACCACGGGTCGCTGGCGCGGGAACAGCGGGAGAAGGTGGAACAGGCCATGGTGCAGGGGCGGCTGCGCGCGGTGGTCTGCACCGGGTCGCTCGATCTCGGCATCGACTGGGGCGATGTGGATCTGGTGATCCAGGTCGGCGCGCCGAAGAACGTCAAACGGCTGGTGCAGCGGATCGGGCGAGCGAACCACCGCTACAACGCGCCGTCGAAGGCGTTGCTGGTGCCCGCCAACCGGTTCGAGGTGGTGGAATGCGTCGCCGCGCTTGAGGCGGTGAAGGAACACGATCTGGACGGTGATCCACGCGGACCGGGGCCGCGCGACGTGCTTTGCCAGCATATCCTCGCCACGGCCTGCGCGGGGCCGTTCCTGGCGGATGACATCTTCGCGGAGGTGAAGACGGCGGGGGCCTATTCCGGGCTGAGCCGGGCGCAGTTCGACGACTGCCTGGAATATTGCGCGACGGGGGGCTATGCGCTGCGCGCCTATGACCGGTGGCAGCGACTGATGCAGGACAGCGAGGGGCGCTGGCACCTGCGCGACCCGCGGGCGGCGCAGATGATCCGGATGAACCTCGGGACGATCCATGACAGCGACAAGCTGAAAGTGCGGATGCGGTTCGGCGGCGGGCGGCCCCTGGGCGAGGTGGAGGAACATTTCGCGGCGCAGCTCAACCGGGGCGACACGTTCCTGATCGGCGGGCGGATCGTGCGTTACGAGGGGCTGAAGGAGATGGTGGTGGAGGTCACGCGGGCCTCTGTCAAGAAGCCGAAGATCGCGGTCTTCTCGGGGACCAAGTTCGCCACCTCGACGCAATTGTCACAACGTATCCTGCGGATGTTCCAGCAGGAGAGCTGGCCGGAGTTGCCGCGCCACACCGCCGAATGGCTGGCGCTTCAGCGGGAGATCTCAGCCCTGCCACAGCCCGGCCGGCTGCTGGTCGAAAGCTTTCCCTTCGACGGGCGGGAGCAGCTTTGCCTCTATGGGTTTGCAGGGCGCAACGCGATGCAGACGCTTGGCCTGATCCTGACCAAGCGGATGGAGGAGATGGGCCTCGATCCGCTCGGCTTCGTCTCGTCGGATTACGCTGTGCTGATCTGGGGGCTGGAGGCAGTGACGGACCCCACGCCGCTGCTTGACCCGGCGGCGTTGCACGACGGGCTGGAGCGGTGGCTGGCGGGCAATGCGGTGATGAAACGGACCTTCCGGGTGGCGGCGCATATCGCGCAGCTTCTGCAACGGAACGCCCCGCAGGCGCGCAAGACCGGGCGGCAGGCGACGTTTTCGTCGGATATCCTCTATGACACCCTGCTGAAGTATGACCCGGATCACCTGCTGATGGACATCACGCGGGAGGAGGCGATGCGCGGGCTGGTGGATTTCGGCCGGATCGAGGAGATGCTCGCCCGTATCGACGGGCGGATCGACGTGATGCGGCTGGACCGGGTGACACCGCTGGCGGCGCCCCTCTTCCTGGAGGTCGGCAAGGTGCCGGTGGAGGGGATGGGCCGGGAGCGGCTGGTGGCGGAAGAGGCGGAGCGGCTGATGAGCGAGGCGGGTCTGGCATGAGGGATCGGGTCAAGGGGCGCTGCCCCTCTTGGCCGTACCGGCCAATTCACCCCGGAGTATTTCCGGCAAGATGAAGCAGGGGACGGGATATGCCTTTGCCTTCTGCGGCGCGGATCTGGTGGCGCGCGGCTCGGGCGCGCTGTGGTGGCCGGAGCGGGCGATGCTGGTGGTGTCGGACCTGCATCTGGGCAAGTCGGAGCGGATCGCACGGCTTGGCGGGGCATCGCTGCCGCCCTACGAGGCGCTGGAGACGCTGGAGCGGCTGGAGGCGGAGATCGCGGCCTGTGGCGCGGCGAGGGTGGTCTGCCTGGGCGACAGTTTCGACGACCGCGCGGCGGCGGAGGGTCTGGCCCCGGAGATCGTGGACTGGCTGATGCGGTTGCAGGCGGGGCGGGACTGGATCTGGGTCGAGGGCAATCACGATCCCGGTCCC
>Ga0213839_1002420_pt1 | contig 10415 bp, 7 predicted proteins | sample SWPATP21_FD_160075 | JGI IMG/M metagenome (GOLD analysis project Ga0213839, IMG submission 160075) | Coastal seawater microbial communities from Marineland, Florida, United States - SWPA TP2 #1 | ecosystem: Environmental > Aquatic > Marine > Coastal | place: USA: Florida | collected 2016-08-14 | reverse complement strand
AGGGTCCAGGGTCTGGCCGCTGGCTGGCGGCTGGCGGCTGGCGGCTGGCCGCTGTCAGCTGGCGGCTGTCCGCTGTCCGCTGTCCGCCTTCCGCCGCGCTCCTACGGCACTACCACCTTCCTCCGCCGCCCCCAATCCCCGGGCCGATCCTCGAACACACCGGGAATCGCCCCACCACAGGCCCCACAGCACCCCCCCGTCACATCCCACGCCTGCAGCTCGTACCAGTCCCTCACGATGACGGCGCCGCCGCAGTCCGGGCACCAGGTGGTGTCGGAGGGCGGGTGGTGGACGTTGCCGCAGTACACGAAGCGGATCCCCGCCTCCAGCGCGACGCGACGGGCCCGCAGCAGGATGTCCAGCGAGGTTCGCGGCCGGTCGCGGAGCTTGAAGTCGGGATGGAAGGCGGTGAAGTGCAGGGGAACGTTCGGGCCGATGGTGTCGACGATCCACCGACACATGGCCCGCAGCTCGTCGTCGCTGTCGTTCTCCCCGGGGATGAGCAGGGTGGTGAGCTCGAGCCAGGTGGCGGTCTCGTTGGCGACGTACGCGATGGTGTCGAGGACGTCGGCCAGGCGGGCGAAGCAGAGCTTCTCGTAGAAGCCCTCGGTGAACGCCTTCAGGTCGATGTTGACGGCGTCCATGGGGCGGAAGAAGTCGGCACGGGCCTGGCCCTGGATGTAGCCGGCGGTCACCGCCACGGTGTGGACGCCCCGGGCACGGCAGGCCCTCGCCGTGTCGATGGCGTACTCGGCGAAGATCACCGGGTCGTTGTAGGTGAAGGCGACGCTACGGGCGCCGCTGCCCACGGCGGCCTCGGCGATGGCCTCGGGGGTGGCGACGGACTGCAGCCGGTCGTCGGCCCGGGCCTTGGAGATGTCCCAGTTCTGGCAGAAGCGACAGCCCAGGTTGCAGCCGGCGGTGCCGAAGGAGAGCACGGACGTGCCGGGGAGGAAGTGGTGGAGGGGCTTCTTCTCGATGGGGTCGATGACGAAGCCGCTGGAGCGGCCGTAGGTGGTGAGCTCGATGCCGTCGTCGCCGGCCTGGCGGACGTAGCAGAAGCCCCGCTGTCCGGGCTTGAGGGTGCACTGCCGCGGGCAGACGTCGCAGCGGAAGCGGCCATCCTCCATGACGGTGGCGTAGCGGGGGTCGGTGGTCATCGGACCTTCACCACCTCGAAGCGCTCGAGGGCCACGGGGGCCTGGTCGGCGATGCCCGCCTTGCGTCGGCAGATGGCCACCTGGTCGGCCACGGTGTCGACGCCGTCGAGGTCGGGGAGGAGCACGCCGCGGAGACGCCCTGCGGTGACGATGACGCCGTAGCGCCGCGGGTCGAGCTGGTCCCACGTGGTGGGCTCCGGCGGGGTGAGGATGCTGATCTCCAGGTCCAGGTCGCCGAACTCCTCGGGGGACACGGGCGGGAAGCGGCTGTCCTGGTAGGCGGCCAGGGGCGCCACGGCGGCGACCTCCCGGGCCAGCGTGGCCTGGGTGGGGCCGAGGTGGCCGACGCAGCCCCGAAGCTTGCCGTGCTTGTGGAGGGTGACGAAGACCCCGCGAGGCTCCCGGAAGTCGGGGAGCTCCGGCGGGGCGTAGGGGCCCTGGGCCTCGATGGCGTCTCGGGCGACGGTGATGAGGGGGTGCTCGCTCATGGGGCCTCACAGGGAAAGATGGCCTCGCAGTAGCCGACCCCGAAGGGGCCCTCGTAGGCGAGGACGTCGACGTGGACCCGGGGCCCGAGGGCGCCGCAGAGGACGGCCGTGGTGTCGACGACGTCTTCGGCGGCCAGCTCCCGCAGGGTGGGGTCGGGGTGGATGGCGCCGTCGAGGTCGCCAGCGCGCAGGGCGTCGACGAAAGAACGGTCGAAGTCCGCTGCCCGCGGATGGTGGCCCGCCGGGGCGCCGGGGAGGAGCCGGTGGGACATGTCGCCGCTGGCGACCACGGCCGCGTCGGTGCGGGCCAGGGCCTGCCCGATGGCCGCGGCGTCGGTGTTCTCCCAGGGGACGCCGAGGACGGCCGTGGGGCCCGACCAGCCAGCCTGGGCGAGGAACCACAGCGGCACGAGGGCGCCGTGGTCGAGGGGCTGCTGGGCCACGCCGGCGAGGGGGACGCCCTCCAGCGCGGCGACGAGGCGCCGGGCGGCGTTGGGGAGCTCGAGCCGGAGCTCGCCATGGCCGAAGGGGGCGAAGCTGCCCCCCACGGTGACGCCCTGCACGACGGCCCAGTGGGTGCGGTGTCGCGGGGTGTGGGGGGAGAGCACCACCACCCAGGGGGGCGCGCTGTCCACGATGTGGGCGGCGGCACGGGCCATGGCCTGGGTGGTGGCGAGGCAGTCGGCACCCCGTTCCCCACCGATGGCGGGGATGACGATGGGGGCGTGGCACATGAGGACGGCAGAGCGCATGCCCCGACCGTAGTCGACTCTCAGCCTCCGCGGCCGATCCGTCGGGGTTCGACGTCGTCGATGGAGCCGAGCAGTCGACCGATGGCCTCGACGATGCGCGACGGACGGACCGGCTTGTCGAGGTGCTCGGTGGGCCGGTCGAGGGTGCGCTCCGACGTGGGCACGTAGCCGCTGACCACGAGCACGGGGAGGCTCGGGTAGAGCTCTCGGAGGCCGGCTGCCAGCTCGAGGCCCGACATCCCCGGCATGACGACGTCGGTCACCAGCACATGGGGCGGCTCGACGGCCAGCTGGCCGAGGGCGGAGCTGCCGTCGGGGAAGGTCCGGACCCGGTACCCCGCTTCCTCGAGGGCCGCGGCGTAGGCGGCGCACAGGGCGGGCTCGTCGTCGACCACCGCGATGTAGGCGCCGATGGCGTGGCGGATGGGGACGGGGGTGGCCGCGGCGCGTCGGAGCCGGATCACGAACAGGGCGCCCCGATCGGCGTCGGCGTCGGACAGCTCGATGCGGCCCCCGTGGCGACGCAGGAGGCGCTGGGCCATGGGCAGGCCGAGGCCGGTGCCCTTGTCGGTGCCCTTGGTCGTGAAGAAGGGCTCGAAGATCTTGTCGCGGAGATCCTTGGGAACCCCCGGGCCGTCGTCCTCGACGCAGATGCGCACCCCGCCGCCGTCGTCCTGCTCGGCGGTCAGGCGGATCTGGCCCGAGCCCTCCATGGCGTCGCGGGCGTTGAGGATGAGGTTGAGGACGACGTGGCGGAGGTCCTCGTCGGACACGTGGACCCGGGGAAGGGGGCCATCGACCGCGACGTCCAGGGAGATGCCGGCGGGCAGAGCAGGCTCCGCGATCTCCACCGCCTCATCCAGGACCTCCTCGACGTCGACGTCGCCTGGGGCGCTCTCGCTGCGGCCCCCGACGGCGAGCAGCCTGCGGGTGACCAGGGAGGCCCGCTCGATGGTGTTCTCCATCCGGTCGAGGCGGTCCTGGATGGGCTTGGCGTCGGTCTGGATGCGGAGGAGCCCGACGTGGCCGAGGAGGGTGCCCAGCAGGTTGTTGAAGTCGTGGGCCACGCCGCCAGCGAGCATGCCGGCGGTCTCGAGCCTGGCCGCCTGGACCAGGTCGTCCTCGGCCCGGCGTCGACGGGTGACGTCGCGGAGCACGAGGAGCAGGGTGTCGGGGTCGAGCACCGTGGCGACCGACTCGACCACACGGCCGTCGAGGAGACGGAGCTCGAGGCGGTTGGCGCGGTGCTTGGCGGTCTGCAGGTGGGCCACGAGCAGGGGGCGGAGGGCTTCCGGGAGCACGTCCTGCAGCCGGCTCCCCACGGACAGACCGGGGACGAAGGCCCGCGCCGTGGGGTTGAGCTCCAGCACCACCCCGGAGGTGGTGAGCTCCACCATGGCATCGGCGTTCCCCCGCACCAGGCGGCGGTGGCGGGCGGACAGGGTGCGGTCCTGGGCCACGACCGCCAGGGAGCCGAACAGCAGGAAGACGGCGAGGCTGGGGTAGAGCCAGCGAATGCCGGGCATCAGCCCGTTGGTGACCGCCACCTCGGTGAGGGCGCCGAACATGCCGACCAGGACGGCACCGATGAAGAAGGCGCTCCCCGACACGCCTCGACGCCAGGCCTGGTAGGCCATCCACGTCATCCACAGGGTGGACACCAGGGTCAGCACGTCCTGCACGTTCTCCATACGGACGCTGACCCAGGGGCCCCCGAGGGAGACCAGCGCGGTGGTCGCGGTGAGCCCGCCCCACATCCGGTGGCTGCGCTGGAGGCCTCCGAAGACGAAGGTGGCGGCAAACCAGATCGGGAAGGTGATCATCCCGGCCACGAGGAAGCGTCGGATCAGGTGGGAGGGGTAGGGTGCCAGCGAGGCGCCGAAGGACTGAGAGGCGTGCTGGTAGGCGTACATGGCGATGCTGAGGGTGGCGAGCCCGAAGAAGAGCTCGCCCCGTCGGTTCGGGTCGCCAGCGGCACCGAGCATGTGGAGGACGCCGATGACCAGGAAGGCCAGCGCGAATCCGAGTCGGCTGCCGAGGTCCTGCTGCAGGCCGGGGAGGAGCTGCTCGAGGGGGCCGAGGCGGATGCGACCGGTGAGCCCTCCCTGGTGATGGTCCCCGCGAAGGTCGAGCTCGAGGGTGTGGGCCTGGCCGTCGGGGTCGGGGGGGATGATCGCGAGGAGGGGCGCGATGCCGCTGGCCGGGTCGGTTCCCTCGGCGACGCCGATGCGGCCGAGCTCCTCGCCATCCCAGCGAACGGTGGCGTGGTAGAGCGGCGTCTCCAGGTGCAGACCCCAGGGGGCCGTGTGGGGGGGCAGGACGAGGGTGCGGGTCGCGCGGACCCGAGCCTCCGGGGCGATCCCCTGCACGTTGAAGCGACCGGGCAGGTCGACGGTCCGGGTCGCCGGGGGGTGGCCGGGCTCGAGGACCGTGGCCTGCCACGCACCGGTCAGCGACATCATGTCCCCAGGGAGCCGGGCGGCGTTCAGCAGCGCCAGCGCGACCAGCACGAGGACGAGAGCGGAGATCACCAGCGCCTGGGGGCTGACGATCCGACGGTCGGACGCTGCCATGGCCCGCTGTAACTCGGGACCATGTCCCCGTGACAAGGCACGTGGAAGGTGTGCGAACGGCGCTTTCGAGCTACATCCACGCCCCTGTCGCCTGGAGGTCGCCGTGGGTCGCTCCCTCATGTCGCTGCTGCTGGTCGCGGCGCTGGTCCCTGCCTGCACGCCCAGCTGCCCCCCCGGGCTGGAGTACATCGACGGTCAGTGCCGAAGCGGGACGCCCGGCGAGGGCCTCGACCTCGACGAGCGAGGCCATCCCCCGTGCGCCCTCGAGGCAGGCAACGGACGCCTCGACATCGACATGGGCTGCGCGGACGGCGCCTGCGACGACGCCCTGTATGCGGACATGGTCGATGCGTTGGGGCCTGCGAGCTGCGACGCGAGCGACGTCATCTCCGAGACCACCTTCTGCGACTGGCAGGGGGGCGCCCTCCGGTCCCACTTCGACGACGTCGACCTCGACGGGGTCCCGGATCCGGACGCCACCGCGCGCGGCCTCTACCTCTCGGAGGGCTACGACGGCACCTCCCCCGACGGGCTGGGACTCCGCGTCAGCCTCGCCTGCTTCTACGACGTCTACGGGGAGCCCGACGAGGAGGACCGGGTGAAGGACGGCTCCCTCGACCGGGTCATCGGGATGACGTACCGGCTCGACGGCGCCACGCTCTACGTCGACGACGAGGACCTGCTCGACGGCTTCGACGGCCATGCAGGCGGGATGTCGCTCTTCGCGAACTGACCGAGCCAACGGCCGCTCACCCTTCGATGGCCTCCTGGCCCATGTGCAGCACCAGACGCATCCCCTGGGGCCGGAACGCCCGCTCGACGGAGCCGCCCAGCTGCCGCGCGCTCATCTCCAGGAGGCGGCTGCCGAAGCCGTCGACGTTCTCGAGGCGCGCCGGCGGGCCGCCCTCTTCCACCCAGGTGATGCGGGCCCCGCCGTCGGTGGTGGCCCAGGTGATGGAGACGCGGCCCTCGCCGGCGCCCAGCGCGCCGTACTTGACCGAGTTCGTGGCGAGCTCGTGGAAGACGAGGCCGATCGACGTCACGGTGTCGGCCCGGACCTGCACGTTGCATCCCTCCAGGTGGACCTGGCTCGCGTAGGGGACCATCACCTCCCGAAGCAGCGACCCCAGCTCCACCGTCGTCGCGCCATCCTGGCGACGGCTGACATCGTGGGCGCGGGCCAGGGTGAAGATGCGGTCCCGTAGGGTCTTGGCGAGGGCAGGCACGTTGGCCGCGGACCGGGCCTCCAGGCTCACCAGCGAGGCGATGACGGCGAACAGGTTCTTCACCCGGTGGTTGATCTCCCGGGTCATGAGCTTCTGGGCCTCCTGGCTGCGGCGCTCCAGGGTGACGTCCCGGGTGATGCCGACCAGGGTGCGGGCGCCCCCCGTGGTGGAGAGAACGTGGCCCGTGCTCTTCAGGACGCGCTCCTGGTCGTCGTCGGCGGCGATGCGGAACGTGAGCTCGACCTCCGTGCCCTGGGCCAGGGCCTCGTGGACCGCGCCGGTGACCCGCTCCCGATCGGCCTCCACGATGTGCTCCACGAAGTCGACCATGGCGTCGGGCCCGGGAGGCTCGAGGCCGAACAGCTCGGCGAGGGTGTCGTTCGCCGTCACGGCTCCGGTGTCGGGGAAGTACTCCCACACGCCCATGCGGCCTGCCTCCAGGGCCATGGCGAGCCGGGAGCTCTTCGCGTCGAGGTCGGCCTCCAGGTGGGTGACGCGGGTCACGTCGCTCAGGGTGACGATGGCCCCCACGCGCCCGACGTCGGGGTCGAAGGCCTGGATGCGGAGCAGGAACAGCCGATGCTCGGGGTCGTCGCGGAGCCGCACCGGGCGCTCGACCTCCCCTCCACCCTGCAGGCACTGACGTACGTCCAAGACCAGGTCCGGGTCGTCGATCATCGCGCTCACGTCGGAGAGCGTCCGGGTCCGGTCGAGCTGGAGTGACGAGAACAGCACCCGGGCCTCGTCGGTGAAGGTGCGCACGCGAAGTGCCCCGTCGACGATGAGGATGGCCACGCGGGCACAGCGGAGGAAGTCGGCGAACTCGGCATTGATGCTGGCCAGCTCGTCGACCTTGCTGTTCAGCTCGTCGTTGACGGTCGTGAGCTCCTCGTTGGCCGACTGGAGCTCCTCGTTCATCGACATCATCTCTTCGTTGCTGCTCTTGAGCTCCTCGTTGGCGCTCTCCAGCTCTTCCACCGCACCCCGCAGTCGGTAGCGGGTGAGCCGGAGCTCGTCCTCCAGCAGCACCAGCCGGTCTTCGTCGTCGAACGGCTGCAGGGGGTCGTCGTCGAAGCCCGCCCGGAAAGGCTCGGACTGTAGGAAGACCACCAGGCACTGGCTCTCGCCGAGGGGCTCCACGGCGACGCTCACGGTCTGGGTGCCGTCTGCCGAGCGGACCGTCAGGTCCTCCAGGACCGTGCGCCGCCCCCCCGCACGGACCTGTCGCAGCGCCGTGGTGAGGTGCTCACGCAGCCCGGGGCGCGCGAGCTTCGAGACCTGGCTCTGGCGGTCGCCCGGGTAGAACAGGAAGTACTTGCCGATGTCGCCCGTGGAGCTCACCAGATCGTCGTCCCGGTCGACCACGACCGAGGCAGGGGCGTAGCGCTCCAGGATAGCGGCCGTGTGGCTCTCCTGTAGCGACGACTCGGTGCGGCCGTGGGTCGTCACGGGGTGCCGGCTCTGCTGCTTCGTGCGGACCTTGACCCGGCCGGGAAGCTGGAAGGGGTAGCGGACGTCGCCCGCTCGGCGCCGGTAGAGCCGCGCCTTGGTGTGGACCGGCGAGAACAGGTCGTCCCGCCGCGACACGCTCTCCGAGGGGCCGAGGAACAGGTAGCCCCCTTCGCTCAGGCTGTAGTGGAAGATCGGCATCAGATCCTGCTGCAGGCGGTCGCCCATGTAGATGAGCAGGTTGCGGCAGCTGATCAGGCTCAGCCGGGAGAAGGGCGGGTCCTTGATGAGGGAGTGCACCGAGAAGCGGACCATGTCCCGCAGGCGCGCGGCCATCACGAACTGCCCGTCCTGGCCGACGGTGTACCGCTCCCGAAAGGCCTCGGGGATGTCGGCGATGGCGCTGGATGGGTACTCCCCCTGACGCGCCCGTTGGATCATCTGCTCGTCGATGTCGGTGGCGAAGATGGTGACCGTGGGCCGGCCGCGCACCTCGTCGAGCGTGGCGTCGACGAGCATCGCGATGGTGTAGGCCTCTTCGCCGCTCGAGCAGCCGGGGACCCAGATGCGGATCTCGTCGCCGCTGGTGCTGCCCTGCAGGATGGGCCGCAAGGCCTCCTCCAGCAGGGTGTCGAACAGGGGACGGTCGCGGAAGAACGCCGTGACGTTGATCAGCAGGTCCCGAAGCAGGGCCTCGCACTCGACCGCGTCCGAGCGGATCCGAGCGAGGTAGGCGGCGCCGTCGGCGGCCTCGATCACCTGCATTCGCCGCTGGATCCGCCGGATCAAGGTGCCCCGCTTGTAGCCGGAGAAGTCGTGCCCGACGACGTCGGCGAGGGAGGCGCACAGCTCGTCGACGATGTCGGCCACGTCGGAGGCATCGCTGTCCAGCGTCCGGCTCTTGTGGCGCCGGAAGAAGCGCTCGATGGTCTCCGGGAGGTCCCGTGCAGGCTCCACGTAGTCCGTCAGGCCGGTGCCGATGGCGGCGCTGGGCATGCCGTCGTAGGCTGCCTCCTCCGGCACCTGGGCCAGGCAGATCCCGCCCGCCCCCTTGACGGCCCGCAGGCCCTGGCTCCCGTCGGCCCCCGTGCCCGAGAGGACGACCGCGGCACACGCCGAGCCCTGCTCGTCGGCCAGGCTCTGGAAGAAGGTGTCGATGGGGCGCCGCATGCCCCGTGGCTCGCCGAAGGTCGACAAGCACAGGCGGCCGCCCGCCATGCTCAGCGAGTGCCCTGGGGGAATGACGTACGCACGTCCGGGAACGAGGGCCTGACCATCCTCCGCCTGCAGCACGTCGATCGTGGTCTTCCGATCGATGAGCTCGGCCATCAGGCTCTCGTGGTCTGGGGCGAGGTGCTGCACGAGCACGTAGGCGGCGCTCGACGTCGGCTCCACGGCCCTCAGCATCTCCGTGGCCGCCTCCAGGCCCCCAGCGGACGCTCCGATGCCCACCACGGGAAAGGGCAGGGCTGGCTCGGTCTGCTGTTCCATCGTCGTCCTTCCTTCCGCTGGCCTCGATGGGTGTACCGAACCAGGCCTCGTTCAGCAGGGCCTATCCAGCGGATCCCGCGTCTGAAAATCAGGAAATGTAGGACATGTATCAGCAAAGAGGCGTTCGATATCAAGAACGCATCAGGATGGGCGATCTGGCGCGTCGAGCTCCCTACAGTGGTTTCACGAGAGCGGTTGAGCATGTCGCCCAGTCGCTCCCTTCACCCCACACGGAGCTCCCATGCAGCCCAACGTTCTCACCACGGTCTCCAGTCTGTCCGCGTCCCGCCTCGCCCTCACGCCCCAGGAGGAGCGCGACCTCTGTTCCTCACGGCGTGAAGCGCTGCAGCAGCTCGTGCGCGTGGTCGGGGCCGAGGTCGAGGTCGAGGTCAAGGGTGACTTCGAGTCCACGATGAAGGCCTGTCGCCGCGCCATGGGACGTCTCGAGAGCGCGTCGCTGCGCCGGATGTCCGGTCGCCTCGTCCGTGCCATCGACCGCCTGACCTGGCGCCTCGCCCTCTCCGGGACCCAGCAGCTTCAGCACCAGCTCGCCCGTCGCCGCTACCAGCGTGTCGAGCGCTCCGAGCTGCGCCAGGCGGGCCTGGAGGGGATGTTCCGTGCCGCCACGAAGTTCGACGACAGCAAGGGCGTCCGCTTCTCCACCTACTGCCGCTTCTGGATCAAGGACGCGATGGGGGAGTGCGTGGGCCGGCTGGAGTATGCGGTCCGCGTTCCCTCCAAGGCGCGCCGCCAGCTCCGTCACGGGAAGAACCTCTCCGACCGCCAGGAGCGTGCGCTCCACGCCGTGCGACACGCCGTCGACCTGGACGCTCCCTGCAGCGACGACGAGGGGACCTACCGCATGTTGCTCCCCACGACCGCGCCGTCGCCGGAGGAGGATCTGAGCCAGCGCCAGGCGACGGAACGCCTCGGTGATGTGCTGGCGTCCGCGGACCTCGACGAGCGGGAGCGGACCATCGTGACGCTCCGCTTCGGCCTGGGTGGACAGGAGCGCTGCACCAACCGCGAGATCGGCGCCCAGTTCGGCATCTCCGGCGAGCGGGTGCGTCAGCTGGAGAGCCGTGCCCTCGACAAGCTGCGCGACGCCTACATGGCCGCCTGAGCGCGGACCAGGCTCGCCCCTTTCCTACCCCCCCCCTACCCAGGAGACACCATGACTTCGACGCTCTTCCTGACCCTCGCCCTCGCGACCCCCCTGACCGACGACGCCGTGGCCGTTGCCGCGGGCGACCGCGTCGAGACCGTTCGCATGCTG
>Ga0213839_1002415_pt1 | contig 10428 bp, 10 predicted proteins | sample SWPATP21_FD_160075 | JGI IMG/M metagenome (GOLD analysis project Ga0213839, IMG submission 160075) | Coastal seawater microbial communities from Marineland, Florida, United States - SWPA TP2 #1 | ecosystem: Environmental > Aquatic > Marine > Coastal | place: USA: Florida | collected 2016-08-14 | reverse complement strand
TGACTCACGACTCACTCAGCTGACCGACCCACCCCCAACCGCACTCTCACTCACACTCACTCACAGTCACAGTCACACTCACAGTGACACTCACAGTGCCTCACAGCGACCACTGACTGAGCACCACTGACTGCCCATCGGAATGAAGTTAGTTATCTATAAACGATACTTTGTGTAATCACAGCGTTGAAGGCTATACAAAACATTGGAATACCGAAAACGGATATGTACGCAGAAGAGGAACGGGAGATGCATGGTATTTCTGTGCAGAATAAACATGTACCTGTAGTACGAAATTGTAGTGTAGCAGTAGCGTCATAGCAATTAAATCAGTGTATTGTAATACTAGAGTACTTATGTCAACGGGATAGAACATCCAACAATGATGGTGTTTCGTACAACCCCCTCGACAGTGTCCAAAACGCATTTTTGATTTATAACGGCGCTGTTTGCTGGAAATAACCACTATACAGTACTGAAGCAGATAAAGAACGAAGCCCAATAACCCCAAACCACAAACTCAAAACAATGTCACAAAAATGAAACTTCGTCAACGACACTTTGAACTTTGACACGCTGAGTGAGTGAGTGAGTGAGTGAGCGACTATGGACACATGTATCTACAACTAGGACTTTCTGGAATATACACTGAACGAATTGGGGAAATACAGTGGAACGTCAATTGTAGATACATCCAAACGAGACTATGGGCCGATATATCTATAACCAGGACTTTCTGGAATACACACTGAACGATGTGGGGAAATACAGTGCAATGTCAGTTGTGGATACATATATTACAAACAAATGCCAAATGAATGCAATGACAGAGAGCAACGACGAACAGTGACTGACAGTGAGTGAAAGTGAGTGAGTGAAAGTGAGTGAGTGACAGTGAGTGACAGTGAGCCAACGGTCAAACAAACAAAGCAAAGTCACTCACAGTCACTTACAGTCAGTCACAGTCAGCTCACTGTCAGCTCACTGTGAGTGAATGAATGAATGAACACGGAGTGAGTGAGTGAGTGAGTGAGTGAATGAGAGCGAAGAGTCGATTTTTGAAAAAGTGAGCCACTCACTCACTCACTCACTCACCGTCAGTCAGCCACTCTCAGTGAGTGAGTGAGTGAGTGAGTGACTGTTGGCGTGTCGTTGTTCGTTCGTTCGTTCGTTCGTTCGTTCGTTCGTTCGTTCGTTTGTTCGTTCATTCGTTCGTTCGTTCGTTCGTTCGTTGTTTGTTTGAGTCGGATGTTTGAGGACGGGACGACGGGACGGACGGACGAGCGTGTTGGAGGGATAGAGTCACTCACTCACTATGACGAAGCTGTGACGACGACACGACGACACTGTTGTCGTGGGAGTGGAGCGTGTGTCGTTGGTTGGTTGGTTGGTTGGTTGGGTGGGTGGTTGTTTGGTTGTTTGGTTGGTTGCAGTTTGTTTGTTTGGTTGCAGTTTGTTTGTTTGGTTGCAGTTTGTTTGTTTGGTTGCAGTTTGGTTGTTTGGTTGCAGTTTGTTTGTTTGGTTGCAGTTTGGGTTCGGGTGGGTTGGTTTCGGGTGGGTTGGTCGCATTTAAGGTCGTTTGTGGTGTTCGCTTGTGGTTTGGTTCGTTTGGTGTTTTCTGCTTGTGGAACGGTTCGTGTTGGTGTTGGGTCGTTTGGGTCGTTTGGGACGTTTGGTGTTTGGTTGGTTGTGGCTGGAGTTCCTTCCTTGGGTTCGTTTGGTTCGCTTGGTTCGCTAGTTTGGTTGTGGTGGAGATTCATTCCGTGTTGGGGTTGCTTGGGGTCGTGTGACTGACTGTGTGATCGGATCTCCATTGGTCTTGTCGTTTGGTTGACCATACTGAGTCGGTATGTTTGCCTCCGTTCCGCCGGTTCGATTTCTGACTGCTGGAAGTTGGCAGCAAGCGAGAGTCGTGAGCCGACGCGGTGGCGCGTATTCCGCACCACGATTTTCGGACTTGGACGCTTGCTTCTCCAGCGAAAAAGAATTCTTGGGATTTTTGCTCGGAGCCGACGGCGATTGTTCGCTCTTTTCCCGGCTGACGAGCTGGCTGGCTGGCGCGGCTGCCCACTTGGCTGCCCACTTGGCTGCCTGCCCAACCTCTCCCTTCTTGGCCCTGATCTGCTTGCTGCATTCGTTGGGGACAGCACCTCCGCCTGTCTGCGTGAACCATGTTGTCCTCGATCCCGGAACGTGGCAACTCGTCCGGAGACATATTCTCGAGCGATATTTTCCAGGACGATGCTCCAACATCCCCGGAACCCAAGGTTCTCAAGAAACAAAAATCTCTCAGCACGATCGAGGCACTCAAAAGCCGTGCGAAGGGACTCAGCATCAGCAACACCACCACAGTGCCCGCGACACCCAAGTCGCTGAAACGATCTGTGCTCGGCATCAAGTCGGACGTGCGCAACAGCAACATCAAATCATCGCTCACGGACTCGGTGAAGAAAGCGCAGGAGTTGAGTTTCAGCCTCATTAAAAAGAAGTCCAAGCCTTCGTTCACGCCAGACACGAGTCAACGCTCTTTGCAACGCAACTTCCATTCGCAACACAAGCACAGGAGAACTCCTCGGCAGAACAGTGTAGCTCCTTCCCCTCTTGGTGGGCTGCGGAAAACTCCACGCGCAAGAAAGTTGAGCGCTCCGTTGGAGGCCGAGGTTGAGAAAATCACGCAATGGCGACCAGAGAGCCCAGCTACGAGGGCAAAACGTCTGGCGCAGCAGAAGGCGCAGGCGCAGGCGCAGGCGCAGGCGCAAACCCAGGAAGTCAACTCTTCTGGGTCAGCATCAGCACCAGCACCAGCACCAGCACCTGCGCCAGCTCCGGCGCGCTCGCCTGGACCCGTTGCCACCACTTCTGCTTCCTCGGTTAAATCGAAGACCAGTGCTACGACCAGCGGTGCCGCATCATTGTCGTCTCTCCGGCAAAAGAGTTCCGTTTTAGGATCATCATCCACCTCACGCCGTTCCACGCGGCCGAGACGACTGGGCGGGGTCTTTAAGAGAATGGGGCTGCGAAAGGCCCAGCGGTTCCAGACTTCCAACCCGATTTTGGAAGTCACTCCGTCGGCAACAACCTCCGCATCGTCATCATCTCCTTCGACTGTTGCAGGATCAGTCAAGGCTGCTGCCACAAGTTCGGAGCCATCCTCCGTACTTCCCTCGGATTCGCATTCGAGCAAGAGTCCAGCTACCGCACCAGAACCCGCAATGCAGCCACACGGTCCTGAACAAAGCAGTCGCGACGACAGAGACCTCACACCACCCGTGAACTTGAACGACGCAATTTCGAGAATCAAACCAAAATTGGCCGATCTTTCGCGCGAGCAGCTCATCGCATGCCGAACGGCAGAGGAACAAGGAAGCAACCGCTCGACGCTTCTGAATCACATCAGCAAGCTCATCACGCAACGCAGCGAGTCGCTGGTGTACCCGGAAACTGAAGCCATGGTGTATCCGGAAACGGAAGTAATGGTGTACCCGGAAACCGCTGCCAAAGTGACCCCTTCCAAGTTCAACGGGGTGCACGGCTTAGCCGAAGTCAACGAAGTTGACGAAGAAGAGGAAGAGGCGTATGACGACGACGAAGACGAATTTGGGTCGCGTCGTGCATCCAAGCGTGTGGACACCAAAGCTACGCCAGCCCCAGCATCAACGAAAGGATCACCCACGCGACAAAAGTCGCCACTGGCATCGAAGGTGCCCCCGATTCATGGAAAAGTTGATTTGGATGAACACCATTCAGGGGTTCTCGCGGATTCGGAATCATCCGTGAGCGCAGAGGACGCGTCCTCGAACGCGCTCGAAGCAGATGATCTAGTGTCGACACCAAAATTCGACTGGAAGTCCACGGCACTGTCACCGAATGCTGTCGTCATCCAGGCAAGCAACACGCAATCAAAGTCCCCAAAAACGACTACGGCCAGAGCCCAAGCCCAAGCCGGAGCCGATATTGTACCGGCACCAGCGATGACTGTGGCCCGTGCAGCTGCTGTGTCCCCGGTGCGGGCAACGAGGCCAGTTGCCAGCACGCCCCCGCTGGATGCGAAAGCCCAAGACCAACAGCAAAGCCCACTCGTCAATGAATCGTCAACAACGGAATCGGAGTCGTCCATTCCCGACACGACGACTGCTCAAGCACAGCATGTGGAGAAGCCAACATCACCAGCGGTATCTTCTGCAGCAATTGGTTCAACTTCGACGGCCTCCATCGGCAGTGCGAGTTCTGGATCTCATGCTGCTTCACCCCCTGTGTCACGCCGAATTTTTGTTGACTCCACGCGCAAGGAACAACCCAGTCTTCGGCGCACTCATTCGAATGCAAGGTCTGCGCCTGCGGTGCCTGCAACACCAGCAGCTTCGTCGTCGACAGCGGAATCGAAGGCTGGGCCTCGCGTGTTGTATTCCTCTGCGCATTCTGCCAGGCATCGCTCCCGAAGTCAACATCAACAGGCCGTGCACTCGCGCAGTCAAGATGAATCGAACACAAATCTTGGCGCGTCCAACAGCCACTCAACTCACCAGCACAATCACCTCCGATACCGACAGCAAGATCAAGAAAGACCTCACCGAAAGAAGGTTTTCTTTGTCAACGGCAAGGAATACGAAGTTGTCAACAGCATCGGTCGCGGTGGCAGCAGCAAGGTGTACATGGTCAAAGACGGGCAAAACCAGCTGTTCGCGTTGAAGCGTATCAAGGCCAAGAGTCGAATGACTCAACGTGCACGCGCTAGCTATGAGAACGAAATTGACTTGATGAAGTCATTTCGTGGGTGTCCTCGCATTGTGCAGCTGTACGACTCAGAGATAAATGCCCAGACTTCGGAGGTAAGGCGCCTTGTCGTCTTTGCTTCCCGCCGGTCACACATTGTGACACGTTCCACTTTCTTTTTGCTGGCAACAGGTGTTCATGGTTATGGAACATGGAGAAATAGATTTAAATCAGTGGATCAAGAACAGGGTGCGCACTTTCCAAGAACTTCACGGGAGCGACACCATGCCCCCGCCGCTCGACGTCCACGTCGTTAGAACGCTGTGGTTACAAATGTTGGAAGCAATGCAAGTCTTGCATCGCCGGCGCGTTGTTCATAGTGATCTTAAACCTGCAAACTTCGTCTTCGTGAAAGGTACGATTCTTCGCCGTCAAGAGGTTTTGTTGTGTGCGTTCAAGGAGTGACGTCTCTCATTTTTGACGGCTTGCAGGAGAATTGAAGCTAATTGATTTCGGCATCGCGAGAGCAATCGAGTCGGATATGACAGAGAACATTCACCGAGACACCCAAGTCGGCACGCTCAACTTCATGCCGCCTGAAGCTTTGGAGGGTGTAGTGAAGAAAGGCCCCACAGGCCGCGACGGAAAACCTGACGTTCGACTTGGGCGATCTAGTGATGTGTGGGCACTTGGGTGAGTTTTGCCTTTCGCTGGATCGAATGTCCCCACAAAAACGTGGTTTGACAAAAGTGTTCCCGCTTTGTGACAGGTGCATGCTGTATCAACTGGTTTATGGAGCTCCACCATTCCACTCTCTCAATCTAACGCAGAAGATCCGAGCAATTACGAACCCAAAACATCAGATCTCGTACCCCAGCACTGGCGCCGCTGTCCAAGATCCTACGTTGGTCGCCATCATGAAGCATTGCTTGCAGTACAATCCCAAGCTGCGGCCTCCCATTGAAGGATTGAACGGGCTGCTGGTTCAACGCCGAGAGCAGCCCAACGCCTTCACGCTGTCTACTTTGTCGGCGGAGGGCACCCGGCAGAGTGCGTCAGTTGCCCAGCAACAACTAATGAAGGAGAGCTTGAAAATATTGCTCCGGGACGTTTCAAAGCTCACCCCGGCACAGCTGACAGTTTGCTCGAAGTTTGGCGACGATAGTATTGCAAAACTCATGCGGACATTGGTGAAGCACTCTGCACGGAAGAGTTCGTCTACCCATGCGGACAATGTGCTCTTGGAAGCGTGTGGAGTTGAAATTGCCGAGGAATTGAGAAAGTCCGTGGCGCCTCCTGCGGCACCGCCGATGCCGAAGATGAACGGCGGCTTGCTTGCAGCAATTGGTGGGGGAGCCGCGAAACTCAAGGGCAAGCGCCGCAAGAAGAAGCCGGCGCGGAAGCTCAAGTCACCCGTGAAAACCTCCAAAGCGTCAAGGGCGGGAGTTGGCGGCGGCATCAATCTCAGCGATATTCTAGCTGTCAAGGACGGTCTGAAGAAGAATGCCAGACGCAGGGGGTCAACAAAGTCCAAAGGCCGTCAGAAGCAGTCCAAGCCGCAGAAAAAGGAGGCACCAAGCCCATGGGCTATTTCAACAGCAATGAGGAATCGGCGCCAGGCTCTCGGCGATCTGAGTCCCGCAACGCAAACCATCCACGAGGATTCATTCGAATGGTGAAAGTAGATTGGAGAAAATAGAAAATAGCCCACACCAGGTCTGCTGAGAAACTACTGTGATAAAGTGATAATCTGTTAGCAAAATTCTTGGCATGCCCTGTTCCATCGCCATGCACCACCTGAACGGTTTTGTGATGTTGGGGATGCTCCCATGTTGCGCGCAGCGTGTGGGTTTGATAACGGCCGTGAAGCAAAGTTTAAAACGAGCGGGTGGAGCCCCGAACATCGGTGGAATCACCATCCTCGCTTTCTTGATCGCTGTTTGCTGCACGGGAAGTTTCTGCTCGAGATTCTTGTAGTTCCGATTCATCGTCTTCACCTTGGCTGCTGGCGTTCGCCACGTCGTCGTCGTCGTCGTCGTCGGCTTCCTCGGCTTTAGCTTCAGCAACCTCACCGTCAACTGACTTAGTCTCCGCGTCGTCGATGCTGTCATGACTGTCTTCTTGGCTGCTGGAGTCTGACTCGTTGTCATCGGCCATGAGTTGATCTCGAAAGTCGTGAAGCACCGACAATGTGTGGAGATCTTTTTGATCCAATCGTGTATCACGCTGGAACATCTGCTCACCGCCTTCCTCTTCTGAGTCCGTGTCCATATCCTGCATAAACAACACGCAGTCAATACGCTATTCACTAGGAATATGTGAGGAGTAAATAATGCAAAATGAGGTTTTCGGACCTGGACATCGCTGGGTGTCAGTCTGGACCCTGCGCGGGTGGCCCAGCAAGACCAAAACGTGGCGCCAAGGAACACTAGCGTTGCACTACAAAACAACGTAACAAAGAATGATGAGCTCCAACGACCTGGGTCACACGTTATTCGCCAGCGCGAGCTGCACAAGCAATACCTCAACGCAGCAAGGATGTAGAAATCAGATGGATTGTCCCACTGCAAAGCTGCAGCATTTTGCAAAACGTAGAATAGCTGGTAGATCGACGTTTGGATTCCGTTGACGAAACCAATTGCCTGTTTTGGGATTCAATTTCAACAATCAGCCAATTAGCAAGTCGCCGCGCAATATAGTTGTGCGCGAGTCAGTGCTCACTTGTGGTTCAGTCGCTTCCTGCAAAACTTGAGTATGGGCGAGGTCAAATGACCACAGCCAAACTCTCGCGACGGATATAGATAGAATGATTACATAGCCTTGCACGGCGGTGCTCACGGGAAGATAAAATGCAGTCGCCGCTAGCACACAACAGAGCGCCGGCAGTTCTGTCAAAATTCGACTTCAAGAAGCGACTCTACGACAACACTGATGGACTTACAAGGTAAAATGGTGAGGAAAAATAACCATGTCGACGCACTTCCAGTCTTTGTCAACGATCTACAAAGAAAAATTCAAGCACATAGATTCAGTCGCAGTCGCACGCACGGACACGTGAAAAAGCAGTGTGCGGGTGAGTCACACACCCAGCAAAGCACGGGCTATCCAGCAGCAACGGGAATAACCACGTCCCAACTAGACCAAAGAAGGCACCGAGCCCACTGGCTGCCCCAATGAGCCCAATGTTAATGCCTTGTGACTGCAAGTACCCGACCATCAACACCCCGCTGTTCAGCACACTGAAGTAATGAAATGTGTACCCCATAATGGGCCAGAAAGTTTGATGCCGTGAAAATCGACGCAGTCGCGAACACAGCGGCTCTTTGGTGGGGGCTGACGAAGCCGCAGTTGTGGCTGCATCAATGGCAGTGACCTTGCGTGGCGCCTCCTGGTCAGTTTCTATATCTTCAGGCGAGATGGCCTCAGCAACTTTCGCAACTTGCAACTGTTTGGAGTTGTAGTACACACGCCGACCGAGCCACCATTCAGGAAGTAAGCACACCACATTCCACCCAATCACGACAGACACCCCTGTGACCACTATTCGACCTAGTGTCATAGTTTAACAGTTGTCAGACGCACGGTGTGTTGTCAGATGCATGGTGTGATTGTGTTGTTTTGCAGACGCAGTGACCGATCACGAACGAACCGTATGAACCGTCGGCTGACAATGAGACAACAATTCCAAATACTGTCGGTGCGAGCAACCTATCACGATTTCAGGAGCACAGCAGCGCGCACAGAATGTCCGGTGACGGGGCGGCACACACGACAAGCATGATTTCAGTCATGGCAAAGATAACGCACTTGCAAATCAAATCGATACGGCGAAGTGTTGTGTTGAACTGTGTCAGGATTTGTCGGTTGGGACCGGCGAGAACCACTACCCAATCCTTTTCAATCGATGTTGTGGCCAACGTGCTGCCCAGTTCAGCGGCCACTCCAGTCAGAACCATAGCCAGCAGCAAGAAGGCGACGGTGGAAGTCACGGATTCGCACTGCTCTCCATCAATATTGCCAGCTGCGGGGTCATCCTCCGGCAACGTGGACAAGCTATCTTCGCACGAGAAAAAGGCCGACTTGGTGTTGAGGAGTGCCATCACGAGACCACAGTTGATGAGGATCAACAATCCTTGCGCCCACACGGCAGTGGTGAAAACTTTGAGGCGGTTTGTTCGATCGATCCATGCCGACACCGGAGAGGTGAGAAAAATGAGTGAAAAGTTCAGACCGAGCGAGTAGAGAGCACACGGCATCAACGAGTCCGGGTAGAGGTCGATCAGCATGACAGGGACAGCGAAGGCCCACATCCTGTCTCCGAAAGCTTGCAAGCCATGTGCCAAGTACAGATGCATCATGGGTGGGCTTGCGGCTTCTTCTGCATTGGACGCGCTTCGTTCTCCAACCATGCTATACTTTTTGCCACAGCAGAAGCAGAATCTAGCGAATACCTTGATACCGAGGAACAACGCAACGGAGACGAGCAGAACGGCCACGATGCCGAGCGCGACCCAGTTTCCTGTAGAAAGGCAGAACGGGTAAGATTCGCCTTCGGCCACTGGCAGCGCATCTGCCGACGCGTTACAAATGAGATCAGCCAGCATGGTGCCGCGCGTGCGTGTGATGTGAAACACGCTTCACGGACAGGCACGCTTCGCCAACTGTGGGCGCAATGCGCTTTTGAGTTGGAAAAGAAATGTCTTGATCGAGAATTTGACGTGCGAACCGTTCCGTGACGTGCCCTCCTTCCACAGAGAGTGGGATTCCTGCGAGGCGATCGACCAAAGGAACGAATGAACGAACGAATGAACGCCGTGATGACCCTAGGACAAAGGACTGCTGACATGTCAGACGAAAGGAACGGCGAACATCGTCGCAACAACGATAACAACAATGTACATAACAATGCCAACAAGCACCATTACCTCGACCAAACAGAAACCAAACGAGCGAACGACGGACGGAATGAAAAATGAATAAAGAATGAATGACGGAGCAACCAAAGGGACGGCGACGACAACAACGACGATGACGACAACAACGACGACAACGACAACAACGACGACAACGACGACAACGACGACAACGACGACAACGACGACAACGACGACAACGACGACGACGAACGACGACGAACGATGAACACCAAACAACGAACGGACGAACGACGAACGACAACGAACTTCGAACGAACGACGACGCAAAATCCTCCAAAATCCTCCAAAATCAAAAATGGCAAAATCCAAAACCTGATTTTCAAAATCACAGTATTTACTACTGTATACCTAATTCAAATTTACTCCAAATTTCACCAGAACGCACAAACATCACCTTTTGCTTCATTACTATCTAAAATCACTCAACTCAACAGTAATACAAAACACACATTCAAAATACATGACAATAATGGAAGGAAAGTGAATCTGAAATCTGAAATGTGTTGGTTGTGACTGTGAACGATCGATCGACAACGCATGATGGCAGCACCAACAGTGCATCAGCACGTTGGAGCCTTGGAGCATTATCGCATTGTAGCATTGCAGCGTTGTAGCATCGGAGCATAGGAGCATTGCAGCGTTGCAGCGTTGCAGCGCTGGGGCTGAAGAAGAGTGACAATGCAATAGTGCAATCATGCACGACGACGACGACGACGACCACCACCACCGCCAAAACCTGGAGCAGGTGCAAGCAGAAGCAGACGCAGCAGCAGTAGCA
>Ga0213839_1002412_pt1 | contig 10445 bp, 9 predicted proteins | sample SWPATP21_FD_160075 | JGI IMG/M metagenome (GOLD analysis project Ga0213839, IMG submission 160075) | Coastal seawater microbial communities from Marineland, Florida, United States - SWPA TP2 #1 | ecosystem: Environmental > Aquatic > Marine > Coastal | place: USA: Florida | collected 2016-08-14 | reverse complement strand
GGCGTCATCCAGCCCCGCCAGCAGGGCCTTGCCCGTCGCCGTTGCATGAAGCGCGGTAGACTTACCGATTGAGCCGCCATCGACGCGAAGGGCATGACGGGCATCGCACTTGACGAGGGTGATCATCTCGTCGCCCTGCAAGACTGCGAGATGCACCGCCTCTTCGGTGGACTGGTTCAGCGCCTGAAGGACCGGCCTCGCCCGGCCAGGCAGTTCCGCCTTCATGTTGACCGCCTCGGCGACCATGACGATCTGAGAACCGAGCATATAAAGCCCGCGCGCCGTACCCGGCCGAACATAATTTCGGGCGACAAGTGTCTTGATGAGATGATGACATGTGGACGTTTTCAGCCCGAGGGCTTCGCTGATCCGTGCAAGAGACACCTCGCCCCGCCGCCGCGCCAGGAACTCGAGAATGTCGAGCGTCCGATCCACGGACTGGATCGTTTTGGAACTGCCAGCAGTGTCCTGAACGGATGCTTCCGATGCCATGTTCGTCTCCTCCTAAGACCGGGCTAAACGAGCAGGTGCAGGGTGTAAAACTTTTTCCGACATAGTGAAGTGGATTTCACAATATCGGAAATGCCAGCGCGGATCGACCCAACCGGCCGGAACATCAGGTCAGTTGTTCAAAGGGCAAACTTGTATTTCCCCGAATGGGGGCCTGTCCGGCCGCCGGGCATAATGAAGAGAAGACCAAAACGATCAACGCGCCCTATCTCGAAGCCACAACGCAACGACCAGAATGAGTGCGGGAAAGAGAGGCGTGAGCATCTGATCGGTCGAATCACAATCGGCATGAACACCAAGCTGTAAGACGACTGAGTTTGCCGCGCTTTCGCGGTCAATTCGTCACGGTCGGCGCGGTCACCCCACTCGGCCAAGTGCGTGGTCGGCCCTTAGCGGAACTTACGGCAAGTCGTCGGCGATGCACGCCGCGCACTGTAAGCGGACATCGGTGATGGATCGCAGCATCTGTCAACTCTGGAGCTTCGGCGAGCGGACGCTGATGCCGTTCGCAGCACACGGGAGGTGAATGATGCGCTTCATGAGGCTGTGACGTAACAGCCATAAGGCTATGGCCATGAAAACCGGCGCCGCAAATCATGAGGCAAAACTGCCTTGTCGGCCTGTGACAAGCGCTCTAACAGACGTTGCATCTTTTTGGCTACTCCCGCCCTATGTCTCCAATGACGTCATGCGCAGGCGTATTGTTTGCACAGCACGACAGGCGCTGTTTTTCTTCTCGGTTCTCCTATTCCGACACGAGGGCCGTCACCGTCCGATGTGTGATTTCTTCGCCGGTATTCGCGTCTATAAGGACTGGCGCGATGGGCTCCCCAGTCTTCCGCGAAACCAAGGTGACCGAGGATCGATCTGGTGGAGGCGCATGTTCGTTCGCCCACTCGATCACCGATATTAACACCGGGTAGAGCGCCTTGCCGCGATCAGTCAGCCGGTATTCGTAGCGAACCGGGCGATCTTGGTAGGGCTCGCGTCGCAACACGCCGGAGGCTTCCAGCTTGCGTAGCCGCTCAGCCAGAAGGTGGCGCGTGATGCCGAGCCGCTCCTGCATCTGCTCGAACCTGCGTATGCCCAAGAAGCAATCCCGCAGGACAAGCATGGTCCAGCGGTCGCCGATCACGGAGAGGCCGCGGGCGACGGGGCAGGCTGCGTTGTGCAGTTCGTTCCACTTCATACAATCATTGTAGCAGGAATTGACAGGTTCCGAAAAGGAACTCACAAATAGTTAGTTCCAAAAAAGAACGGACACGTGAAACTCGATCTGAGGGAGGCAGGCGGTGATAGCGAACACGAATATCGCGACCGAGATCAAGATCGCCGCTTCGTCAGGCACCCTTTACCGAGAGGGCATCTGATGGCTGTCGCGCTCCGACCCCCCGCAAAAGAGATGCGCGCCGATGCGGCAGAGCGTGCGCGAGCGTCCCGCACGCGCCTGCTGCTTGAAGCTCCCATAGCCCCAACCCTGGCGAAGCTGGCAGCGCCAAACGTGATAGCTATGTTCGTGCAAGCCGCGCAGGGCATCGCGGAGGCCTACTTTGCAAGCAGATTGGGCGTCACCGCCCTTGCCGGCCTGGCATTGGTGTTTCCGCTCGTGATGCTGACACAGATGCTTTCGGCGGGCGCGATCGGCGGTGCGATCTCGGCCTCGATCGCTCGGTCGCTCGGGGCTTCGGACACTGCGCGGGCCGCCACGCTGACAGTAACTGCATGGAGCATCGCAGCGTGTCTCGCGTTGCTGATGGCATTTCTGGTCACGATGTTCGGACCCCTGTTTTTCGAACTGCTCGGAGGCGGGCCGGAGGCCGTTGCGGCCGCGACCACATACGCACTAACGTTCTTTCCCGGATGCATTGCGATCTGGCTTTGCAATGCGTCGCTCAGTGTTATCCGCGGCACTGGCGATATGCGGATGCCGGCGCTTGTCCTGCTCCTTGTTTCGCTGATGTCGATCGTTCTTGCTGGAGGCTTTGCTCTTGGGTGGGGACCGTTGCCTGCGCTCGGCATGGCCGGGCTCGCGCTCGGACCGATCTCAGCCTTCGCGTTCGGGGGCAGCATAGCGATAGGCTACATCGCCTTCGGCCGCGCAGGCTTGGCATTTCGCGGGGCGGTTAGGCGCCTCAATGCCGACATGTTCCGTGACATTCTCACTGTCGGTGGGCTCGCTTCGATCAATACCGTGTTCACGACCGCGACGATCATCATGATGACGGGCTTTGTCGGGCGCTTCGGGGAAGCGGCGCTGGCCGGCTACGGCCTTGGCGCACGGCTGGAGTTCATGATGATCCCGGTGATCTTCGGCATCGGAGCAGCGATGACGGCTATGGTCGGCGCGAACATCGGTGCAGGCCGGATTGACCGCGCTCTAAGAGTGGCTTGGACCGGCTCCTCCGCCGCTGCCGGAATCGTCGGCGGGATCGGCCTTTTGCTCGCCATCTATCCAGACCTCTGGTTGCGCCTGTTCCTGGCGTCGTCGAACACCGCTGCGCTTGAGGCCGGACGCAGTTATTTCCGGATCGTTGGACCCTTCTACGGTTTCTTCGGGCTCGGACTCGCCCTTTACTTCGCATCACAGGGGGCGGGGCGTATGACCTGGCCGGTGATTAGCAGTCTTGGGCGGATGGCCGTCGCCATCACCGGTGCGCTGTTCTTCATAAAACAGACGGATATAGGCCTGATCGGCGTCTTCGCGGCAATTTCTGGCGCGATGCTGGTTTACGGCGCGATCATCGGCCTTGCTGTTCTGTTCGGCGGTTGGAGACCGGCCAGACCGTGACGGTAGCCTATTCCGGCATGATCCACGCTCGAGGACCTGTTCAGCCTGCTTGCCCCGCCAAGGTTTCGGCCTCGCCAAAACGCAGTCGCTTCCGGGCAGAAGACTGGATTGAGACGGATTGCCTCAGCCGACGACCGACGATTCTATTCCAAAGGTCGTTGCGTCAGCTTTCAGCAGGGGTGCTCAGGATTGCGCCGACTTTAAGAGCACGCATTGGACTGCCGTCGACCTTGAGTTTGCGCAGCATGAACGCTTTTGCCGGGTCCAGTTTACCATGAGCGATGTCGCTGAACACCGCAGCTGTGGCCCGTAGTGTCAGATCTGCCTCCTGCATGCTTTCGGTCGCGCCGGACTCGTCGACATAGAGGATACCAAGATCAGTCATCTCAATGCGCACGCTACCCCTTATGCGCCCGCGGGCGCGCGTCGTGATCAGGTTGGCCATCTCGTTCAGCGTTGTCACAAGAATTGTTCCTCTGGAAAATCACACCCGCTCTTCGGCTGCGAGTGATTAAGGGCGGTATCTCAGGCAGATCGGCCAAGCTGGGCGGGGCGGCCGAAGGCTTTGCGCGCGGTGACGAGACGAAGGTCCTCGGGGTCCATGCCGATACTCAGGATCGTCTTGCGATCATAGCGGGCGCGAGCGGCCTCGGGGTCATGCGGCGTGCCCATCAGCCGGTCGATCCAGCCCATTCCAAAGCTGACGTGGTAGGTCGCCTCATGATCCTGATAATGGTGCATCAGGTGCGTTCGCGTGACGCGCCGACCGAACCACCCTTTATTGATCTTTAAATGCGCGAGCGTATGGCAATATTCGTAGAATGCATAAGCTGAAACCGATCCCACGAAGAGCGCGACCGTTGACCATGACGCCGCCGCGGCCAAACCGACAAAGGGCCACAGCGCCAATGTATGGATCGCAACGGAGGCAAGGCCGAACCGCACGGGATACCAGTGGTCGTCGCCCGTGAAGAATTCGGGGTCGGTTGGAAATTCGTGATGGCCGATGTGCGACCGGTAGAGCGCATTGAAGGAAGGTTGATCTTGCGGCGGTTCGCGATGCAGCAGATAGCGGTGCATCGCGTATTCGACAAAGAATTGCATGACGACGCCGTAGGCCAACGCCAGAAGCATCCAATGCGAGTAAGCGAGGATCAATACGGCTATGCCCGCGACCCAAAGCGGGAATATCCGCTGGATCGTTCCCATCGCCGCAAGCACACGTAGCGTTTCAGTCATAGGGTCGCGCCTCCAGTATTCGTTGTTGGACATTTTCAGACATTCGGATGCGAGACACGGCCCGAACGCAATGGTCCCGCGCCATCATGCTCCATAGTTGTCGATCAATCATTCCTTGTTTGGCTCCTCAGAAACGGTCAAAGGCTCCTGCGGCTGGCCAACTCGATCCGCCGCATCCAATATCCATTCGGCCACAACGTCGGGGGCCGTGAACGGGATCATATGGCCGCCGTCAATCTCTGTGTATGTCGCACCGGATATCTGTTCCGCGACGGACCGGCCATTGTGCATTGGATCAAGGATCTGGTCACCCGATCCGAACAGAATATCGATTGGCAAATTAAGCTCACTATATTGCAGCGACAGATCAGGTAGCGCATCGCGCAAGGCCATGAGGTCGTTGCCGCCAGCCAGGAAATTTTCCGGCCGCACCGCCAACAGCCCGCCGCCAATCGTAGAGAAAGACGTCGGCGTCGGTTCGGGGGCAAAGAGCGCAGCTGCGGAACGGTTGAAAACCGTGATGCCCACCGGCGTGGCCAACGTGAAGGCGAGCGCGCGACGAACGACATTCATTTCGAGTGTCAGCGCCGCAAAGGCCGAGGGTGCTTCTCGCTGTGGCTGGGTGGCTGGGGCAATCAACGCGACGGCACCCACGTTGGTCGGATGATCAAGCGCCAGGGAAAGCGCCACCGCACCGCCCAGTGAATGGCCCACGACAGTCGGCGCGCCAAGGTCCATCTTTTCGATCAGCGCTGCAATCGCGTCCGATTGCTCGGCGATGCCGTTCGCGCCAGCAGGCAGGGCGTCCGAATACCCCGACCCCGGCCTGTCTACGAGGATCACGCGGTGCTCCTGCGCGAGTGTATCCACAAGGTCAGGTGCAAAATTTCGCATCTGCCCCAGCAGCCCGTGTATCAGGACGATGGCGGGGCCTTCTCCTTGATCCAGAACATGCAGATGCGTCCCACCGACTTCGATGCGCACTCCATCCTGTGGCACACGTGCTTCGATCCAGATGCGAGCAACCTGTGTGATGAGGGCACTCGCAACCACGAAACTGAGGGCCGCTATCCCGATGCGTTTCAGCGTCCTCACGGCCCTTCGCCTCCTAGTTCACGAAGATCCTTTGTTGGACCACTACGCCCCCGGAAATCGTCCATGCTGCTTGCAACTCCGAAGATCCGATTAAGCACGAAATCCAGTGCCCGCGTTGGCAAGAGGCCACGCAGCAGCGGCAGCAAGCGCACAATCCGAGGCATGTGCAGAAACACCGCGTCGCGCTCGATAGCGTGGAGGATGCGGCGGGCAACGTCCTCGGGCTGGAGGATCGGGATGAGACGCGAGCGAACCCCGTCGAACATTCCGGTGTGGATGTAATAGGGCAGCACGGTTGTGACGCGAACGCCGCTGGCTGACCGCTCCAACTCTTGTCTTAGGGAATCCGACCACCCCATGACCGCCCATTTGCTGGCGGCATAGACGCTCATGTTTGGGTTCGAAACGAGGGCTGCTGCCGAGGCGATGTTGACCACATGTCCCTGTCCGTGCGCGGCCATGTCGGGAAGCAGAGCGCGGGTCAGGTGCATGAGCGCTCCGGTGTTGATTGCTATGGTTCGATCAATATCGGCGTGGCCATGTTCAAGGAACGGCTTGCCCACCACGATGCCTGCGTTGTTGATATGCAGGTCAATCTTCGTTCCATCTGCCTTCAGCCTCGCGACAGCGGCGAGGACGGCCTCGGTGTCGGATACATCCACGCGATCGAAGACGACCGCGCCCAAGGGGCCGAGAATGGCCTGCGCCGCCTCGATATTGCTCAAGCTGACATCCCAAACGACCAGGCGCGCCGCGCCTTGCTCAAGGAGCATCCGCCCCATCAGAAGCCCGATACCCGAGGCTCCTCCGGTGATCAGCGCTGTCCGTCCTGCAATTTGTGTCATGACTCTCTCCTCAGCGACCGAAGGTTCGGATGGCAAAATCAGCGAACCGGCCGAAGGGAGGCCGCAACAACGCAAACGCGTCGATCGGGCCGGGCCGAAAGACAGAGCGCGCATGACTCAGGCGGCGGAATCCTGCGTGTCCATGGTAAGCGCCCATGCCGCTTGCGCCGACGCCCCCGAAAGGAAGGTTCTCTTGGGCGATATGCGAAATCGTTCCATTGAGAGTGACGCCGCCTGAAATAGCGCCGTCGAGGATGCGCTGCTGTGTGCTGCGGTCCTTCGCGAAGGCATAGAGCGCCAGCGGCCGATCGCGGCAGTTCACGTGGGCCAGCGCACCGTCCAGATCGCGATAGGGAACGATGGGAAGCACGGGGCCGAAAATCTCTTCGGTCATCAGCACGCCGTCTTCAGGCGCACCGATCACCACGGTCGGCGGTATCCTCCCGCCCCAGTCGCCATTGGCACGCAGGACTTGCGCGCCAGCCTTTTCGGCCTCGGCCACGGCAGCGTCCAGCCGGGCGCGATGCCGCTCGGTTATGATGCTCGCGTAATCTTGCGCGGCCGAGGTGGCGGGATAGCTCGCCTCCGCAGCCACCAACACCGCACGGGCCAGCGCCTCTTCCTGACCGGCCGGCACCAGCGCGTAATCGGGCGCGATGCAGATCTGCCCCGCGTTCAAGAACTTGCCCTGCGCGATCGCCTGCGCTGCTGCGTCCAGCGAATAGCCCTCGGTCACGATAGCGGGCGACTTGCCCCCGAGTTCCAACGTCACGGGCGTCAGGTTGTCGGCCGCCGCACGCATGACATGTCGACCGACGGAGGTGGAGCCTGTAAACACCAGATGATCAAAAGGCAGCGCTGTGAACGAACGCGCAACATCCACGTCGCCCGTGATCACCGCGACTTCATCCGGCGCAAACGCTTTGCTAACGAGCTTTTCCAGCAGTTCCGAAAACTGCGGTGTTAGCTCCGATGGCTTGATCATCGCGCGGTTTCCCGCGGCGAGCGTGTCCACCAACGGGCCAAGGCAAAGGTAGAGCGGGAAGTTCCAGGGCGAGACAATGCCGACCACGCCGAGCGGCTCGTGCCGCACCCAGGCGCGCCCGCCCCGGAATGCAAGAGAGGGCGCGCGCCGCTCATCTCGCATCCAGCGGGCAACATGAGACCGCGCATGCCGGATCGCGCCGAGGAGAGGAACGATTTCGAGTATCTCGGTTTCTTGCTTTGGGCGACCGCCAAAATCCGCATCGATCACGCGCGCGATCTCGTCACGATTATCTTTCACCATGCGGTGTAGCGCATCCAAGCGCCGTCGCCGAACGTCAGCCTCCGGAATGCGTTCGGCAAGCGCCGCTTTGCGCATGAGAGCCAGAGAGTTCTCCATGAGTATCACTCCAAACCAAGTCGCGACGGCACTGCCTCTGAACCAGAATCGCCGCCTTCAGCAAACTTGATGGACCTCTCAACTTTTTTCAAGCCCCAAGCCGCCGACGCCGCGCACGATCATCGCGGTCATCAGGGCGGCCGCTTCGGAACTGGATGGCCCTGGGCGCTCATCCAGTTGGAGGATGGTCTCGAGACCCATCGCAAAGATCATCCGGGCGACGAGGTCGAGTTCCTGTGCGGACAATGAACGGCCCGCCCCCCGCGCCACGTCCTGCCGCAAATCCTGAAGCATCTGTTCCATCGCATCGAACTGGTGGAGCGAGGCGCGCACATGGTGCTGGTTGCGTTCGATAAAACCGCGTGCACCTTCGATAGAAACAATATGCTCAAGTAACGCCTCGAAGGAGATGCGTAGCATGGTCTCCAGGTCGTCTGCTTTGGCCCGAGCGCGCGCCGTCAGGTCGCGAACCTGTTCGGCAAGCTCCCGTAGGAAGGTCTCGAACAGCGCCTCCTTGGAACCGAAATGGTTGTAAAAGCTGCCGGTCGAAATGCCACTCTCCCGCACGATCCCGGCGATTGAGGCGGCGTCGAGCCCTTGTGTTGAAAAGGCGTGCCAAGCGGCGTGTCGGATTCGATCCCGCGCCTCCGAGGTGCGGGCCGCGCGTTTGGCGGATGGCGCGTATTTGCGTGCTCGTCTGGGTAAGTCGCGGGGGGCCGGGCGCCGTTCGGTCATGCAAGGTCTCGTCACTGTGGTTCGGTTCCGAGCAGATTAGACTTCGCGGTCGAACTTTGCATCAGACCTCATCGCGCAAGAGGCGCAGCCCGTCGGCAGGATAGTTCAGTCGCGAGCATCTGCCACGAGGCAATGAAGCAGAGAATGTGAACGCGGAGACCCTTTGTGAAAGCAACCTGTTTTTGACAGGTGGATTAAGCCGCCTTTGACGACGCTATCGAAGCGGCCATTCGTCGTGCGTGTAGCGAACGGCTGCTATCCGCCCTCTCAGATCCTTCGACCGATGCACAGAAAGCGACCAACCCCAGCCTTGTCTTTCCAGCAGCCTAGATTGAAATAAAATTTCGTCGAGCAATTGCGTCTGGAGAAACTCAGACCGCTTCTAATACAAGATCAAGCTGCACCGCCGCGCTGGCATGACCTGAGTTGCGGTGTCGGAATGGCTCGATTACGTGCGGGGCACCGACGGCAAGGTGGGGGACTAACTGGGGGACCAGATCGGGTAAATGTCACTTTTCCCTACAAAATCAGGGATGATTGGTGCGGTCGAGAAGACTCGAACTTCCACGGGAGTTACCCCACAGCGACCTCAACGCTGCGCGTCTACCAATTCCGCCACGACCGCACTGTCTTGACTTGGTGGCGCGCTGGATAGCCCGAGTCCGGGGGGATGTGAAGGGGAAAATTGCGAAATTCTCGAATTCGCTCCGCCCCCCGATCAGCCATGCCGCCGGGGCAAGACCCGCCGCGCAATCGCCCCGCGAAAGGTGAGCGCCGCCACCGCCACGACAGCGAGGGCAAAGCCCGCCTCCTGCCCGTCGCCAAAGAGGGCCACGCTCATCATCCGGCCCGGCAGGAGCGTCAATAGACCCGCCACGCCAAGCGCCCAGACGGCGGTGCCTTTCAGGATGCGTTCATGCGCCAGGATGTTCCCGCGCCGCACCTCGACCACCGCCCGGACGACATTGCCGATCGTCAGCACCGACAGCAGGTGAATGGGCGAGAACGGCCCGATGAGGCGGATACCGTTGATCCAGAAGGACGAGATCGCGGTGATCAGCATGGCACCGATCCAGACGTAGCCCGCCAGCCGGTGCACCCGGTCCCGGCGGCGGCGTAAAAGCGTCAGCGGCAGCAGCGCGCCGGCGAGGAGCGCCGCCAGTACATGCACCTGGATTGCGGGGCCGGCGGAAAGAAGCGGGGCGAGTGTCATGTCGGGTTCCTTGTCATGGCAGGGCGAAACTGCCACTTCTCTGACAAGGTGCCGTGCGCCGGACGAGCGGGGATGCGGGAAAAGGACGGGGAATTACGTGGACGGACGGCCCGTGCAGATCACGAAGCGCGAAATGCAACGGCTCGCCGGGTCGCGCGCGGTCTGGATCGGGCTGGTTGCCGTGGGCGTCATCCTGGGCCTGGCCGGTCCGTTCGGCACCGCGGGCGCCCTGCCCGCCGCCGGGCTGATGGCCTACTGGGTCGCGGTGGCCGCCGTCGGGTTCTTCCTCGGCACCGGGGTCGCGACGCTGACCGCAGAGGTGCTGCGCGCCTCCCGTGCGCCCCGCTGGCCCTCCGTTCTGGTTGCGGGGGCGGTGACCGGACTGGCGAACCTCTCGGCCCTGCTGTTGATCAACTGGCTCGTCTTCCGCCTGTCACCGACCGATCCCGCCTACCTGTGGGCGCTGGCACCGAATGTCGTGATCATCTCCATGATCATCGCCGCCGCCTTTGTCGCGATCGAGGATCACCTCGCCCCGCGCACCTCCGCCGCTGCCCCGCCCCGCATCCTCGACCGCCTGCCGCTGGAGAAGCGCGGCGCGCTCCTCGCCCTGTCGGTCCAGGATCACTATGTCGA
>Ga0213839_1002410_pt1 | contig 10451 bp, 3 predicted proteins | sample SWPATP21_FD_160075 | JGI IMG/M metagenome (GOLD analysis project Ga0213839, IMG submission 160075) | Coastal seawater microbial communities from Marineland, Florida, United States - SWPA TP2 #1 | ecosystem: Environmental > Aquatic > Marine > Coastal | place: USA: Florida | collected 2016-08-14 | reverse complement strand
AAACCTCGCGCGCAAAATGATCAAGATGTACAAGCTATTTTCAGAGCAGCTGTCACAGCAGCGCCATTACGATTACGGTTTGCGAGCAGTAAAGTCCGTCTTGGTTATGGCTGGTGGCTTGAAGCGTGAAGCACCCGATGTGCTGGAGGACATCACACTCGTTCGCGCACTTCGTGACTCAAATGTCCCAAAATTTTTGGCTGAAGACTTGCCGCTGGTATTTGCAATTTTGACTGACCTGTTCCCTGGCTTGGAGGTTCCTTACGTGGACTATGGCGAGTTGTTGGTCGGAATCAATGAAGAGATCGACAGAGCTGGCCTTCAGAGAGTCGATTCGTTCATCACAAAAGTCATTCAGTTCTACGACACTACAAATGTGAGATTCGGCGTTTGCCTTGTTGGACCTGCGACCGGCGGTAAAACCACTGCTTACCGCGTGCTTGCGAACACAATGACCGCACTTCATGAGGGTGGATCGGAAGACGAGACGTTCGGAATCGTCCATTTGCATCGCATGAACCCCAAGTCTATTACAATGGGTGAACTCTACGGAGAGTTCAACGAGTTAACAGCCGAATGGACGGATGGTTTGGCCTCTACCATCATGCGTGCACAAGCTCGCGATGAAACAGAGGAACGCCAATGGGTGACCTTCGACGGTCCCGTGGACACGTTGTGGATTGAGTCTTTGAACACCGTCCTCGACGACAACATGACCCTCTGTCTTGCGAATGGCGAGCGGATCAAGCTGAGACCCCAAATGCGCATTATCTTCGAATGCAACGACCTGGAGCAGGCGTCACCGGCAACTGTGTCACGTATTGGTGTCGTATATTATTCTTTGGAGACTGTGCAATGGCTTCCGTGCGTTCAAACTTGGTGCACCGAAAAGTTTGGCCACTTGAGCGCTGAGGTGTCTGACCACATCCTCTCGAAGTTTGAGGCGTGTGTTGATGATGGGTTGACTTTTTTGCGAAAGAACTTGCGAGAACCCATCAAGACTATGGATATTCAGATCACCAACAGTTTGTGTTCACTCTTTACGTCTTTGTGGACCAACGGTGTGAGCAGTGGCCACATTGATGAATCAAATACTGAGTCCTTGATCAGCATTGTTGACCAACTGTTCATCTTCTCGTTCATATGGACCGTCGGAGGTTCGTGTGACGAGGCTAGTCGGCAAGAGTTCGACGCGTGGGCGTCCTCTCACGATGTCTTCCGCGACACCAACTTTAACGCCGCTGATGTTTATGGGAGCTTCCCGGATCTCGAGAATGGCAAGTTCACACCATGGACGACGATTATCCCCAAGTTTGAATACGATAAGGACAAAAGTTTCTTCGACTTAGTGGTGCCTACTCTGGATACCACACGCTTTTCATTCATTCTTCAAAAGCAATTGGAGGTATTTGCGAACGTGTTCTTCACTGGTGTCACGGGAACAGGGAAGACAGTAATTGTCTCTGATCTCATCAACCGTATGAAGCCTCCAGAGGAGGAAGGTGGAATGGATCTGTTCGACATTTCGTTGAACTTCTCCGCGCAAACTGTGTCGTTGCAAATCCAACAAACAATTGAAGAAAAGCTCGAGAAAAAGAAGAAGACATTGCTCGGGCCGCCAGGCGCTAAGAAGATTTTGTGCATCTTTGTCGACGATGTCAACATGCCCGCCGTTGAAGAGTACGGCGCACAGCCCCCGATTGAATTGCTGAGACAAATCGTTGGTGAAGGCGGCATTTACGATCGACAGAAGTTGTTCTGGCGCGACATTGACAAGTTAGCAATGGTGCTCGCGTCGGCGCCCCCTGGTGGTGGCCGAAACGAAGTCACTGCACGTTTTTCATCCCAATTCCACCTCATGTGTATTCCGAGCGCTGCAGAGGCGGTCCTGGAGTCCATTTTCAAAACTATGTTGGGAGGATTCCTTGAGGCGTATCGCTTCAATGGCAGTGTTGTGGAACTGTGTGAAAAGACAGTCAAGGCAACCATTGAAGTGTACAATGCTGTTGCAGAAAATTTGAGGCCGACTCCAGCCAAGTTCCACTACACATTCAATTTGCGAGATGTGTCAAAGGTGTTCCAGGGATTGATGATGGTGCGCCAGCGGCAGTGCCCAGACACTACGGTTTTCACGAAGTTGTGGCTTCATGAATGTTGCCGAGTCTTCCATGATCGTTTGCGCAACAAAACCGATCAACGCTGGTTCACTGAGTTCGTTGTCGGACTTCTCCCTCGTCACTTTGGAGAACGAATTTCTCACGAGGACTTGTTCGAGGCTAGCACGCCACTGGCATTCTGTGACTTCTTGAAACCGGGAGATGACGTCCCGTACGAGATGGTGAAATCGTTTGGCCAAATTACCAAGGTACTTACAGAAAATTTGGAGGACTACAATCTGACAAATCCGACACAAATGCATCTTGTGTTCTTCCGTGACGCCGTCGAACATGTTGTAAGAATCTCTCGTGTGCTGCGTCAACCACGTGGCAATGCGATGCTGGTGGGTGTTGGCGGTTCTGGCAAACAGTCTCTCACGCGCATTGCGTGCTCTATGGCCGATATGTCCTGTTTCCAAATTGAACTGGTTCGCGGTTACGGCCTGGAAGGCTTCCGCGAGGATTTGAAGTCGTTGATGATGCAAGCAGGTGTGCAAGGAAAGTCCGTCTGTTTCTTGTTCGTTGATACTCAAATTGTCGATGAATCGTTTTTGGAGGACATCAACAACATTTTGAACACTGGAGAAATCACTGGTCTGTTCGAGAACGATGAAATCAACAAGATCAACGAGGAGTTGCTTCCAATCGTGGAACGTATGGGACTCCCGGGATCTAGAGATATCATTTGGCAAACTTTTGTGTCACGAGTGCGAGAAAAGCTCCACATTGTCTTGTGCATGTCCCCAGTTGGTGATGCTTTGCGGGTGCGATGTCGCCAGTACCCGTCTCTTATCAATTGTTGCACCATTGACTGGTTCCTTGGGTGGCCACGAGATGCACTTTTGAGCGTGTCCACTGAGTTTCTGGGTGCACGTGAAGAGATTGGCAGTGTCGACCTTCGCAACGCACTTGCTGAACTGTGTGCTCAAATTCATCTCAGCGTCGAAGAAACTGCTGACAAATTTTTAGCTGAACTGCGCCGTCATACTTACACAACACCAAAGTCGTACTTAGATTTGATTAGTTTGTATCTGGAGGTGTTGAATGAGAAGAAAAAGGAAGTAAGCACAGCTCGCCGCCGACTGTCCATTGGTGTGTCTAAAATGGAAGAGACCAACGAAGTTGTGGCGGACCTCCAAGCTGCTTTAACAAAATTGCAACCTGTGTTGGAGCAAAAGGCCAAAGAAACTGCCGATCTGCTGAAGACTGTGACACGAGAAAAAGCTGACGCACAAAAAGTTCGAGAGATTACACAGAAAGAGGAGCAAAAAGTATCTGTCAAAGCAGCCGAGGTCAAAGCGGTCAAAGATGATGCACAAGCCGATCTTGACAAGGCGCTGCCAGCTCTCGCAAAGGCGCTTAAGTCCCTGGATGCATTGGACAAGAAGGACATTTCGGAAGTCAAATCTTTCGCGAAGCCGCATCAAAGTGTTCAAACTGTGATGGAAGCAGTGTGCATTTTGATGGGCGAGAAAACTGATTGGGCTGCAGCCAAAAGAGTTCTGTCGGATGTTCAACTCATGGACAAATTGAAGAACTTCGATAAGGACAATATTTCGGATTCAAAATTGAAGAAGTTGCGTAAATTGACAGCGCTGGACTCGATGGACCCCGCGGCAGTCGCCAAAGTATCGAAAGCTTGCACGTCTTTGTGCATGTGGTGCCATGCCATGGACATATACTCAGACGTCGCAAAGGAGGTCGAGCCGAAGAGAAAGCGCCTTGCTGACATGTCGAAAACTCTTGACGAGGCCATGGCGTTGCTTGCTTCGAAACAAGCAGATCTCAAAGCTGTTGAGGACCGTGTTGCGGGTTTGCAGAAGCAGCTCGAGGATGCGCAAAATGAAAGTGAGCGCTTGGCGAAAGAAAGTCAGCTTACAAAGAACCGGCTTCAACGCGCTGAGACTTTGACGTTAGGCTTGAAAGACGAGTACATTCGTTGGAAAGGTTCTGTTGGGAAGCTTGACAACCAACTTAGAGACTTAATTGGCGACTGTTTCCTCAGTGCTGCCGTTGTGTCTTATTTGGGGCCATTCACAGGAGATTACCGAACTGAGATTCTGGCCAAGTGGACCGCCATGGCATCGGAACTTGAAATTCCTTGCTCTGCAAAGTTTTCTCTTGCTGACACATTGTCGAACCCAGTCAGTATTCGTCAATGGCAAATCGATGGGTTGCCGACTGACACCGTGTCATCGGACAACGCTGTTATGGTGACCCGTGGTCAACGATGGCCACTCATGATTGACCCTGAAGAGCAGGCAAAAACATGGATTAAGCGCACCTTCAAGTCTACGCTTGATGTTGTTCGCATCACCAACCCCAACATGCTGCGTTCACTGGAGAACTGTGTTCGTATCGGAAAGCCTTTTCTCATTGAGGACATCGGCGAATTTTTGGACCCAGCACTTGAGCCCATTTTAGCTAAGGCTATTTTTGAACAGTCCGGCCGTCGTTTAATTCGAATCGGCGACAGTGACGTTGATTATGACGACAACTTCAAACTATTTCTGACCACTAAAATGCCGAACCCGCACTACCTTCCGGAGGTGTGCATCAAGGTCACGATTATTAACTTCATGATCACTATTTCTGGTCTGGAGGATCAGTTACTGGGAGAAGTTGTGAAGAAGGAGCGTCCCGAAATCGAGGTGCAGAAGAACGAGCTCGTGCAACGCGTTGCAGGTGGCAAAAAGACTCTCTCAGAGTTGGAAAACAAGATTTTGAAGATGCTTTCAGAGGCAGAGGGTAACATCCTCGACAATGCCGAACTCGTGGACACTCTGTCGGAGTCGAAGTTAACATCCAACGAAGTCAACAAGGATCTCGAAGAGGCCCTAGTTACTGAGCAAGAAATTGACAAACTACGCGCTGGGTACGTGCCGGTCTCTCAGCGTGGGGCGTTGATGTACTTCGAGATCGCCAACTTGTCAACAATTGATCCGATGTATCAGTACTCACTTGCGTACTACAAGCGTTTGTACAACCTATGTATCGATAATGCCGATCAGTCAGACGATCTCGAACAGCGATTGGCGAACATCATCAAGTATATGACGTTGTTTATCTTCCGATCCATCTGCCGTGGACTATTTGCCCGCCACGAGCTGCTGCTCTCTTTGCTGATATGCGTGTCGATTTTGAAACGCGATGGAACTGTTCCACTTGCTGAGTGGTCACTATTTCTCCGGGGCGCCGGAATGGCTGTCAATGATCTTGAGAACCCACTCCCCAAGATCATTCTTGAGGCGGGTTGGAATCTTGCAAAAGTGCTGGATGAACAAATTCCGGCGTTTGAAGGACTCTGCGACAAGATTATCGCGAACAAGGAAGTGCTGAAAGAATGGGGCTCATGCAAGTGCCCTGAGTCGACCCCGATTCCTGCGGGATTCGATGACGAGCTCACGGTGTTTCAAAAAATGTTGTTCCTGAAGATTTTCAGAGAAGAAAAATTGATTTTCGCTGCTCGCGACTACGTAGCCTTGAACATGGGCCCAGAATTCGTGGAATCTCCACCTGTTCTGATGAAGGACATTTATGCCGACACCGACCCACTTACCCCGGTCGTGTTCATTTTGTCAACAGGTGCTGATCCCACTGACATGTTTTATACTTTCTGCAAGTCAATGAAGATGGACAAGAAGATGCAAGTTGTCGCGTTAGGTCAAGGTCAAGGCCCTCGAGCAGAGGCCGCCATGGAGGCAGCACAAGAAGCGGGGACGTGGGTGATGCTTCAGAATTGTCACTTGGGAAAATCCTGGCTGCCCAACCTAGAGTCGATCATCGATGGCTTCAAGGACAACGCCAATTTGCACCCGGACTTCCGACTTTTCGTCACATCAATGCCAGTATCGTACTTCCCTGTGCCGATCTTGCAAATTTCCATCAAACTTACGACGGAGCCTCCTCTCGGCATTCGTCAAAATATGTCAAGCACTCTAGCGGCCTTAGATGACTGGGCTGGAGGCTTTGAAGATGTTGACGAACGTGTCATGTACCCATGGAAGAAATTGTCGTTTGTGCTCACTTTCTTCCACGCGAAGATGCAGGAAAGGCGAAAATTTGGTGCCCTTGGCTTCAACATTGCGTACGAGTTCAACAACACTGACCTCGACGCGTCTATCAAAATTTTGAAGATGTTCTTGCATGAAAATAGTTACGTACCATGGGACGCGATCTTGTTCATTGTGGGCCAGATTTCGTATGGTGGACGCGTCACTGACGACTGGGATCGCCGAACCGTCATGATTATGCTCGGTCAGTTGACTCGTGACGAGGTCCTGGAACCGGACTTCAAGTTTTCTCCTTCGGGCGTGTACTATCCACCACCTCCGGGTACCATTGACGACTACAAGAAGTATGTCAACTCCCTGCCGTTGGCGGATGATTGCGAAGTATTCGGCATGCATGATAATGCCAATATTTCTTGCCAAATGAGAGATACAGTTTCTTTGTTGCGATCCTGTATTCAGTTGCAACCACGTGCTGGGAACAGCGGTGATGGAGACGGCAAGACGCCGGACGAAGTCGTCACCGAGTTGGCACAGGAAGTAGAGTCGAAGTTGCCTAGCGACTTGGACATGGACGATGCTGGTCCCTCTACGTTCACAATGAATGGCGAACTCATGGACTCGTTGGCCATTGTTCTCAAGCAAGAGATGATTCGATTCAATGCCTTGCTCGGTGTGATGCGCAAAAATTTGAAAGAGCTTCAGATGGCCATTCGCGGAGAAACGTTGATGTCCGACACTCTGGACAGCGTATACTTTTCTTTGACGAACAATCTGGTACCACCAGTGTTCGAGCGAGCCGCATACCCGTCGCTCAAACCGCTCGCATCGTGGGTGAAGGATTTGCTCGCTAAGTTGGCGTTCATGAAGAAATGGCTGGTCAACGGAAAGCCAACTAGTTTCTGGTTGGCAGGCTTTTTCTTCCCACAGGGCTTCACCACCGGCGTGCTGCAAAATCACGCGCGCAAATACCAAATCCCCATTGACACCCTCAACTTCGTGTTCGAGATCCAGAGCCAAATGGACGACCACGAAATGACGGATGCCCCTGAAGATGGCGTCTATGTGTCCGGGGTCTTTATCGATGGTTCGTTTGTGTGTGTGTGTGCAACAGCAACAAATTTTCTGTCGTAACACTGCTTTCATTCTGTTTGTTCGCAGGCGCTCGCTGGGATGCTGCAAGCCATGGTCTAGTGGATTGTGATCCGGGAGAATTGTTTACTCGACTACCAATTGTGCATTTCATCCCATTCCAGAAGACGGCCAATCCGTTCGGGCCAAGTTTGATTGCCCCAGAAGGAGTGTATGAAATGCCGGTGTACAAAACATCAGTGCGCGCAGGGCAGCTGTCAACAACGGGCATGTCAACGAACTTCATCTGCAGCATCGACATCCCACTCGGAGAAACGGTTCGTTGCCTTTTTGTTATCGTCATATCACCAACATTGTGGATGGTTGTATTTACCTTGAATTGTTGTGGTGCTGCAGTCCATGGAATTCTGGGTGTTGAGAGGTGTCGCTGGGTTGACTCAGCTCGACGATTAAGTTGAGAGCGTTTCGTTTCCAGTGCAGGGTCTACACGGTAGTGCTGCCGATTAGAGCCATATAGAGACAACACAAATTTATTTTAGAGTCTAAAAGTTGTTACTTACACGGGCACTACCAACTAACGACATGTCACATGTTTTAATGAACGTGTAACATTTTACACGGGAGTCCCAATCACATCCGCATCGCCGTCGCGGCCCTCAAACAGGTGCTCTCTCACCTTCACTTTGACTGCCGCCTGCGAGAGTACAAATCCTCATGAGTCGCTGCGCAGGGTGGAGAACACAGCGGATTTGAGTTGCGTACCTTCAGTGTTTTCTCGACTTGCTTTTGTGTATCATGGAGCTGTTCTTCATCCATCTCGGGCAAACGAACGACCTGGAATACCATGTCGGTACGACCGCGAGTCGCTCGCTGCAAGTCGTCGATGGTTTCAACTGGATGGCTTGCGCACTTCACCACAATATCGCCAACCTTCAGTTGTTGCTTCTCCAAGTTCGGTCCACCGGACAAAACAAGAAATGACCGGGACGACCAACCCACCGCCATAATACGCGGTGGAATTACAAAACTCAGACCCAGCGGATCTGTGGACGTCTCGCGAGTGACAGTTCGAGTAACATACTCGCCGTTGATGGCGGCATGCCGTACTTTGGCTTCCAAATGCAGTATTTGCTGGCCTTTTTCTGTCTTGAGCACCTCGCGCACAGCCTTCAACGCACTCTTGACCTGCCCACACAAATGATGAAATCAATGAAAAACAACATCACGATACGAGTACCAACAAATGAACTACGAACATGCTGCTTCACTAAGGCTTTGTCAACACCAGGTTTCAGTGGTGTGCGGTGCGCACTGTCCAGGCGCTTGCTCTGAGCGCGGCCGTTAAGCGACTTGAACGATACTCCGCCAACTGCACGATTGGGGCTGGTGGCGAGTGCAGCTTTTGCGAGGAGGTTGCCACTTGTTGGTCGCGAACGGCCTGACGTCCCTGGCGACTTCTTCCCCGTGAGAGGGTCGAGTCGTTGGGTTTTTGGCTGGTACACGACCCGTTCCGCTCCCGGAGCCGAAGGGAGGGCACTACTGCTTCCGGAATGGGACTGCTCCTGCTTCGGTTGTGGCGACTCCGGACCAGCTTCCGGAGACTTGTCTTTCTTCTTCTTGTGGTGTTTGTGGTGTTTGTGGTGCTTGTGGTGCTTGTGATGGTGGTGCTTTTTTGATTTTTTCTTCGCGATGACGTGGTCAAGAATCAGCCAGTTGTGAAACTGCAGGAACTCATTGCGATCAATCTGTCCGTTGTGATCCTTGTCAAACATCTCGAAACACTCTTTCACTTTATGCTGGAACTCGTCGCCGGGGAACCGATCTCTAACGCCTAAATGCTGCATGCATGACATGAACTCCTCACGCGACAGAGCTCCGTGACCATGCACGTCATGTTTGTTGAAAATGTCATCAGCTTTGTCAGAATGTTCTTGGTTCTTGTGAAGCTTGCGTCGGATCTCGTCTGGCGTTGCGGGCGCGGGCCGTTCACTAAGGGCATCAAGTTCCTTTAATTTGAGTCGTCGGTTCTTAGACTTCACGACAGGGGCCCCGTGAAGGTTGATTGAGGGTAAATGACTCATGCTGCTGGCGGCAAAGTCGCGAAAAGAAGGAGGCGGCTCTGATAAGGTCGGAGGGTCACTCTCGAACCAACCACAAGCTTAGCTTGCGTTGAGATGCACTTGCAGGCGAAAATTATCACGCGCAGTGCATTGCCTTGGGTTGAAAAAGGTCGCTGAAAAACCCTCCCGGGTTGCTAATTCTATTTTGCAACAGTTCCCAGCTTTCAACCCTCGCTCTAGTACGTTTCACGGTGGCGTCGACCCCAGTGGCCATCGACCCTGTATTCGGACCTGCGAATAAACATCAGGGTCCCACAGTTCCGCCGACGGCTTCAGCGATGGAACACAGCAAGAGCAGAGACGCTAATTACAGTACTCTGTCCACCGCGAACAACGAAGGCCGAGAGGAAGACGAAGACGAAGACCAACCACAACATCACAGCAGCACGAGCAGCGACCACAACAACGAATGCGAAAAGCGAGTCAACATCAACATCAACGTCAAGGTCGACGACAACAACCAGCAACAGGCAACAACGAGGAGGAACGCACAAATCACGTGACTGTGTAAGCGAGTGGATTCGCGGTCGTTCTCCGTTCATAAATCAAGCAGCTTGCTACCACCACCCCCACCACAAGAAACAATGTCAACAACAAACAACAAACAACAATAACAACGACGACGACGACAACGACGACGATGGCGATGACGAGGCGGTGACGGTGGTAGCGAGTGACGATGACGTTGACGTTGACGTTGACGATCGCAACGACAATGGCGACACTACCACCACGTCCTCCTCCTCCACCACCACCACGACAACGACGACGACGACGACGACGACGCCAACGACGACGACAACGACGACGTCGACAATGATAACAAGAACGACGACAACAAGAACGACGACAACAAGAACGACGACGACAACAACGATGACGACGACGACGACGACGACCATCGAACGACCCAACGACCAACTGTGCCACTGTGCCACTGCGCCACTGTGCCGAGTGTGCGGTTGGTGGTGGTTGGCTGGCGGTGGGTGGGTGGCACCGCGGAAAGTGACAGTGTGACCGAAAGAAAGTGAGTGAGTGAGTGAGTGAGTGAGTGAGTGAGTGAGTGAGTGAGT
>Ga0213839_1002407_pt1 | contig 10456 bp, 8 predicted proteins | sample SWPATP21_FD_160075 | JGI IMG/M metagenome (GOLD analysis project Ga0213839, IMG submission 160075) | Coastal seawater microbial communities from Marineland, Florida, United States - SWPA TP2 #1 | ecosystem: Environmental > Aquatic > Marine > Coastal | place: USA: Florida | collected 2016-08-14 | reverse complement strand
CAGCTGGGGGCGGTGCATGCCGGCGTGCGGGAAGACCAAGGACATCGCGACGAAGCCGTGGGCGCGTGGCAGGCCCTCCTCGGCGTGCTCGACCGCTCGGGCAACGACTCGGTGCTCCACTACTTCGCGGCCCGCTCGCTGCTCGCCGCGGATGCGCCGGCCGAGGCCGTGACCGGCTGGCTCGACCAGGCGCGGGCCCGGGGCAACCGCCACGGCGAGGCGTTCCTCGGGGTGGCGCTCGCCTGGGCCGGGGCTGGCCGCCTCGAGGAGGTGGTGGCCCTGTCGGTGCCGTTCGCCAGTGAGCTGGCGGCCCTCGATGGTGCGTTCGGGGCCTGGGCGGCCGGCGGCGACCCCGAGGAGTGGCTGCAGCGGGTGCCGCCCACGTCGCTGCAGGGTCGGCGGGCGGCTCAGGTGCTGCGCCAGGCGGCCGGTCGTGACGCCGAGGCCCTCCGCGCGGCCTTTCCCGAGGTGCCCTCGGCGAGCTTGTGGCGCTGGCTGCGGCGACTGACCGGGTCGGCGGCCTATACTGCCTGAGATCGGGCAGGTCCCGAGGAGGTGGCTGTGGTGCTCTCGATGCTGTCGCTGGCGGCGGCGCTCGCCGGGCCGAGCTTCGGGGTGGGCGACGTGCGCATCGGCGACGAGGTGCTCGATGCGCCGTGGAGCAGCTGCTCCCGCGACGAGGGCGGCTGGTGGTGCCCGTCGAAGGTCGCCGGGGTCGAGGTGGTGTATCGGCTGCACCTCGACGAGGACCACCGGCTGGTGCGCTACGTGGTGCGCCCGTCCGAGCTCGACGACGTCGACGAGGCGGCCATCGGCTGCGAGCTGCTCCTCGGCGGCACCCGCGCGGCCCTGGGGCGGCCCGACTACCGCTTCCCCATCGACGAGCTCGCCCGCAGCGAGGTCACCCTGTGGCGCCGGGGGGCGGTCGACGTGGTGACGCTGCAGAAGGAGGCCCCCACCGGGTGCTGGGTGAACGTTCAGGGGGCGATGCATGCCGCACCGAGCGGCGCCGAGCAGGCGGTGGGCGAGGCGCTGTTCGGCGCGGTCGAGCCAGCGGCCGAGGTCGTCGCGCCCGGCGAGGAGTAGCCGAGGGGTGACGGAGACCCTCCGTCTTCCTGCCGAGGTGGATACGATGCGCCCGTTCCCGGGAGAGGCATGCGCTCGCTGTTCGTGATGGACCCGCTCGACAAGATCGTGGTCTCGGGCGACTCCACCTACGTCACCATGCGGGAGTGCACGGATCGCGGCTACGCCGTGTGGATGTGCACCCCCGACGGCCTGTACACCCACCAGGGGCGCACGCGGGCCCGGGCGAAGCGGGTGCGCACCACGGCCCAGCCTCCCCACTTCCACGTCGAAGCCAGCGACGACATCGATCTGGGCGAGGTCGACGTGGTGTGGATGCGCAAGGATCCCCCCTTCGACATGCACTACATCTTCACCACCTACCTGCTCGACATGGCGCCGCCCGAGACGCTGGTGGTCAACCGTCCCGACGGGCTGAAGCTGTACAACGAGAAGATGTGGGTGATGGCGCAGTGGCCGGAGCTGCAGCCCGAGACCCTGCTCACCAACGAGATGGCGCGCCTGCGGGCGTTCGTGCAGCAGGGCGAGGGGCGCAGCGTGCTCAAGCCATGGGACGGCAACGGCGGTCGCGGGGTGCTGGTCACCGAGCGCGGCGACCGCAACCTCGCGTCGATGGTCGAGCTGCTGTCCGGCAACGGCCGCGACTACGTGATCGCCCAGCGCTACATCCCCGAGGTGAGCACCGGCGACAAGCGGATCCTGCTGTTCGGCGGCGAGCCCGTGGGCGTGATGCTGCGGGTGCCCGACGCCGGCGATCATCGAGCGAATATGCACGTGGGTGCCACCGTCGAAGCGTGCGAGCTCAGCGAGCACGACCGCGCGATCTGCGCGGCGATCGGGCCTCACCTGCAGAAGTGGGGCATGTCGTTCGTCGGCATCGACGTGATCGGGCGCTACCTCACCGAGATCAACGTGACGTCCCCCACGGGAATCCAAGAGATGAACCGCCTGTACGGCAAGAAGCTGGAATCCGACCTCGTCGACTGCGTGTTGCAGCAGCTCGACGCCCATCGCGCGAACCACGACGCCCCACCGGAGGCCCCATGATCCGCCGCACCCTCACCCTCGCCCTGCTCACCGCGGGGATCAGCGCTTCTGCACTCGCCGCCGAGGAGGAGGGCGAAGGGTCGGAGGTGGAGAAGGTGACCAACGGCAACCTGCCGCCGCTCACCGGTGAGCCGCGGTCGCCGGTCAAGGACATGAGCGACTACAAGCCCACCATCGCCAAGGACCTCAACCGCCCGCTGCCCGCCGACGCCTACAAGGGCGCGGTGATGCTCGACATGGACCCCGAGTTCGTCAACGGGGTGCAGCACGGGCTCGATCTGATGTACAAGCGCGACTACAACGGCGCGCGCGACTCGTTCGAGGCCCTCGACGGCACCTTCCCCGGCACGGCGGTGGGGGCGGTGGTCGACATGCTCGTGTGGCAGGCCCTGATGCTCGAGAACTTCGACTTCAAGTACGACAAGCAGTACTGGACGAGCAGCAAGGCCGCGCGCGACGCCCTCGACGTGGCGATGGCGCAGCCGGGCAACGAGAGCTGGGAGCACCTGCTGCTCGCCTCGGTCCTCGGGGTCGAGTCGATCCACACGATGCGCAAGACCCAATACCTGCAGGCGCTCAACCTGGCGTTCCAGGCGATGGACCACATCGAGAAGGCCCGCAAGGCCAACCCCGACTTCATCGACCTCGAGCTGGCCGACGGCATGTACAACTACTGGCGGTCGGTGGTCACCATGTCCACCAACGCCCTGCCCGACTTCGGCGACGAGCGGGTGAAGGGCCTCGAGCAGATGCAGGCGGTGGAGCGCAACGGGGTGTTCCTCAAGCCCCTGGCCACCCTGGCATTGGCGTTCTCGTGGATGGAAGAGAACGAATACCGCAAGGCCGAGGCGGCGCTGGGCCGCAACTACTCGCTGTTCCCCGAGTCGGTGGTCAACAACATGGTCGCGGGCACCAACTACATCTACATGAAGAACTACGAAAAGGCGCTGGAGCGGTTCGACCTGGTGCTGAAGGCCGACCCGAAGAACCAGCGGGTGCACTACTGGAAGGGGGTGGCCCTGCTGCGGTCGAAGAAGCGGGCCGAGGCGCTCGCCGAGTTCGAGACCTACCTGAAGTACGAACACCTCGAGGACTACCAGAAGAGCTGGACGCTCTACCGCATCGGGCAGGTCCAGCGGGGGAACAAGGAGTACGCGAAGGCCTACGAGTCGTTCAAGGAGGCCAACAAGGTCGACGGCCACAAGGCGGCCAAGGCGGCGATGGACCGGCTGAAGCAGCGCAAGAAGGAAGGCAAGATCGACTTCTGAGGGTTGGGTGTAGGGTGGTGGCCCTCACGAGGTCGCCATGCGCAGGTTCGAGTACACCCAAGGAAGCTCTGCCAAGTTCTGGGCGGTCGCCGTCGAGGGCTGCACGGTCACCACCCGCTGGGGGCGCATCGGCACCGACGGGCAGACCAAGTCCAAGGACCACGCCACCGAGGCCAAGGCGCGGGCCGACGCCGACAAGCAGATCGGCAAGAAGGTGGCCAAGGGCTACGCCGAGGTGGGCGGAGCGACCGCGGAGAGCGGGGAGCAGGTCAGCGGGGCCGACGCTGCGGTCTCCGATGAGGTGGTGGGCCCCGATCTGGCCGACGGCCAGGAGCACGCCTACCGCAGCCCCTCGGGCCGCACCTACACCCTGAAGAACACGGGCGGGGTCTACTCGTGCACCTGCCCCGCCTGGCGGCACCAGTCCATCCCCATCGAGGGGCGCACCTGCAAGCACCTGCGGGCCTTCCGCGGCGAGGCGGCCGAGGAAGCACGGATCGGCTCGCTGCCCGAGGCCTCCCGCAGCAGCCGGGTGGCCAAGGAGGGGGCACCGGCGGTGCTGCTGGCCCACAGCTACGACGAGCGCGACCCCACCGGCTGGTGGATGAGCGAGAAGCTCGACGGGGTGCGGGCCTGGTGGGACGGGTCGACCTTCTTGTCGCGGCAGGGCAACCGCTTCCTCGCGCCGGACTGGTTCACCGAGGCGCTCCCCGACCACCCCCTCGACGGCGAGCTGTTCGCCGGGCGCGGACGCTTCCAGGACACGGTGAGCATCGCGCGGCGGGCCGACCGCGGCGACGGGTGGCAGCAGCTGTCCTACGTGGTCTTCGATGCGCCACGGCACGAGGGTCCCTTCGAGGACCGGCTCGCCTTCGCCGCCCAGCTCGTCCTCGGGGACCATGCGCGGGTGCTGCCCCACGCGCCGTGCTCCGGCGTCGACCACCTCCGCGCCGAGCTCGCCCGCATCGAGGGCCTGGGGGGCGAGGGGCTGATGCTCCGCCGTCCGGGGTCGCGCTACGTGGCGGGTCGCTCCGAGGTGCTGCTCAAGGTCAAGTCGTTCCTCGACGCCGAGGCGACGGTGGTGGGCCACCTGCCGGGCACCGGCAAGCACAAGGGCCGGCTGGGGGCGCTGCAGGTGGAGCTGCCCGACGGCACCCGGTTCAAGGTGGGCACCGGCCTGTCGGATGCGGAGCGCGCCGACCCACCGCCGATCGGCGCCGTCATCACCTTCCGCTACCAGGAGCTCACCCGGGCCGGCGTGCCGCGGTTCCCGAGCTTCCTGCGGGTGCGGACCGACGCGTGAGCGAGGCACCGACCACCACGGTGGCCCCTCCGTGGCTCCGGGGGGTGGCCCGGGCCGTCGACTGGCTCGCCGGCGCGGCCGTGCTCGAGGCGGCGTTTGCGCTGACGCCCTGGCTGCCGGTGCGCGGCCTGGTCACGGTGGGCGACGAGGTGTTGCTCGGGCTCGACATCGCCACTGGGCTGTTCACCGTGTGGCTCGCGCCGACCCTGTCGGAGACGCTGTCGGGGGCCACGGTGGGCAAGACGCTGCTCGGGCTGCGCACCGTGCGGGCGGTCGACGGCGCGCCCCCATCGGCCCCGGCCGCGGCCTGGCGCAACCTGCTGGTGTTCCTCGACGTGCCCCTGTTCGGCATGGTCTCGTACAGCGAGATGGCGCGAAGTCCCCGTCGGCAGCGCAGCATCGACGCCCGCTACGAGGTGGAGGTGGTGCGGGCCCGCGACGCCCGGCAGCCGACCGCGGCGCTGTGGGGGGTGCCGGCGGGGCTGGCCGCTGCGCTGGCGTTCGTGCTGCTGAGCTACGTGGTCACGGGGTGAGGGCGTGTCGCACCGTGGCTACACCGGGTCGTGGCCCACGACGTGCACCCGGTACAGGTCGGTGCGCCGGTCGTGCCAGTTGTGGGTGGTGCCGTTGGCGCGGTGGCGGCGGATGGCCTCGAGATCGAGGTCGTGCACCAGCACCGTCTCGATGTTCGCGCTGGTCTCCGCGGCGATGCCGTTGGGGGCGAAGGCGATGTCGCTGGGCGTGAGCACCGCCGACTGGGCGTAGTGCACATCGGCGTTGTCGACGAACGGCAGGTTGCCCACGCAGCCGGCGGTGATCGCGTAGAGGTGGTTCTCGACGCAGCGGGCCTGGGCGCACACCCGCACGCGCTGGTGGCCGTAGCGATCGGAGGTGTTGTAGGGCACGAAGAGCAGCCGCGCGCCCTGGGCGGTCTGCAGGCGGGCCATCTCGGGGAACTCCACGTCGTAGCAGACGTTGATGGCGATGGGCCCGTGGTCGGTGTCGAGCAGGCGCACCTCGTCGCCGCCCTGGACGCCCCACCAGCGGGCCTCCGACGGCGTGACGTGGATCTTGTGCTGCTTGGCGAGGGTGCCGTCGCGGCGGAACAGGAAGGCGGTGTTGAACAGCTGGTCGCCGATCAGCTCGAACTGGGTGCCGCCGATGATGTTGACGGCGTACTTCACCGCCATGTCGGCGAACAGCTCGAGGTACTGCGGGGTGAACGCGGCCAGCTGGCGCGCCGCCTCCCCTGGGCGTCCGCCGTCGACCAGTGACAGCAGCTGCAGCGTGAACAGCTCGGGGAAGAGCAGGAAGTCGGTCTGGTAGTCGCCCGCGGTGTCGACGAAGAACTCCACCTGCTGCGCGAAGGCGTCGAAGCTGTCGACCCGGCGCATCTTCCACTGCACCGCCGCCACCCGCACCGGGTGCACGCTGCGCAGCTGGGGCCGGTGCACGGGGCCCTGGTGGTCGAGGTTGACCCACTCGAGCTCGGTGGCGTAGCCGGCGCTGTCCTCGTCGCTCGGCAGGTAGTCGCGGATCAGCCGCTTGAGCACGAAGCCGTTCGCCAGCTGCGAGGTGAGCACGGGGTCGACGAGGCGCTTCTCCATCACCGCGTCGACGTACTCGCGGGCGGTCATCTCCTCGGCGTGGCGGCTGTAGCCGGGGATGCGGCCGCCGAGCATGATCCGCTGGAGATCGAGGCGGCGGCAGAGCTCCTTACGGGCCTCGTAGAGGCGCCGGGAGAGTCGGTAGCCGCGCCACGCGGGGCTCACCTGCATCTCGATGCCGTACAGGGTGTCGCCCTCGGGGTCGTGGTTGCGGATGTAGCCGCCGTCGGCGATCGACATCCAGTCGTGCCAGTCGCCGATGTCGGCGGCGTGCACCACGAGGCTGCTGCAGCTGGCCACCAGCCCCTCGCCCTCGGCGAACAGGCCCAGCTGCCCATCGGCGAAGCGCTCCACCAGGGAGGTCCACTCGCGCAGGGTCCATGGGTCCATCGTGGGGAAGCAGGCGAGCTGCAGGGCGCGCACGGCGTCGTAGTCGTCGAGGGTGAGGGGCCGCAGGGACAGGCGCTGCTCGAAGTCGGTCAGGTCGATGGACATGCCCTGGGGCTACTCCGCGGCCAGCGCACGAGCCACCGCCAGCCACACGTCGGGATCGACCCCCAGCCCCAGGTGGGCCGAGCGCACCTCGACGTGGTGGGCGCGGGGACTGTAGTGGTCGAGGCTCGCGCGCCAGTCGACCACGCCGTCGACGCGGGAGAAGATGGTGGTGACCGGCACCTGCACGGGCTGCTCGCGATCGAGCTGCTCCTGCACGGCCTCGATGCGGGCGCATGCCACCTCGCCTGCCTGGTCGCGGCCGCGGGTGTAGCTGGGACCGCCGATGAGCGGGCTGCCGAAGCACACCACCTGGTGCACCAGGTCGGGCCGGAGACGGGCGGCCTCGCGGGCCACGGTGCCGCCCAGCGACCAGGCCACGAGGTTGGCGGGGCGTCCGTGGCGCGCCACCATCGGCGCGAGCGCCTCGAGGAAGCGATGCCGCAGCTTCTCGGGGTTGCCGAGATTTCGGCCGAGTCCCCATGGCACGGCCTCGTGCCCGAGGCGCCGGAGGTACCAGCGGAGCGGCGCCATGCTGGCCTCCCCCGTGAGGTAGCCGGGCAGATCGACGGTGAGGCGACCGTCGCCTCGGGGAGCGGCGCGCAGGGACCGTCGGTGGCGCAGCAGCCGCAGGGGCTCGCGCAGCGCCTGCCACTCCCGTCGGGTGAGGCGGTCGGGTGGCGGGGACGTCGGACGCTCGGTGGTGGGGGGAGGGGTCATGAACGCGTCGTATGCCGTCAGCCGCCCGCGGGGGCCCTGGATGGACCGGTGCTGACGATCGCTGACGATCGGACGACGGGTGTCATGACCATCGGGGGGCGTGAGCGCATCATCGAGGTTCGACGGTTCATCGGGGCTGGCACGCGGCTCGCAGTTGGTCTCGGTGTGTTCACGGAGGACCCCCCTATGTCTCGCTCTGCTCTCATCGCCGCCCTCGTCATCACCACCGGCTGTGCCACCGACGCTGCGCCAGTCGCTGGAGGGAGTGCCGCCACGGCGGGGTCGCCCGCGACCGACCCCACCGCCCCGACGGGCGCGGCGGTGGACGACCTGGACTCGGACGGTGACGGCCTCACCGATGCGCGCGAGGCCGAGCTGGGCACCTCGCCGGTCCTCGCGGACACCGACGGCGACGGGCTGACCGATGGCGACGAGGTGGTGCGCCTGGGCTTCGACCCCACGGTCGACCCGACCCGCTTCCACCCGCTGGTCGCCGACCTCCCCGAGCTCGAGGTGGTGGTGGCGAGCGCGCCGATGGTCACCGTCTTCGGCACCTCCACGGCGGGCCAGGCGATGTCGTTCGGCATCGCGAACACCACCGAGGTGGCCAGCAGCTACACCACCTCGACCTCGACCTCGACCGCGAACAGCACCGAGACCACCACCGAGTGGGAGGCGGGCGGCAGCGTGTCGGCCAGCCTGACCGACTTCGGAACGTCGGCCGAGTACAGCTACGGGGAGAGCACCACCGAGCGCACCGAGACCACCGTGAGCTACGGCTCCGACTACACCAGCGAGTCCCGTGCGGCCGCCGAGCGCTCCGAGGAGCTGTCCAGCTACGGCGAGGTCACCCTCGAGTCGGCCGCCCTGGCCGTCACGGTCGACGTGGTGAACCGCGGAAACCTCGCCTACACCATCGCGAGCCTGACCCTGTCGGCCCGCCACCGCGACGCGGTCGATCCCAGCTCGGTGGTGCCGGTGGGCTCGCTCGTCTCCGACGACCTGGCTGGCTGGGCTGGCCTGTCGCAGGCCCCGGGGGAGGCGTTCGACGGTCTGGTGTTCCGCGCCGACGACCTGTCGTGGCAGCAGGGCCAGGAGCTGCTCGCCGACCCCAGCGGCCTGGTGCTCTCCGTCTCCAGCTACGAGCTCCTCGATCACGAAGGCCGCGCCTATGCCTTGAACGGCACCGACGTGGCGGCCCGCACGGCCCGCGTCACCATCGACTTCGGCCCGGGGCGCGCGCCCGTGGACCTGCGCGTCGCCACCAACGCCGCGGTCGACGCCGACGGTCGCCCTGCAGGCGTCGATGCGCTGACCGTGCTCGGCGACTGGCTCCGCCTCGAGCCCTCGCTGGCCGGCGCCGACGAGCTCACGCTGGCGGGCTTGGCCACCGATCGCGGCGCCCGCCGCGCGTGGTCGGTCACCAGCTCCTGTCAGGACGCCGCCGCGGGGCGGCCGCTGGTGGACTGGACGCTGAAGGCCGGCGACGAGCTGCACCTCGTGTGGCTCGACGATGGCGACGACGATGGCCTGTTTGCCCGTGAGGAAGCCCTTCTCGGCACGTCGAACACCGACGCGGACTCCGACGACGACGGGCTGGCTGACGGAGAGGAGGCCCGCCAGATCGGCACCGACCCCACGCAGCCCGACACCGACGACGACGGGCTCGAGGATGGTGACGAGCTCGCCGCCGGCACCGACCCGCTGTACCTCGACAGCGATGGCGACTACCTGACCGACGGCGAAGACGACGCCCCGCAGACCCCCGACGCGCTGGCCGAGCGCACCGGGGTGTGGTCATTCGACGGGACCCTCGACAGCGACGGTGCCGTCGCCGCCGCAGCCGGCATGGGACAGCACGAGCCGACCTACGCCATCGACCGGATGGGCCGTCGCGACCAGGCCCTGCTCCTCACCGAGGACGGCTCCCTCGATCTCGACCACGCGACCATGGTGCCGTCGACCGAGGGCCACGTGACCCAGACCGAGTGGGTGGGCGGCCTGTCGATGTGGCTGCGGGTCGACGCCTTGCCGAGCGACTTCGACCGGGTCGGCTTCGACGAGTACGCGGTGCAGGTCGACGCTGCCGGCCAGCTCACCGTGACGAGCCACGGCCAGGTGGTCAGTGAGCTCGGGAAGGCCGAGCTCGGGGTGTGGACCCACGTGGTCATCAGCGGCACCGACAGCTTGAACGGTGGCGCGGACCTGCAGGTGTGGCGTGACGGGGCCTCCTACGACGCCGAGATGCCCTTCGGCGCGAGCCTCGTCGACCTCGGCGGCTGGTTCATGGCGGGCCACGAAGACGCGGTGCTCGCCGTCGACCACCTGGTGATGCTCGCCGAGCGCCCCGACGCGACGCAGCGCCTCCAGCTCGCCAACGAGGGTGCCTGGTAGCCCCAGCGTCCTTCGGCCGACCTCGGGCCTCCGTCTCCCCACGCAAGGGGGGCGGAGGCCTTCGATGTTCCTTGCCTCGCTCGGCAGAGCCGGTGCCGGGGCTGCGGCGGTTGACATCGGGCCCGTGTGCTTCACCATGGGGATGCGGAGGCGCCGGATGTTTCTGATCAGCTTCGCGCTCGCGGCGCCGTCCCTCGTGCTCGACGAGCCCGCTTGGCTGCCTGACGCCACGAGCGTCTGGGACGGCGACGGCGTCGAGGTGGCGATGCCGCGGGGCTTTCTGTTCCGCGTGCTCGCCGACGACCAGCCGGCCGGGGTGGTGTTCGTGGGGGACGGGGACGCCCGGGCCGACGTCCCTGAGATGGCCGACCGCCTGCGGCTAGCCTCGGTGCTGGTGGGGCTCGAGCGGCCCGAGGGGGCGCTGGCCTCGGTGCTCGACGAGGGAGCCTGGGACCTGTCCGTCGACCGGGTGCTGCTCGTCGATGCGGAGGCGCCCGCATTGCTCGACGGCCTCGAGCAGGTGGTCACCCAGGGCAAGG
>Ga0213839_1002405_pt1 | contig 10460 bp, 9 predicted proteins | sample SWPATP21_FD_160075 | JGI IMG/M metagenome (GOLD analysis project Ga0213839, IMG submission 160075) | Coastal seawater microbial communities from Marineland, Florida, United States - SWPA TP2 #1 | ecosystem: Environmental > Aquatic > Marine > Coastal | place: USA: Florida | collected 2016-08-14 | reverse complement strand
GAGAACATTGACTGATGTGCATTTTTACACGTTTCAAACGTGTAATTTTGACGATTTCCTGTAAAAACACATAATTACACACAGAAACATGTAATTATCACAACATTTCCTGTAAATACACAAAATCACACATTTCAAACGTGTATTTACACATTTTGGGTCATTGCAAGGTAAGGTCGTCACCAGCGCACCCAGCCACCACGGAACTCACTCACTCACTATGCGCCAACAGCGACCGAAAACAGGTATTCCCAATTATAGATATCACCACACATCTCTTCACTGGCGACGCACCTATCTACATACGGTAATATGTAAGTAAGCACACACGCTTCTCAAACCACATATGTCCCGATTGTAGATATTATGATATAGTGATATATAGGACTCAGATTATATCTACAAAAGGGAATAAATGATAAAACAACGACGTCGTCGTAGTTCTTCCTACGGCCGCAGTCAGCCGCAGTGCGTGACTGTGCGTGGGCTGACTGTGAGTGGGCTGACTGTGGGTGACTGTGAGTGAGTGAGTGAGAGTGCACTCACCAACGATTACTCACTCACTCACTCACTCACTCACTGTCAGTCAGTCAGTCAGTGAAGGAAGGAAGGAAGGAAGGAAGGAAGGAAGGAAGGAGTCAGTGATGAAGTCAGCCACCGACCCCGACCGACCGACCGACCGGCGGAGTGCCTTTGTTTGACAGTGACTGTCGCGTTCGGTCGTGCGGTCGTTCGGTCGTTCGCGAAGTTCGTTTGTTGCGAAGTGCGTTCGTTCGTCGCGAAGTTCGTTCGTTCGTCGCGAAGTTCGTCCGTTCGTTCGTTCGTTCGTCGCGAAGTTCGTTCGTTCGTTCGTTGCGAAGTTCGTTCGTTCGTTCGTTGCGAAGTTCGTTGGGTGGTTGGTTGGTTGGTTGAGTCGTTGGTTGGTTGGTTGGTTGGTTCGCTTCGAAGTACCGAAACGCGTTCATTGCTTCGTTGGTTGGCTGGTTTGTTGGCTGGTTTGTTGGTGGTTTGTTGGTTTGTTTGTTTGTTGGTTGGTTTGTTCGTTGGACTTCGATCGTTTGTTCGATGATCGTTCGTTCGTTGTTTGTTGGTTGTGTTGGTTGGTGCGTTGGGTGGAGGTGCGTTGGTCGGTGTGTTGGCGTGTTGGTGTGTTTGCGTGTGGGTTGGTTTGTTTGTGAAATCGTTCGCCCATGCGTTGTTGCTATTCCGTCTTCTGTGTACGGTGCAGTTGAAGCAGCAGCAGCGGCCGCAATAGGAGAAGCAGAAGCTGTGGACCGCTATCATCACGGTGGGTGGCGTCTATAATTGAGCAGGAAAATTGTGTGCACCGACACTTCCCAGGTGTTTCCCGATCTCTGGCGTTCACCGTCGCCACGTTTCTCATGTGTAGATCATAACAGTCGGCGCCCGAGCCCGCAACGCAGCTGCCCTTCGGCTACCATGGCGACACAACGTTTGAAGAAGGTTGCGCACATCGTGTCCAACAAAGCACGAGACTGTGAGCAAAGCTTTGCATGCCTCCGCGACGACGTTGCCTGGCGTAGCAGCCCATGCGACTGCTGTTCATCGTGGTTCGAACGCAAAGGCCTGCTTTTCGGCGACCGCGCACTTGAAGAAACATTTCTGCTGCAGACCAAAACGTCCAAGTCTGTCATCATTGCTCTCCCGTGTCTCGTCACAATTGTAGTCGTTGGTATTAGCGGACTGACTGTGATAACGGACATCCAAGCCACGGGGTCCCAGAAAGATTTGGTACTGGCGTACACAATCGGCGCACTGGTTGTCCTCTTCATAATGGGCGTTTGTATCATCGGCGTCTGGTGCCACGGGAAATCCTCTGGAAAGAAGTACCAGTTCGTAGTCGCGGTGGCCCAATCCTTTCTCGTGCTCCTAGTCTTCGGCATGGCGATAGCGTTCGGTATGGAGCTCCTGACCCCAAATGTGTGTGTGAACACCTCATCAACCAACCCGGTCTTGTTAAACCCTACCAAGTTGTGGACTTGGAGCAGCACAAACGAGACATTGACAGAGGCTTTCGCAAACGCATCTAGCGCAAGACGACTGTGTGGCTGGGGTTTGGGAAACCCGTATCTCGCGCTGCTGGCCGTTGCTTGGGTGTTGCAGAAAGTCATCATCGTGTTCGACTTCATGGCCGCGCGTGTTGCCTTTTGCATCGTCCCGTTTAACATCATGATTTTGCTCACTGGCGCGTCAATCGTAGTTTACAAACTTCCCTTGCCAGAGGCGGATTGTATGGCGATTATCAAACAAGTCGTGGTACGTTCTGCGTTCACCATGCAGTTCAGCGCTCTTGCAGCCAGCCTTGCTCTGCTCATGGTGGTCGTAAAGCGGGCGTCCACGACCAGAGAGTTGTTCTTCTGGACCACAAAGATGAGAATGGATGCAGAGGCACTGCAGCAGGAGGTCAACCCCTTCAACCCCGACAATTTGCGCAAATGGCTGAACACACGTCCACGCCCGGTGCAACCTGCAGACGGTACGCAGACAGAGGAGGAGAACAGCGAAGAAAGTGCGCAGGCGTTCTGGGCGATCCAAGCTTCGGATATTCAAATCAATGAGTCGGTGGGCATGGGGGCCAGTGGCGCCGTTTGGCGCGCAACGTTCTGCCAATGCCACTCCGTCGCCGTCAAGCAAATATACTCGGCTGGAATGGGGACCGATTTCACGGAACTTTCGCATGAAGTGGCAGTACTCGCGCAGCTGTCGCACAAACATGTTGTGAAATTTTTGGGCTTGTGCTCCATGCCGTCCACATCGAGGGAGGGGGTGATGGATTTATTCATCGTGCAAGAATTTTGCTCTTTCAATCTGCGGGCGTTCATGAATGAAGGTGGTCGCCAGGTTAAGTCAGACCAGTCGTCTGCGGCGTCCAGGTATGCGAACTGGGTGTCTAAAGTGTGCCGCGCGGCCATTGAAATCGCGAAGGGGTTGGAGTATCTCCATGGACGAGACATCATACACCGAGATTTAAAGCCTGAGAATATTCTGTTCACAAACGATGGCGTTGTCCGCATCGGCGATTTCGGCATCAGTTCGCAAGCAAGTGCTCAGCAGAATTCGGCTTTGGGCGTTGGTGTACCCTCAGGGTTGGGAACGATGGTTTACATGCCACCAGAAAGCTTTTTGGTGTACTTAAACAGATCGTCTATCGGTGAAGTGTCCGATCCTGCGATCGATGTTTATGCCTTTGGTATCATCATGTGGGAACTGCTCGCAGATTGGACGGCGGGGAAATTGGACGACGGGCGCACCATTCTTCATCAACTTCGTCAGTATTCCAAGGGGTACTCACCACCGAGACCAGTGACCCTGAAAGCTCTCCAAGCGGATTGGCAACAGCCAGACATCGACTCACACATACCGCAGGAGTGTCCACCGTGGTTGCCTGCTCTTGTGTCGAGCTGTTGGGCGTTCTCCGCTAAAGACAGACCAAAAATCAGCGCTGTCGCAACTGAAATCGATGTCAGTTGGAGTCGGCCGAAGCGGCCGACGACGTTGTCGCTTCGCATGCAGGCCAAACCTGTTGCAGTCACGGAGGGCGTTGACTTGGAATCACAGGACTCCGCACAGCTTCTGTCCCAACGGCTTCTCGCGAATGACGACTCACGCGACCTGCCGTCGCGGAGATTCACGGACACCTCAACCTCTCTTCAGTCGGAATCGATATCGCTGGAGGAAGCAGCTTTCATCACTGATACCAAAGTTGCAAAGCTCGGCTGCTGGGGCCTGCTGTGGTCGCGTTGCGGCTTGCATTTCAAGTCACATCGAGCAGAGAAAAAGTTCGAGCACTTTCAAAGAGGAAAATCCTTTTTTTCTTCCATGAAGTGGCCATTTTTAGCTCTCACGTTGATGTACGGGTGCATGTTTCTCGAAGTTTTGTTTGTGACGGTGGAACAATTCGTTTTAGTTTACGACGCTCTGCCTAAACTTCTCGGGGTGATTTTGTTTGGTTCGGCCTTCGCCTGCCACTTCAACCGCAAGTTTTACATGCGCCACAGTTTGATTTTGTGGTCGCTCACTTTGATATGGTTGCTCGCCACGGTGTTGGTGGCTTGGATCTTGCCGCCTCAATTGGGACGCAACTACAATGGCTATCTAGCAGTGGGCGTGGAGTACGCCACTGTCCCGAACAATACGGCAGTGTGGCAAGGAACCTTCGTGACAGACTTGGCGTCGTCCACCCCCATTCAATCGGTCTGCGGTGGACGGGCGTATTGCAGTCAGGCTACTGAATTACCGTTCGGCTGCACAGAGGCGATGCGCTCCAATACATCTAGTTACGTCATTACTGTGTCACAAACTCTACAGTTCCAGAAGGAACTTGGACGAGCAGTTTACACGCTTGCCCATGGACTGTTCATTTTCGAAGTTCTGACTGTGCCAGTGGTACTTCTTTTGCTCCGAATGCCAGTCCGACAGTACGCTGTTTGTGAAGTACTTCCTTGCATAGGGCTGCTGAACAAGTTGTGTCAGTTTACTACAATGAGTACTGAAGGCACTGTTCCATATTTCGAAGTAGGATGTATTGCAGTCGCCGCTGTGGTAGTCTACACTGCGTGTACTTTGAGCGCGATTTCACATGAACGATCCCACCGGTCATTGTTTACGCTTTATTGCGCTTTGTACAAAGACGAGCAACAAATGACCTCTGAAATTTCGTTCCGAAAGTACCGTGATGCGACACGGATCAATCGCGAGCAATTCATTAAGGCCGCCGAGGCGTCAACAAACAAAATAAGAAGCATCTCGGCTCATACACAAGGTGAGCACGGTGAGATCACACGGCAAAAGTCCTACTCTGCTGTTGGAACGAACAATCTGTGACGCAACGTGGATTTGCTGGGGCGGCTTGAACTTTTTTTTTTGTCGGTTGCACATTTCTGGTTCAATACATGCTGCATTCGAGCCTGCGGCGCGGGTGGCCGCATCGGTCCTGACACCACAACTCGAGTCGAGCTGCTTGTGGGCGTTCCAAACCCAAGACGATATTGTGCACTGGTATTTGATAACTTTTATACATTGTCAGAAAACGAGAAGTTGCTGTTTAGGTCGTTGGTGTAGGTGGACTTGGCCTCACGAAGCCAAGTCCCTCGTGGTCTTACCCAAGCAACGTCACGAAGCCAAGTCCCTCATGGTCTTACCCAAGCAACGTCATCGCAGACGGCACCACCTCGGCTGAGCACGTTTGTACGGGCACCGAACGGCCACTGAGGTCTAAATGGTCGACGTCATCAGGTTCAACGCGCCATTTATCAATGCGGAAGTAGGAGTTTGCATCGGTGGCGAGGTGTCCCCCAGTTTCCATGGCCAGGAAACTCTTCACGAGCTGCAACTTGCCAACAGCGCGCGTCACGACTAAGCCGCAGGTCCCACAGTTGGCCTCGATGCCGGGCGCATAAAGCGCATCGTCGGCACCCCAGTCCGTGTTGCAAAACGAAACACCGAGCCAATCACCTGTTAAAACACGCCACCCTTCTCCGGCCTGTCACGTGTTGAGGATGTTGCCACATTTTTCACCAAAACATACACGTCAATCGCGTCAATCGCAAGATTGCTACATCTTTCTAGCAAACTACTCACTCACCGGGCATCCAGGCACTCCTTCAGGTACAGGGGCACTTTCACTTTCAAGGTCAGACCACAAGTTGGTTGAAGATGCAGATGAGCTCCTTGGCTTGGCGGGTCGGAAGTACACCTTTCCGGTGCGTCGCTGCATCGCAAGTGCGAGAAAGTCGGTTGTGGGTCATGTCAACAAATGCAATGCGATACGGCAACTTGTCCGTACCTTACTGCGCAAAATCACAATTGCTGCAGCTACCAACGGCTTAAGGTCGCGCCCAAGCCAACGCAATCTCGATTCGCAGGCATAGTCGAACTCTGCTACGAGCCCAAAGTTGATGAAATGCGAGTCAAAAACGAGTCTCGAGCTGTCACCGAACCGCGCGGAGGTGAGGTCGAAAGGGCGCCCAAATGTGTTGGCTTCAAGAATTCGGCGCATGGCCTCAAAAGGTTTCGGTGCCAAAACTACAAACACGAACAACTAACTCATGATGGCGAGGCGTGGGATCTATTTGTGCCAACATGTATTCCACAACGCACCCGATGTCGCCAGACCGTTGGAACTCCCACACGGAATTGGGGCGAAAGCAAGCCGATGTACTAGTTTTCGCTTTTCCTGCGGGGTGCGGGATGAATTCATGATGGTTTCAACGAAACCGTTCATTGTTTCGCTGAACATACCATCGCCACTGCACACAATCACAGCGTCGAATTGCACCTCGTCGCTGTCCAATAGATGGCTGGCAATTGTTTCCCCCAACTCCTTTGCGAAATTTGAGTGCGTGGTCTTGGTGACGGTGACTTCGCATTTCGCTGTTCGCAACATGGGGGTCACGATATTGTCACAGATTCGCTTGGCATGGCCGTTGCCGCCTACTGGGTTCACAAGCACCAATACTCTTTTGTTCGACATGACGCAGTTGGCTGGGGCTCGATAGTCTTCCACACTCTTGTTAATGGAGCGCGCCCGCAAGCAAGCTAAAACTTTTAGGCCCGACATGACGGCCACCAGCAAGGTGGCACATATGCCGTACCACGAACAGCAATGTGGGGCGAGGTCCCACATACTCGTTGTGATGCGGTGTGGCTCGGAGTCAAACAGAACAACAATGTTGTTGCAGAACAATCCGCGTTTGAAAAGTTTTCGGTGACGGCACTGCCTATGGCCACATGCTCGACACGTCTAAACAAGAAAATCCGAGGTTCGTAAAATGCCCAAGTCAGCAGCTGCTCTGATATATTGGTGACCTTGACGACTGCGCAGTGCAACAACAGAGTTTTGCAGAGCACTGACTCACTGCAGACGCGACCATCACCCTCACATGAAGTCTCAATCAACAACCCTAATCTCGATCTCGGCGCGTCACATACATCAGCGTCCGTCACGTTGGCCGGAAGCTGCAGCGGCGTCTGCGGGTGGTGTTTGAGGTGACATGGTAAACACACTGCAATGCATGCGCCGAGTCGTACACGGCGGCGCACCCAGCAATACGTGACTGACTATGGCGGCAAGTCATCACAGTAAGTAAGTAAGTAAGTACGTGAGTCGTGTGGTTGAGTAGTTCTGAGGTAGTTGTGATGGTTTGTTTGTCGAGTCGGTTTGCTGGTGAAAATACGACGAACGAACGGAAACAAACGAATGGACGAACGAACGCACGAACGAACGAACGAACGAATGAACGGGCAAGATGGTTCGAACGGCCTTCCAACATTCGTTTGGTGGTGATGACACTTCGTTTGTTCGTCCATTGTAGGTACCAGTAAGTACACAATTTTCGGCGTTTATGGAAGAGAAATTTGAAAGGCACAGGAAGTGAGAGCGTGATTGTACTGTGAGTACACATTTGCGAAGAACAAACTGTGGCGGATGGCGGATGGCGGATGGCGGATGGCGGATGGCGGATGGCGGATGGCGGATGGCGGATGGCGGATGGCGGATGGTGGATGGCGGATTCCCTCCAATGCCTTGCAATGCCAGCTGTCCTGGAAGTTTGCTGTAAAACGATTTGATGCTATGGTATCATACCTACCTATGCTTGTTAGAGCCTTTTTGCAGCACGATTTTTTGTTTATATGTTGTGCATGGCAATAGCACAGTGTGTCTTGCAGGTTTGTTACGTTATTCTCGACGGTTGTCTGTTGTATGAGTGGATGTCACGAATGTTTGTCAGAGCCTCACTTCCTCGAGTACAGAGCCGATGCTCGCCCTAAGTCATGCTTCGACAGTCGGACTTTGTTGGCGACGTAATACGGGGCTAGACATAAAGCACATATTGACACAGATTCACATGTCAACTCAGAAGTTGTGAGAAGACAATTGCACGATTAATGAACATGCAGTTAGTACGAACCCATGACATCGGTGGGGTTGTTGGAGTGCGTAAGTCCGAGCACATGCCTGGAATAACGGGTTGGAAGGTAAAAACGTGGTTGCGAGCTGCCAGCACAAGATGGAAAGATGATTGAGTTGTGACCGCGTACCCAATCTCATGCAGGGCCACTGCACGTAGGTTGAACGTCCCAAATTTCTCGGAGGCTTCCAGCGACCACTTTTCTGCGCAGTCGAACGTGATTGATTTGGCAGTGCCTGTTCGCAACATCATCCACGCAAACACAGTAAAACTCAGAGCTGTAACGACGCATGGTGCGTGTTGCACACGTACTCTCTGCCAAAGTTCCCCCAGCGCCATCGAAGTTCACATTCGTACTTTTGGACGCCCACTGCACCACTACATTTGCGTTTTCTTCACTGTCCGTTTGCTTGAACGAGAGACCCGTACTTGCAGACCATTCTGCGAAGCAGTCTGTCAGTGAGGCAGCCACTGCGGTGGGCGTCAATGGCGCGGGGACCGGGCCTAAAATTGAACATTGGACATGACAAATTGTTGTGGGCATGGATAGATGCTGCACTTCGTGATCATCACTGACCGAGCCACCATGAAATGGGCTTGTCGGCAGCAAAGTTTGCTTGCCCATCTCGGACACCGTCCACTGCATGGGGATGATCTGATAAACCATCAAATCTTGTCAACATGATTGCTCGCTTCGTTATTGGTCCTGCAGATGCCAGACGTGGGCAATGTAATGGACAACTCATTCACCAGTCACTAAGCTCAGCAACAATCACACCTGCGATACTATCCGGCAGTAATCCAGTGAAATCTTGGAACTCCCGCAGGGCCTTTGCGGTTGCAGCTCCGAACCACCCGTCGACGGATGATGTTGCCTCTTTGTCAGCAGAAGGAGGTCCTTCCGTTGATTGTACAATATCACCTCCAGTTTCACTGGCCAAGTACCCAAACTTCACCAAGAACCGCTGCAACTGCGCATTTTCTTTGGAAAACCAGCCTGGAGTAAAAGAGTGTTCCGTCTGCACCACCGAAACATCCGCGAAGAACGGGCCTTCGATAGTGGGCGTCGGAATGTAAGTTGCGCTCTCCAAGGACACAAGTGTCTACGTTCATTCAACGCTCGTGAAAATGGTCGCCAAGGCAGCACACAATTGGAGCAACAATCTACTGACGCGAGTGTCCGTGTCGAAGCAAGCCACACGCAGCTTGATGGTGTGTTGTGTTAATTGCAAACGCGTCACAGCTTGCTGCAAGCGCAGGCACACAGACATCAGTCAGAAAACGCGCAAACCAACACCAGGAACCATGCCAGAATCTCATACCTCGATGTTGATGAACAATGTAAGGGGCTTGCGGGTGACACAATTTGCACAAGTACTGCCTTTTCCGCCGAAAACACCCGCAGAACCCCCGTAATTTGGATGAGCAGATAGCTGAAATGCGACGGCAAGACAGAACATGTTGGCAGGGCAGATTACGTCACACAGCAACTGCTGAGGTTGCACACACATGAGTTCAAATAAACCTGTGGGAGTGCACTATCCGGGAGCCATGTCGCGGCAGCTTCATCATCACCAACACTTTGATCATCGTCACCGAACACGAAAACGTGGACAACGAACGATTTTCCTGCAAGGGCGGTTGTGTTGATTCCTCGGAAGGTGGCAAGTATCGGAGTCGCTCTCATCTGCAGCCAACACACACAAACTTCAGTGTTCTCGGCTCCATGCACGCAACGGCTTCAGCAGGCGCTTCCGACCTTCGGGGGTGGCAGCTGCGGCAACATATCAAATTTGTATCCAAGCTTGTGAGTGTCGAAGCAATGCTGCGGCCTGGGTACAGAAAATAAGTCAAGCCATGAGACACTCGGGACGAACACGAAGGCAGCAACATTGTCACTCACAAGAAATCTTGTTTCTGGTCCGAGAAAGGCAACTTGAAGGGCTCTAGGTGGGCTGTAAATTGATTGTCTCGGCCTTCCCTTTCCTGTCATCCACGAGCAGACAATGCGTTGTGAATATTTTATGCGGCACCGTCAATCAATCAGGGCAGAGCTCTCGAACCAAAATTCGCTGATGTGATTCAAACTCTTGCATTGCATCCGGGTCCGATTGCAAATAAGCTTCATGAATTCGATCAACATTCGAATGTAGGAGAAAGAAGATTGGATGGAAGGCAGCCAGTGCGACATCTGTGAGAGGCCATCCACAAGCAACGTGGACGCTGTTGTGAGGCACCTCCACGCTTGTGCCTGCGCAGTTGAAGCACGGACAACAACATGTTTGAATGAAGAAGTAGCCAGCGATCTCGAACAAAAATGTGTTTTGAGCTTTGATTGTGAATCAAAATCACATTAGTTTGGACGTGCCTTCAAAATCAGTGGATGCATGTTTCCAGTGAACTGTGTGCCGCAATGCATCTTCCGCCTGCTGCTTGACATTCGCTGAACGAAGATCGTTCCGCAATGTGTCTTCATCGCTCACGTAATCGTAGCTAGCGACACACACACAGGGGTCGGTGGTGATTCAC
>Ga0213839_1002404_pt1 | contig 10462 bp, 9 predicted proteins | sample SWPATP21_FD_160075 | JGI IMG/M metagenome (GOLD analysis project Ga0213839, IMG submission 160075) | Coastal seawater microbial communities from Marineland, Florida, United States - SWPA TP2 #1 | ecosystem: Environmental > Aquatic > Marine > Coastal | place: USA: Florida | collected 2016-08-14 | reverse complement strand
TGATGATCGCGGCGCGTATGCTTTCTGCCATGTAAGCGGCAAAATGGAGCGTCAGGCCGATCACTGCCGCAGAGAAGGCATCCAGTCCGACCATCACCGGAAAGATTTGTGGCAAGCCATAATAAAGCAGGAACAGCTGAACCAACAACGGCGTGCCGCGGAAGAAACTGATGTAAAGCTGGCTGAGCTGATCCAGCACCGGCAGACGAAACACACGAATGTTGGCCAGCACAACGGACAGAATCAGCGAAAACAGCAATCCCCAGATCGCCATTTCCATGGTGGTGCCGAGATACTTGAGCAGTATCGGCATTAACTCCAGCATGTAGTTAAAGTCAAAACCCATAAGTTACCTTACATCAGAAAAGAAAGGGTGGAATTGACCATTCCACCCTCGAAAATACAGTTGATTTGTTCTGGTGCGACGGTTATTTGGTAATGTCGGCACCGAACCATTTTTCAGAGATCTGCGCAAGCGTACCATCTTCACGCATCGATTTCAGAGCCTGATTGACTTCAGACTGCAATTGACGGCCTTTTTCGTTGTTCAGGAATGGCCAGGCGTTCTCGATGGTCTCAAACGGTTGACCCGCCAGTTGCAGCGGCAGACCGGTTTTTTTGATCAGTTCCAGCGCCGACAAGCGATCCATCACGAAGGCATCAGCACGGCCGAGTGCGACGTCGTGTTCGATACCGGTATCGTACGTTTTCACGTTGATTTTACCGTCTTTGTCGTAGCTGCGCAGCAGTTGTTCGAAGTTCGAACCCAGATTCACGGCCACGGTTTTACCGGCCAGGTCATCCACACCCTTGATGGTGTCGTTGCCTTTACGGACGGTGATTTGCGCACCGTCGATGACGTACGGATACGCAAACAGATACTTGGCCTTGCGCTCATCAGTGATAGTGATTTGGTTTGAAATGGTGTCGATGCGGCCGGTTTCAAGTAATCCGAACAAACCCGAGAAGTTTGCGGTGACGTATTCTACTTTATAGTCGTTGCGTTTACCGATTTCGTCCCACACGTCCACTTCAAAGCCCTGCAGTTTATCCTGCTTGACGAACGTGAACGGGAAGTAGCGGCCAGACATGCCCACTTTGATTTCGGTTGCGGCCTGCACAGTGGCTGCAGACAGAGCGACGGCTGCAACGGCAGCTTTAATCCAGGTTTTCATAATACAACTCCATATATTTGTAGAGGGAAATACTACTGTTACTTTGCTTAGTTAGATAAATAACCAAGTGCAATAAACTAGAGCAGTGTGTAATAAGTTGAAGGTTATGGTCAGGTTATACACAGCCTAGTCTATCCTGGGCGATTTTCGTGCCAGGCCGATGTGAGCCAGTGCTCAAAGGCACAAAATGATCCGGATCGCTCAGGATGTGGAGAAAAAGATTCACAGAGTTATCACCAGATTGAAGATCACCGGATCCCGTGAAAAAAAGCCAAATGTGGATCAAAATGTGAGTAATTTTGGGACGGTTTGTGTGGATCCGGCCAAATTGCGGTAAATAATTGTGTATAAGTACGATCTTATTCACTGGATCGTCGATCAATCGCTGGCGATCTTGGTTATCAACAGGTAACATTGTCGTCTTTTCCGATCATCTAAGTTTCGAGTGGGGGCATCGTGTCATCTTCGCTATGGTTGCAGTGCATGCAACAGCTTCAAGAAGAGCTACCAGCTACAGAATTCAGTATGTGGGTTCGACCGTTACAAGCAGAGCTCAATGACAATACTCTCACTTTGTTCGCTCCGAACCGGTTCGTGCTCGACTGGGTTCGGGATAAGTACCTGAACAACATTAATCGTCTGCTGCAGGAATACTGTGGCAGCGACATTCCGAGCCTGCGCTTTGAAGTTGGCAGCCGCCGGGTGGTTGCGCCCAAACCGGCCCCGATCCGCACGCCCGCCGATGTGGCAGCAGAGTCGTCTGCGCCGGCCCAGTTGCAGGCACGCAAGCCGATCCACAAAACCTGGGACGACGATGCGGCCAGCGCGCCGGAAATCACTTACCGTTCCAACATGAACCCGAAACACAAGTTCAACAACTTTGTGGAAGGTAAATCAAACCAGCTTGGTCTGGCCGCGGCCCGTCAGGTTTCAGACAACCCGGGTGCAGCGTACAACCCGTTGTTCCTCTATGGCGGGACCGGTCTGGGTAAAACCCACTTGCTGCATGCCGTCGGCAACGCCATCGTCGATAACAATCCGAACGCCAAAGTGGTGTACATGCACTCGGAGCGTTTTGTGCAGGACATGGTCAAAGCCCTGCAAAATAACGCGATTGAAGAGTTCAAACGTTACTACCGCAGTGTGGATGCGCTGCTGATCGATGACATTCAGTTTTTCGCCAATAAAGAGCGCTCTCAGGAAGAGTTTTTCCATACCTTCAACGCGCTGCTGGAAGGCAATCAACAGATCATTCTCACCTCAGACCGTTATCCGAAAGAGATCAACGGGGTGGAAGATCGCCTGAAATCCCGCTTTGGCTGGGGGCTGACGGTGGCGATTGAGCCGCCAGAGCTGGAAACTCGCGTCGCGATCCTGATGAAAAAAGCCGAAGATCACCAGATTCATCTGGCCGATGAAGTGGCGTTTTTCATCGCCAAACGTCTGCGCTCGAACGTGCGTGAGCTGGAAGGGGCGCTGAACCGAGTGATCGCTAACGCCAACTTTACCGGCCGTCCGATCACCATTGATTTCGTGCGAGAAGCGCTGCGGGATTTGCTGGCGCTGCAGGAAAAGCTGGTGACGATCGACAACATTCAGAAGACGGTCGCAGAGTACTACAAGATTAAAGTCGCCGATCTGCTGTCGAAGCGTCGTTCTCGCTCGGTTGCCCGCCCGCGTCAGCTGGCGATGGCGCTGGCCAAAGAGCTCACCAACCACAGTCTGCCGGAAATCGGCGATGCGTTTGGCGGCCGTGACCACACGACGGTGCTACACGCCTGCCGTAAGATTGAGCAGTTGCGTGAAGAGAGCCACGACATCAAAGAAGATTATTCGAACCTGATCCGAACGCTGTCTTCGTAATCGGGCGAGATCGCACTATTCTTATCGCTGATAATAAAAACCGGCACATGCCATACACCGTTAAGAGCTAGCTATGAAATTTACTATTCAACGTAGTCACCTGCTGAAACCCCTGCAACAAGTCTCTGGCGCTTTGGGGGGCCGGCCGACTTTGCCGATCCTCGGTAACCTGCTGCTGAAAGTCGACGACAATGTCCTGTCGATGACCGCCACCGATCTGGAAGTGGAACTGATCAGCCGGGTCAGCCTGGAAGGCGAGTGTGAGGCGGGCAGCATTACGGTGCCGTCACGTAAATTCCTCGATATTTGCCGTGGCCTGCCGGATGAATCGGTGATCACGGTACTGCTTGAAGGCGATCGCGTTCAGGTGCGCTCAGGACGCAGCCGTTTCTCTCTGGCCACATTGCCAGCAAGCGATTTTCCGAACATTGAAGACTGGCAGAGTGAGGTGGAAATTTCCGTCACTCAGGCTGACCTGCGTGGTTTGATTGAGAAAACCCAGTTTTCGATGGCTAACCAGGATGTGCGTTACTACCTCAACGGTATGCTGTTTGAGATTGAAGGCACCACCCTGCGCAGTGTGGCGACCGACGGTCACCGGATGGCGGTGGCGCAGACCCAACTGGGCGCTGAATTTGCCCAGCAGCAGATCATTGTGCCGCGTAAAGGCGTGCAGGAACTGGTGAAGCTGCTGGATGCTCCAGAGCAACCTGTGGTGTTGCAGATCGGCAGTTCCAATGTACGCGCGGAAGTGAATAACTTTGTCTTCACCTCTAAGCTCGTTGACGGCCGTTTCCCCGATTATCGCCGCGTATTGCCACAAAATACTACCAAAACACTGGAAGCGGGCTGTGATGAGCTGCGTCAGGCGTTCTCGCGGGCGGCGATCCTGTCGAACGAAAAGTTTCGCGGTGTGCGGGTCAATCTGGCGGACAGCGAAATGCGCATTACCGCCAATAACCCAGAGCAGGAAGAAGCCGAAGAGATGCTGGATGTCACATTTGACGGTGAGGCGATCGAAATTGGTTTCAACGTCAGCTATGTGCTGGATGTGCTCAATACCTTGCGTTGTGAGGCGGTGCGTGTGTCCATGTCGGACGCAAACGCCAGTGCGTTGATTGAAAACCGTGATGACGACAGCGCCATGTATGTGGTGATGCCGATCCGTCTGTAAGCGTTGTGACTCAGACCAACTGAATGCCTCTTTCCCGTTTAATCATTCAGCAATTTCGCAATATTAAAGCCTGCGACATCGCACTGTCGCCAGGCTTTAATTTTCTTATCGGCCCCAACGGCAGCGGCAAAACCAGCGTGCTGGAAGCGGTGTATCTGCTCGGTCACGGTCGCTCTTTCAAAAGCTCGCTGACCGGCCGGGTGATCCAAAACCAGTGTGATGAACTGTTTGTCCACGGTCGTTTTTTGAACTCGGACCAATTTGAGCTACCAATTGGCATTAATAAGCAGCGTGATGGCTCGACAGAGGTTAAAATAGGCGGTCAAACCGGTCAAAAACTGGCACAATTAGCTCAGGTTTTGCCCTTGCAGCTGATTCACCCTGAAGGGTTTGATTTGCTGACGGACGGGCCGAAACACCGGCGGGCGTTCATCGATTGGGGCGTGTTTCATACCGAAGCGGCGTTTTACGATGCCTGGGGGCGGTTTAAGCGCCTCAATAAGCAGCGCAATGCACTGCTGAAAACGGCCACCCGATATCGCGAGCTCAGTTACTGGGATCAGCAGATGGCCGTGCTGGCCGAGCAGATCAGTGCCTGGCGGGCGGAATATGTCGAGCAAATGAAAGGGGTCGCCGAGTCGATTTGCCAGACATTTTTGCCAGAATTTGATATTCAATTGAAGTATTATCGTGGGTGGGACAAAGAGACGCCCTACCAAGAGATTCTCGAGAAAAACTTCGAACGCGATCAAGCGCTGGGTTACACCTTTAGCGGCCCGAACAAAGCGGATCTGCGCATTAAAGTGAACGGAACCCCGGTGGAGGATGTTCTGTCACGAGGTCAACTGAAACTGATGGTCTGCGCACTGCGTGTGGCGCAAGGCCAGCATCTGACCGACAAGACCGGTAAGCAATGCATCTATTTGATCGATGACTTTGCTTCTGAATTAGACAGCCAACGTCGCAAACGACTGGCAGATTGCCTTAAAGCGACGGGGGCTCAAGTTTTTGTAAGCTCGATTACCGACAGCCAGATTGCCGACATGCGCGATGATTCTGGCCGATTGTTCCATGTGGAACATGGTGTGATCGAGCAAGGATAAATAGTGAGAGAGTAACTCATGTCTGAAAATTACGATTCATCGAGTATTAAGGTACTGAAGGGTCTGGACGCGGTGCGTAAGCGTCCGGGTATGTACATCGGCGACACTGATGATGGCACCGGTTTGCACCACATGGTGTTCGAGGTAGTCGATAACTCAATTGATGAAGCGTTGGCGGGTCACTGTAAAGACATCGTTGTGACAATTCATGAGGACAACTCGGTTTCCGTGAGCGACGATGGCCGTGGTATTCCAACCGAAATGCACCCGGAAGAGAAAGTGTCTGCCGCTGAAGTGATCATGACGGTCCTGCACGCGGGCGGCAAGTTCGATGACAACTCGTACAAAGTCTCTGGTGGCTTGCACGGTGTGGGGGTGTCGGTCGTGAACGCTTTGTCTGAAAAAGTGGTCCTGACCATTCATCGTGGCGGTCATATCCATACGCAAACTTACCGTCATGGTGAACCTGAAGCTCCTCTAGCAGTGGTCGGTGATACTGACAAAACCGGCACACAAATTCGTTTCTGGCCAAGTGCGGAAACCTTCTCGAATACCGAATTCCATTATGACATCCTGGCGAAGCGTCTGCGTGAACTGTCGTTTTTGAACTCGGGCGTATCGATCAAGCTGATTGATGAGCGCGAAGCGGATAAACACGATCACTTCATGTACGAAGGCGGCATTCAGGCCTTTGTTGATCACCTGAATACCAACAAAACGCCGATCATCGACAAAATTTTCCACTTCAACTTTGAACGTGAAGACGGCATTGCGGTGGAAGTGGCGATGCAGTGGAACGATGGTTTCCAGGAGAATATCTTCTGTTTCACCAACAACATTCCACAGCGTGACGGGGGGACTCACCTGGCGGGTTTCCGCGCGGCATTGACCCGGACGCTGAATACCTTCATGGACAAAGAAGGTTTCTCGAAGAAAGCGAAAACCGCGACGTCGGGTGACGATGCGCGTGAAGGTCTGACGGCGGTGGTTTCGGTGAAAGTGCCGGATCCAAAATTCTCCAGCCAAACCAAAGACAAGCTGGTGTCGTCTGAAGTGAAGTCGGCGGTTGAGTCGGCCATGGGTGAGAAGCTGTCAGAATTTTTGGTCGAGAACCCGAACGAAGCCAAGATGGTGTGTTCAAAAATCATCGACGCGGCGCGTGCTCGTGAAGCGGCGCGTAAAGCGCGTGAAATGACACGCCGTAAAGGTGCGCTGGATCTGGCAGGTCTGCCGGGTAAACTGGCTGACTGTCAGGAAAAAGACCCGGCACTGTCTGAACTGTACATTGTGGAGGGTGACTCTGCGGGCGGGAGTGCTAAGCAGGGTCGTAACCGTAAGAACCAGGCGATTTTGCCGCTGAAAGGTAAGATCCTCAACGTCGAAAAAGCGCGTTTCGACAAGATGCTCTCTTCACAGGAAGTGGCCACACTGATCACGGCACTGGGCTGTGGCATCGGTCGAGACGAGTACAACCCGGATAAACTGCGTTACCACAACATCATCATCATGACCGATGCGGACGTTGATGGTTCGCACATCCGTACGCTGCTGCTGACCTTCTTCTACCGTCAAATGCCAGAGCTTATTGAGCGCGGCTACGTGTACATCGCTCAGCCACCACTTTACAAAGTGAAGAAAGGCAAACAAGAGCAGTACATCAAAGATGAAGAAGCGATGAATCAGTATCAGGTGTCGCTGGCGTTAGACAACGCGGCGCTGCACGTCAATGCGGATGCACCAGCCATGGCTGGTGCGGCACTGGAGAAACTGGTTCAGCAATACAACGCCGGCATCAAGTTGGTGGAGCGCATGAGTCGCCGGTACCCGTATGCGCTGCTGCATGAGTTCCTATACGTACCACGTTTGACGGCGGATCAATGCCAGGATGTGGCACAGGTCGAGGCCTGGACCCAACAACTGGTGGAACAACTGAATGCCAAAGAAGTGGGTGCCAGCCAGTACAGCTATGAAATTGAACAGCATCAGGAGCTGGGTGTCAGCATTCCGAAAATCAAAGTGCGTACTCATGGTGTGACTTACGAGTACATGCTGAGTGTGGATCTGCTGAACTCAAAAGAGTACGCCAGACTGGCCGAGTTGTCAGAAAGCCTCGATGGTCTGATCGAAGAAGGGGCGTACATCAAACGCGGTGAGCGTATTCAGCCGGTGGGCAGCTTTGTGGAAGCCCTTAATTGGCTGATGAAAGAGTCGCAGCGTGGTCTGAGCCGTCAGCGTTACAAAGGTCTGGGTGAGATGAACCCGGAGCAGTTGTGGGAAACCACCATGGATCCGGAAACCCGTCGTATGATGCAGGTGACTATCGAGGACGCCGTGGGCGCCGATCAACTGTTCACCACGCTGATGGGCGATCAGGTTGAACCGCGTCGTAACTTCATCGAAGAAAACGCCTTGCGCGTCGCTAACCTGGACGTGTAACTCGCGTTAACATCTCGTATGAAAAAAGCAGCGATACATCGCTGCTTTTTTGTTTTTGTCGACGGTGCAAATCGCCACTTTATTCCAGCTCTGGTGGTTTTTCCGAGTTTACTGCCACTTTCTGATCCCCGCGTACCATTTTCTGTCTGTTTTACCGGTTTCTTGCCATTTTGTTCGAGGCGGCGCTTTTGCTTTCTTTTGGGCTCTGGTTATAGTGCTAGCACACCCACCCACTTGCGGAGAACACACATGGTGACGAGGTTCCTGGACTGAGCCGGAAGTGAGGCACTTCCGGCTCTATGTATCGCAATTATCGCTAAAACAAGGTCTTGAGAAGGAAGTTATCGTGTTGGCACGTAGATGGTCGGCATACGCCCCGGCACTGCGTACCTGGTGGTTCACCAGTCGCTTTTTAACCTATCAGTCTCCGCTGCGCTTGTTGGCGCTGTTTGAACGCTATGATCAACAGGCCGATTGCCACAACGGTGCCCGCATTGCTGTCGGCGATCGGGTGGGGCTGATGGATATCGAACGCCGTCATCATTATCGAGTCACGTTAGTCAACGCCGATAAAAGCCGGCCTCTGAGTGACCAGCTGGCCGTGGATTCTCATTTGGGTGCCCAGCTATTGGGGCGGGTTTTACAGGACGAGTTCGAGATGATCCTGTTCCATCAGCGGCGCCGTTTTGTGATTACCGATATTGTGCATTCGTCACGCCCACCCGCGTTGTTGTCGGTGTGTGGCTGTCGGTTATGTCAGTTAACAGAGGTGAAGTCATGAGTAAGCAAGAGAAGAAACAACCCCAGTTAAGTCTGAAAGAAAAACGCAAGCTAAAGCAGGAGAAAGCGGCAGAGCAAAGCGTGGTAAAAGCGCGTAAATCTTCTCGCAAGTAAGCGGATTACCCCATCAGCCCGTGACGATCCGCGGGCTGATTAAAATTTTCATTTTTCCCCTTGAAAGCCATTTTTGTGCCCTTATATCTAATAGTGAAGGGGATGACTGGCTTGCTAGAGACTAGAAGCACAGCCCTCTGACATTGCCAACACCTGCTCGCTCTGTGGAGGAGACTGCGTTTTGGCACACAACCTGACTGACGATTCCTTATCATGTCTCCGCGCCAAACCAAGGCCTGTGGAATGATCTGGAATGCTTAGCTCGGCGAAGTTGTTTGCATCAACACGCCATCGGGATGAAGTTCATCTGGGCTAAGACTATTGCTTAAATTAAGAGGATAGATTTTATGCGTAATGTAGATTTCTCACCACTATACCGTAATGCCATTGGCTTCGATCGTCTGTTCAACCTGATGGAAGCGAACACCGCCAAAAGTTCCTCTGGTGGTTACCCTCCTTACAACATTGAGCAGAAAGACGAGCACAACTACCGTATCACCATGGCGGTGGCGGGTTTTTCTGAGCAACAACTCGATCTGACACAAAACGAGAACATGTTGATCGTGAAGGGTGAACGTAACGCGGAAGAAGGCAAAAATTACGTTTATCAAGGCATTGCAGAGCGTGATTTTGAACGTAAGTTCCAGTTGGCGGACTACGTCAAAGTGACGGGCGCATCGATGGAAAACGGCTTGCTGCACATTGACCTGGTGCGTGAAATTCCGGAAGCGATGCAGCCACGCAAAATTACTATCGGCAATCAACTGCTGGAAAATCGCTGAGCATAAGAGTGAGTGTATAGAGTGAGAAAGAGCGCCATAGGCGCTCTTTTTTGTGCGGAGAAGGTTGTTTTTCTCACTCTTCCCGGTAGGCCTTTTCCACCTCTTCGGCGATGGCCGCGATCCCTAGCTGCATTTTGTCGTCGTCCTGAACGTAGTTCATTCGCAGACACTGATGCGCATGCGCCCATTCATCTTCCTGGCCGATAAAGAAATACTCGCCCGGTACAATCAGCACCCCACGAGCCTTGAGGCGTTGATACAGTTCCATGGTGGTGATGGGTAACTCATCAAACCACAACCACAGGAACATCGCCCCTTCCGGTTTATGGATCCGGAAGCGTTCATCACTGATAGCGGCTTGCAGCAGTTCGACCGCACGTTGGGATTTCTGCTGGTAAAAGGGCTTGATCACCTCAGTGCTCAGTGTCAGCAGATCGCCTTTTTCAATCATATGGTGGGCCAGAGCCGGACCGACGCTCCCCGGAGCCAGGCTGATGATCCCGTTCATGTTGGTCATCGCTTGTGTGATGGCTTCACTGGCAATCACAATCCCGCAGCGCACGCCAGGCAGGCCGAGTTTGGACAGGCTCATGCAAAGAATGGTGTTCTCATTCCAAAATGGCTGTACGTCTTCAAAAATGATGTTAGGGAACGGCAGGCCGTAGGCATTGTCGATGATCAGCGGAATGTCATTGGCGCGCGCTAGCCGATCCAGTTTGCGGATCTCTTCGTCTGTCAGGACGTTGCCGGTCGGGTTGGTCGGGCGAGAAGCACAAATCGCTGCCACGGAGTCGTCGATGGTCAGTTGCTCGAAGTCGACATGGTATTTAAACAGGCGGTTATCCAGCAGTTCGATTTCCGGGTGGTAGGAGACGAAGATGTTTTCGTCCACACCAGCATCACCATACCCTATGTATTCCGGAGCGAGTGGCAACAGAATTTTTTTATGTGAGCCATCGGCCTGTTTACCAGCCAGCAGATTAAACAGGTAGAAGAAGCCGCTTTGACTGCCGTTGGTCAGGCTGATGTTCTTTT
>Ga0213839_1002402_pt1 | contig 10473 bp, 9 predicted proteins | sample SWPATP21_FD_160075 | JGI IMG/M metagenome (GOLD analysis project Ga0213839, IMG submission 160075) | Coastal seawater microbial communities from Marineland, Florida, United States - SWPA TP2 #1 | ecosystem: Environmental > Aquatic > Marine > Coastal | place: USA: Florida | collected 2016-08-14 | reverse complement strand
ACTTTCGCGCAAGCTACTACAAATCGCTTGCGTTGGCGTTGAGGCGCACTCCCCAGCCTGTTGACCGTGCAGAAAAAATCAGGCACGTGTCGAACGGACACTATGCCAGCCACCCCAAACTTCGACATCGGCTGCGAGAAATTCTCATTCTGCTCAATGATCAAGATGGCAAGGTACACAGCAAGCGGCTGCCCGAGGAAGATGCCCAAGCGCGTGCGATGAAGGATCTCATGAAGGCGTGGGGCATCGGCCCATCCGTTGCAAACTCCTTGATTCGAAGAGGGGTGCATTCCCTCGCCGATCTGCAGGAGCGGGCGGGAGCTATGGACTCCACCACTGATCTTGCGAGCTCCAGCCGCGCGTCGGGGTCACTGGCCTCTGGGCTCCGTTTGGGTCGGAAGTTTCACCGTGGCGCGATGGCAGCCCTTCCGTTCACTGCTGAGATCAACCAGAGGATTCCACGGGCAGAAGTGACAGCGATTGGTGACGTTGTGCGAGCTGCTGCGGTGGATATCTTCAAGCGTCGAGGCCACGACCAACGCGCAGTTCTAAAGCGCCTGGTTGTACAAATATGCGGATCGTACCGGCGCGGAAACCAAAGTAGTGGCGATGTGGACATTCTTATGACGGACAAACGAGGAGGACCTTCAGACCACTGCTTTCTGGGCGAGCTTGTGTCGAACCTGGAAGCTTCAGGGTTTCTCATTGCCCATTTGGTCGCAATTCCGACGGATTATATGAATGAATCCAGCAGTTCGAGCACGAGAACACCGGAAAACCACTCAGATGCCGAAGGCAGCATGACGACGAACACCAAGATTGATGTAACAGGTGCTCAGCAAGTGTCAAAACGGAAGCAGAGTTACATGGGCATCTGCCGCCTCGGTCCACACGGCACGGCAAGACGCATCGACTTGAAGACGTACCCCGCGCACCAATTTCCTTTTGCTTCCCTTTATTTCACAGGATCAGCGCATTTCAATCGCTCCATGCGTCTCTTCGCCAAGAAGAAGCTAATCAAACTTAATGACGACTGTTTGGTGGAGCGGACCGGCCAACACCGATGCATCAGTTGCGCTTGCGAAGGTGAAATTTTCACTGCTCTGGGCTTGCCATACAGAGCCCCGTCGGAAAGAAACTGCCCATCCGACAAGTAGGGGACCTTGGAACCAAATCACTTGCGATTGCGCAGCATGGGACACGACGTGCAGCAGGCAGACGGGGCGAGTTAATTCATTGTTCACGGCCATATAAAGAATTACGCCATATTTAATTAACCGTGTCTCCACGATTGGTCATCGTTTTTGCTGTTCTTGCAATGATCGAGTTGCACCGAAATCCCCGGCTTACTTGGCGGGCTCAACCGACACCGCAACCGCAGAGGCGGCGACTGGCGGGTTGTAGGTTTGAGCGGTGGGGTAGGCTTGTGCCGTCGCTTGAGCGGTGGGGTAGGCTTGGGCTGTTGCAGTAGCGGTCGGGTAGGCTTGAGCTGTGGCTGTGGGGTAAGCGAGAGGCTGGGCGTGCGGGTTGGGTGTTTGCGTGGTGGTCACAATCACACGGTTTTGGGCGGCGGCAGCGGCTGCCAGCAGAGCCAAGCGTCTGCGACGGACGATGCATCCAACGATGCTGGCGATGATCGCCACGATCAGGAGCGGGACGCCCCAGTAGTACCAGTACAACATGGTTGCGGACGGCTCAAGAACAAAGTTACAAAAAACTGAACTTGGGACGGGAATTGGGAATTTGGAACTTTTAACGTTCGTATTTCGTGTACCCCCGGGTAGTCCGCCCGGACCTCTCTCCGTTGTTCAAGTTTGGCCTGCTGCGCGGCGGAAGCACTGAGGCACGCATGCAGCAACCAAGAGTTACACTCTTGGACACGCCTGGGGCCCAAACTTGCTCAAACTTGTCAGTGACGTCGCTTTTGGATTGGTTGGGTGAATGTTTTCTTCTTGTCCCTCGCTAACACTTCGACAAGTCCTAGTTCCAAGAAAGTCACGCCGAACCTGCATCTCGGTTGCCGGCAGCCAAGCCACCCGAAGCAACAACACTAACCACAACAAGCAGCCCCTATCATAGCACTCAAAGCAACAAAGCTGCACGGTAGTGGTAGGGGGAATGAGTTGGTCGGGTGTGGCAACAACAGTCGAACGACAAGGCAGTGCAGCAAGAAAGCGGCGCGTGGACTGGTCAAGTGGTCACCACGCAAACCGCAGGAACTGAACAAGAACGAAGAAGCACGAACACCAACAAAAACAACAAGAACAACAAGAACAACCCAGCGAGGCAAACCCAACCCAACAAACCCAACCCAACACAAACAACACAAAGCAGAGCACAGCAGAGCAAAGCAACACAGTATGGCATAACGCAACGACACAATACAACGACACAACACAACGCCAAACAACGCAACGCAACACAGAACAGCAACGCCGTCGTCAGTCACCACATCACCACCACCACACCACCACCACAACAACAAGGTACATCTGTCAGAGCGGCTGACGGACGGACGGACGACCAACACAGTGACTGACTGACTGACGAACAGTGAATGAATGAATGAACGCATGAACGCATGAATGAAGGAAGGAAGGAAGGAAGGAAGGAAGCAGTGAGTGAGTGAGTGCGTGAGTGCGTGCGTGCGGGTTGCTTGCCGCTGGCTGAGTGGGTGAGTGAGTGCTGACTTCCGAGAGCGGGGAGTGAGTGAGTGAGCGCGGACGCAACTAACTAACGAGCGAACGAGCGAACGAGCGAAAGCCAGCTGACCGCTGACCGCTGACCGCTGAGCTGAGCTCGCTGAGCGAGCGAGGGAGTGACTGAGTGAGGGGATGACTGATTTGTGGGATCTGGCAGTGAATGAGTGAGCGTGGACTTCGCTGTCGCACTGTCAGTCACTCTCTCACTCATCATCGCCTTTGCGCCTTTGCTGCTTCGATCGAAGTTCCACGATTCACGGCTCGAGTAATGGGTCCTTTATGTACCTCACGGAAAAGTAAAGGTTCCCTAAAGTCCCATAGATTCATTCTCCCCTCAAACGCTCGGAGTGAGTTAATGGTTCCTGTATGTACCTCACGGAAAAGTAAAGGTTCCCCAAAGTCCCATAGATTCATTCTCCCCTCTCACGCTCGGAGTGAGTTAATGGGTCATGAAAGTCCCAACAAACGCTTCGAGGTGCCGCTTGTGGTTTCTTGAAGTCCCACAAAGGGAGACACGCACATTCAATGGTGTAAAATACAATACCAGTTTAGAAACCGGTACCATTTCAATAGCGCTTTCACCTTTAAAATGATCAATTGGCGCACTCACAGTTCCCATTAGGTACTGTACGGTATGCATCAAAACTATCATCGACGAGTTAGTACTTCAACATTAAACGGTACTGAAAAGTATAGAGTAAACAGTGACCCTTCTGGAACGGTGGGCGGTTGCGCAGCGGTCAGTCAGTCAGTCAGTCAGTCAGTCAGTCAGTCAGTCAGTTAGTTCGTCAAGTAGCGTGTTTGGGAGAGGCTGAGAATGGACGGAGGAACAGTGAGTGAGCAACGCCCTTTGTGATCCGTTGGCTCTTGGTTGTCGTCGTCTTTGTTGTTGTTGTCGTCGTCGTCTTTGTCGTCTTTGTCGTCGTCGTCGTCGCCGATGGCAAGTTCACCCTCTTCTTTGCGGTCTTGTTGTCGCTGCAAGGTTATTGTTGCCGCTGTAAGTAAGGTTATTGTTGTTGTTACGTTGTTGTTGATGTCGTTGTTGTCTTGGCATTTGTCACCTTCTTTGTCGTAGTTGGCATTTGTCGTCGTTGAAATCAAGTTTGCCGTCGTTGTGACAAATTGTTGTAGTCTCCACGTCTTCCGATCTTCGTCATGTTTTTTGTTGTTGCTCCTGATGCCGCGTCGCCATCTGATGCAGCACCTCTGAACTTGAACATATGACCTGAAACAGAAAAGCACACGTTTTTCCGTCGAACTGTCGTGTAACCGACGTTGACGGCTGGAATAGTGCATCTTGCCGAACCGCTTGTGCCAGAAGAACATCGAGTCAGCCACGAAGCAAATGGCGGGAGCTTGAGGCTGCGAATTTGGTTGCTGGTGATCGAGGCAGTATGAACCTCAAGCTAAAGAAGAAGGGCACTGCCCAATCGATTAAGTCGAGGTTGTTGTTTGTTGTGGCCGTAGTCATGTCATTCTCCGGCGGATTGTCGGACCTTCCATACCGATTCGAATTTCCCGAAGACTACGCCATCAGAATTCTGTGTGATCCGTGCCACTTTTCATCAAAAACGGACTGCTGCAATGAGTCGTATGGCGGCATGGAGTGAGTGAAGCGTGCCTGTTGCAGCCCTCCCCTCGCGTCACACCAACGACATGACACCGTACAACTGTGATAGGTACTTTGAAGCAATATACCCGGAATCTGAAGATATCGGTCATGGGCAATACGATGCTATCTGCCAATACGATGGAAGCGTTTACCCTGTTGAATGCCTAGTCGACTCGGAGGGTCAGTCAATCGCTTACACCGACGCCAGAATGGCAGATTGGTCAATCGCCCTCGATGACACCTGCACTGGCGAGGTACACCACAACAAAAAACACTGTTTTTGCGTTGAACTTACATCTGTTGACGAGTTTCGCTGACACTGTGGCACGTATCATTGTGGTTGCGTGCGCTTGTTGAATAATTGCGTAGAGGACTCCCCGCTATGACTGTCACAGTCAAGGGATGAGAAGATTGCGTTTTCGTGTGGCAGATGAATCTGGCTTCTCGACACTATACCCTGAGTGCATCGATAACAATGACACTGTTCGTGCGGAGGACATGGCTTGCGGAAGGTACGCAGTCGTTTGTGGTTGTCATCCAAAATTTGCCCTGAGCGTTGCGTTCTTCACGCTCGATTTGCTTCAATGCACTGTGGCATGTACCGAATGCACTCTTGTTCCCATTTGTGAACACTGGTCATCAGCTTGGCTGAAAGTGGAGGTACGCCAAGGCATTCGCCGTGCCATTTGTGAAGCTACTTCACGAATAACTATGCTCACATGCGCAGATCCAATGGCTCAGTACTGCATGGACGTGGCGTTTTCTCAAAATAACTTTGTGTTCCAGTGCCGCGGACTGTGAGTTTCATTGCGTTTGGTCTCCCGCTCTGCGCGATTTATCAGTCGTGCTACTCGTCCGCTTTGCACAGTTACGAAAATGATCCGAGTTGTGGCACTTTCATCGAGTTGCATCGATCGGGTGTCGACTCGTACTACTCCATCATCAGTGATGTCCGGGTGCCGTCCGGAATTCACAACGGTTACAATACCATCCCGGAAGGCATATCTTTACGGCACGTCAACGCTGCGTTGTCTGCGGCAAGTGCACCTTCAAGTCAAATCTGCGTTTGTTTCTGTTCTTTGTTGCAGTTATTCGATTGATGGGTCCACTACTTTGGAATACTACGATACGTTGAATCAAGAGGTGCGCTGGTGGTGCGCTGGTGGTGGGATTCGTGGCCTGGTGGTATCATGGCGCCAACTTACCGTGTTTAACTTGTGCCAGGTGACTCAAGAGATTATGTTGATATGTAAAGGAAGTTATGAGTTGTGGTGGGTTCTCCGAACTCGGTATGCCTCTGTCGTTCAGGCAATCAAGAAATTTGAAGTGATATCTCCAGTGTACGTCGTGGAATGCACCGGTGGACTGGACCATCGGTACCCATCAATCATGTCTACAATTCTGGCTGTGCTATGCAGATGTGACTGGAGCACCGATGATGCCACGTTCCTCCCATACACGCTTGAGCGAAACATTGACTCCTCTGATTAAAAAAAAAACAAATATGAAATCGTGTCGAGGAAAATTATGGAATCTATTGTTGTTGTTGTTGTTGTTGTTGTTGTTGTTGTTGTTGTTGTTGTTGTTGTTGTTGTTGTTGTTGTTGTTGTTGTTGTTGTTGTTGTTGTTGTTGTTGTTGTTGTCGTCGTTGTCGTCGTCGTCTTCGTTTGTGTTGTTGTGTTTTGGAGGGGATGGGGGAGGGACGTTTCGGACGGAAGTGGTTGGTAACCTCTTTCCTTTCCAACCGAACACACGAGGCGAACAACTTGAACGAACACAACACAGAACTGCACTTACGTTGTTCGCCTTGTGTGTACATTGTACTCAGCGATGCGGTTGCCAACACAGGTAACCACTCACGCACCGCGCTTGTAATTAAATAAAACGACAGCTTTTTACCATATTGATTTTTATTGGGCATCGCAGTCAAAAAGCCACGCAGTTGGATACAGAATTGTGCATCATAATTTAGTTAGTGTACGCGCGCGTACTCACAGAAAAATTGCGTGTGCCGCATTATTGGTAACGCGAAGGCCGCTCTTCGAAAAACGATCATACCGCAACGTCGAAGCACGTGCATGCCGTGCAATAAAAGTAGTTAGAATCTTGGCTGCAACAATCTCCCCCGTCCCAACCACACTTACAATTGTTGTTGCTGTCGTCGCAAACGCCGTCGGCAATCCACAATGGGGCGCATTTGACGTCGGACGCCGACTTTGAGCACGATGGTGCTTCAAAATTGGGATCAAGGCACTGGCAACTATCTTCATTGCTCGAAGAACACTCATTCGTTAATTTTGAGAGTGGGATGTTCTGATCTCCACAACAATCACCACCGTCCCATGAACAACCACAATTATTGTTGGAGGCATCGCACATGTGATCACCCTGTGTTTTGGGAGAGTGGCATGTTCCTGAACAATTAGCGAGGTCATACGCGATCTCGGCAGGGTCGAGGCATTCACAGTTGGTACAGAAAGCCATTAACACTCCACCGCAACAATCGCCGCCGTCCCAACCACAGCCACAGTTGTTGTTTTCGTCGTCGCAGAATCCATCACCAACCCACGGTAAGCCTTCTCCGCCAGGAGCACCACAAACGCTTCCCCCAGCACAGTATGAACTGCTCGAGATTGCAGACGGGTCAAGACAAGAGCAGTCGTCGCAGAACAATCCAGCCACTGGCGCATCACAGCAATCTCCGCCGTCCCAATTGCATCCACAATTGTTGTTGCCATCATCACAGTATCCATCACCACTGAACGCCAAGACTTCGCACGCACCAGTACCCTGAAAGCTGCTGCTGCATGTTTCGTCATCAGGATCCAAGCACTGACATTCAGAGCAGAACGTCATGTTTCTATCGCTGCCACAGCAATCTCCGCCATCCCAACCACAGCCACATATGTTGTTTCGGTCATCGCAGAAACCATCTCCTTGGAACGCGAACACGTCGCAAATTCCGCTGCAGTTATCGGGGGGAGGCGTCGCTTGGGTGTCAAGGCAACAGTCCTCATGGTTGCCCGAGGACGAGTAAGCTGAGCAAAACTTGTAATTGTTGTCCGCACCACAGCAATCACCGCCGTCCCAGGAGCAGCCACAGTTGTTGTTAGCATCGTCGCACACGCCGTCGGCCACCCAGCCCCATACCTCACAATTTTTGGGAGGGCTATTTGCCGCTCCGTCGAGGCACACGTATCCAGGATCTTTGCAGGTGCAGGCTTCACAAGTTTTGTAGTTGTTTGAAGGGCCGCAGCAGTCACCATTATCCCAGTCACACCCGCAGTTATTGTTGGCATCATCACAGTAACCATCACCGGCGAACTGGCGGACCGCGCACATGCCGTCAGATGGGCACGCATAGTCGTCACGACAGTTGCAGCCCGTGCATGAGCAACCATACGTTGTCTCCAGGTCATCACAGCTGATGGCGTGGACGGAGACCCAGTAGTCGCATGAATAATCCCAGCACGTGTCTTCACATTGTTCAGCAGCAGGATCGTTGCATGTGCATCCTGAGCAGTCACACGCGTACGAGCTCTCCAGGACGGAACACTCCATGAACTGGTTCACGACCCAGTAATCACAGTTTTCGCCATAGCACGTGTTCACACAGTCAACATCCACGCAAAGGCTGTCACTGTCCACGTCATTCCGAGCGTCGTACGCGCAGCTATCGACGTCGCCGCACACTCCGTCACGGTCGGCATCATTCTCAGCGTCATGTGGGCAAGAGTCTACGTCTCCACAAATACCGTCTCCATCTGCGTCATTTTCGGCATCAAGAGTGCACGACTCGCTGTCACCGCATAAGCCATCACCGTCGGCATCGTTCTCGGCGTCGTAGGGACATGAATCAACATCACCACACACATCGTCACCGTCAGCGTCGTTCTCGGCGTCGTAGGCACACGCGTCCAAGTTGGCACAAATATTGTCACCATCGGCATCATTTTCTGCATCATAATGGCAGCTGTCCTGATCACCACAAACTTGATCGCTATCGAAGTCATTTCCAGCATCGTATGGGCATGAATCGACGTCGCCGCAAACTTCGTCACTGTCGGCATCATGCTCTGCATCATACTGGCACAAATCATCGGGAAAGCAAATATCGTCTCCGTCTGCATCATTGTTCGGATCCTCGGGGCAACTGTCAACGTTGCCGCACACCGTATCGCTATCAAAGTCATTGGCTGCATCAAAAGGGCATGAGTCCTCATTACCGCAAATATCGTCTCCATCTCCATCATTCTCGGCATCATATGGACAATCATCAGTGGAAGCGCACGAATTATCGCTGTCAGCGTCGTTTTCTCCGTCGTACGGGCACGAGTCTGCAGTGCCACACAGTGCGTCGCCATCGGCATCGTTCTCGGCGTCATATGGGCAACTGTCCACATCACCACAACTGTTGTCATTGTCGGCATCATTCTCACCATCGTAGGCGCAGGAATCAACGTCTCCGCAGACGCCATCGCCGTCAGCATCGTTTTCACCGTCGTAGGGACACGAATCGATGTCTCCACACACCGCGTCGCCATCGGCGTCGTTTTCGCTATCGTACGGGCAGCTGTCAACATTCCCGCAAACACCATCGTCATCTGCATCATTTTCACCGTCACTGGGGCAGTCTTCGAGGTCGCCACACACGAGATCACCATCAACATCATTTTCAGCATCGTACGGGCACGAATCCTCGTTCCCACACAGTGCGTCGGCGTCTGCATCGTTCTCGGCGTCATATGGGCAACTGTCCACATCACCACAACTGCTGTCACTGTCGGCATCATTCTCACCATCGTAGGCACAGGAATCAACGTCTCCGCAGACGCCATCACCGTCAGCATCGTTCTCGCCGTCGTAGGCGCATGAATCGACGTCACCACAAAGAGCATCTCCATCGGCATCGTTCTCGCCGTCATATGCGCAACTGTCAATGTTGCCGCAGACACTGTCGGCATCCGCATCATTCTCAGCATCGTAGACGCAGGCATCTATGTTGCTGCAGATATTGTCTCCATCAGGATCATTCTCGGCGTCCAAATGACAACTGTCAACGGGTCCGCACAAGCTGTCGTTGTCAATATCGTTTCCAGCGTCAAACGGGCACGAATCGACGTCACCGCAAATTTCGTCGCTGTCTGCATCATGCTCAGGATCATTTTCGCAAGCATCGTCCGGGAAGCAGATATTGTCGCTGTCCACGTCATTGTTCGGGTCCTCCGGGCAACTGTCGCTGTTCCCACACAAAAGGTCACTGTCAAAATCGTTGGCCGCGTCATAGGGGCACGAATCAATACTGCCACACAAGTTGTCAGCGTCCGCATCGTTTTCACCGTCGTATGGACATTCGTCATCATTACCACATACGCCATCACCGTCCGCATCATTCTCGCCGTCATACGGACAACTATCTTCGTGGCTACAAAGGCCGTCGGCATCAGCATCATTTTCACTGTCGTATGGACAACTATCAGTATCTGCACAGAGGCCATCCGCGTCCGCGTCGTTTTCGCCGTCGTACGGACAGCTGTCCTCATTTGCGCACAACACATCACCGTCGGCGTCATTCTCGCCATCCAAGGCACAGGAATCCACATCGCCACAAATCCCGTCTTCATCAAAGTCATTCAAAGGATCAAAAGCACAGTGGTCTTGTGTTTTGCAGTACAGAGTGACTCCCTGAAGTGCAACAGTGAAGGTGTTTTGTCCTAGACGACGTCCACGGCGCGTTGTGGTTGTAGCTGTTGGCCTTTGTGCAAGTGTTGTAGTCGGCCGCATGGTGGTTGTGGTGATGCGGCCACCTCCATCACCGCGAGTTGTCGTGGCCCTCGTCGTGGTCGTTCTGGCACTGCCACCGTCGCGAGTTGTCGTCGCCTCTGTCGTGCGACTGCCGCCACCACGACTGTCGGTTGTTGTGGCTACGGTTGTACGTGCTCCGCCTCGGCCCTCTGTTGTGGTGGCTGCAGTTGTACGTGCGCCACCGCGACCATCTGTTGTCGAGGACGCTGTGGTGCGAAGCCCACCTCTACCATCAGTGGTGCTGCGAGCAGTCGTGCGAACTCCGCCTTGGCCAGCTGTGGTGGTTGTTCCGTCGCCACGTGTGGCAGTGGTAGTGTCGGTTGTGACACCGCCACGACCAGCTGTGGTGGTGTC
>Ga0213839_1002400_pt1 | contig 10479 bp, 6 predicted proteins | sample SWPATP21_FD_160075 | JGI IMG/M metagenome (GOLD analysis project Ga0213839, IMG submission 160075) | Coastal seawater microbial communities from Marineland, Florida, United States - SWPA TP2 #1 | ecosystem: Environmental > Aquatic > Marine > Coastal | place: USA: Florida | collected 2016-08-14 | reverse complement strand
CGGGCTTCGGGCGGCAGGAGCTGGCGCGCGAGCAGGTGCGGCGCATCCTCGACGGGCGTCGGCGCCCCGTGCCCGAGGCCGATGGGCGTCCACTGGAGGGGCTCACCATCTACCTGTCCGCCGGCCACGGGTGGCTGCTGCACCGCGAGCACCACGACGGTGACCCCATCGAGTGGGGACTGCAGCGCGACGAGCACCACGGCATCATCGAAGACCTCTACACCGCCCGCTTCGTGGCCGACGAGCTCGCACCCCGGCTCGAGGAGGCCGGCGCGACCGTGCTGGCGCTGCGGGAGCGCGACCGGAACCCCGACAGCGTGGTGGTCGACGACCTCGACCCGTCGTTCGGCACCCTCGGCGAGCCCGTCGAGGCCCCCTCCGACCTGGCGTACGCCGGCAAGGCGGTGACGCTGCCCCCCGGGGGCGGTGCCCGCTGGCGGCTCGAGGTGCCCTACGATGGCCACTGGTACCTCTACTCCCGCTGGCTGGCCGATGCAGCCCACGACGCCACCGCCGTCTACTCGGTGGTCGCCGGCGACCTCGTGCACGAAGAGGTGGTCGATCAGCGCAGCCATGGCGGGCACTGGTGGCCGCTCACCGATGCCTGCCTGCCCGGCGGGACGGTGGTCGACGTGACGCTGTCCGGCGCGGGCGCGGCCTGGCTGTCGGCCGATGCGGTCCGCCTCGGCGGCGGCACGTTCCTCGGGGCGCCCCCCACCGACTGGGCGGTGCGCGAGCACCCGATGTGGCAGATGAGCTTTCAGGAGAGCCTCGACCACATCGGCGGCCCCCAGGAGCTCGGGGTCTACACCTGTGGCAACCCGGTCTCCGACATGCGGCTGCGTCCCCACTGGGTGAGCTGGGCCCACCCCGATGGCGAGCCGGCCATCTACCTGTCGGTGCACACCAACGGTGGGGGAGGGCAAGGACTGCTGGTCTTCTCGGGGATCGACGGCAATCCACGGACGCCGTCGCGAGAAGGCAGCGACGAGCTGGCCGAGGCCCTGGAAGACGAGGTGCTCCACGCGGTCACCGAGGTCGACCCGAGCTACCGGTCCCAGGGGTGGTGGCCGGGCGACTACAGCGAGATCAGTCCCCTGCACAACGAGCTGCCGGCCGTGCTCGTGGAGCTCGCGTTCCACGACCACCCCCGCGATGCCTCGCGGCTCCGCCAGGGCACCTTCCAGCGGGCGGCAGCGGAGGGGCTGGTGGCGGGGGTCGTGCGCTGGTGGGCCCCCGAGTCGACCGAGTAGATCAGCTTCCCGGCTCGCCAGCGGGACACAGGCCGGGTTCCAGGAAGCCTCCATCAGTGCCGGCGATGCGCACCGAGCAGCTCTCCACCGGCACCGAGAAGCCCCCGTCTTCGCAGGAGGCGTGCAGCGAGGTGCCGTCGCAGGTGTCGGCGGGGGCCAGGTCGAAGCACACGTCGGCGTCGTCGAACGCCTGCACACAGCCCAGCGCATCCACGCCTTCGGCCCCGCATCCGAGCAGGAACACCAGCAGCCATGGACGCATCGAACCCATGTCTTCACGCTAGCCGGCCCCGACGCGATCGGGGCGATGGATGTTGTCAGGGCTCGTCACGGCGCGCTATACAGTTCGGGTCGCGGACTTGAAAATGGATTTCATTTTCGGATGGCGGCAGAGTCCAGGGAGTCCCTCATGCATCGCAGCGTTCTCGTGCTCACGCTCTCCATCTTCCTCGGCTGCTCGGGCGGCAAGGACGACGACGGATCGGCCTCGACCCCCGCCGACACCGACACCGACACCGACACCGACACGGATGCCGACACCGACACCGACACCGACGCGGATGCCGACACCGACACCGACACCGACAGCGACACCGACACCGACCTGCCCGCTGGCTACGCCTTCTCGTCCCGCGACGGCACGTCCGATTCGGTCTCCTACGGGGGGCAGATCTTCCGCCACGTGCTGATCCACGACGTGGGCGTCTACCTCGACGGGCTCACCGACGATCTGGTCGGCGGTCGCATCGCCGCTCCCGGCGACGTGGCGGTCGACCTCGACTTCTACCTGCTGTTCGACTCGGGCGTGGGCGGCTCGCTGCCCCATGGCGTGTCCCCGGTGGCGGGTGCGGCCGTGCAGGGCACCTACGACGACATCTCCTCGGGCAAGAACCTGGTGGAGAAGATCGCCGGCAACGACCCGGTGGGGCAGCACCGCGACTGGGCCACCAGCTTCCGCGGCTTCTCGGGCCCACCGCAGACCCCCGAGGCCACGATCCGCGGCTGGATCGCCGAGATCGATGCGGCGGCCGTCGACTGGTCGAACGGCACCTACCCCCGCGACCCATCGGGGAACATCGTGGGCTCGGTCTACGTCACCTCCGACGGGCGTGATCTGAAGCAGCTGGTGCTCAAGACGCTCCGCGGGGCCATCGCGTTCTCCCAGGCCGCCGACGACTACCTCGACGACGACGAGCCGGGGAAGGGGCTCCTCGCCGACCACAGCGCCCAGGAGGACGGCGAGCCCTACACGGCCCTCGAGCACGCCTGGGACGAAGGCTACGGCTACTTCGGGGCCTCCCGCGACTACCTGAGCTGGTCGCTGGCCGACCGGTCCGACGGCTCCTACGACACCGACGACGACGGAGGCATCGACCTGCTCACGGAGGTCGCCTGGCACAGCAGCGTCAACGCGGCCAAGCGCGACGCGGGCTCCACCACCGCCACCACCTACGGCGACGAGGCATGGCAGGCGCTGTACGACGGTCGTGCCCTGATCGCGTCGTGGGACGACACCCCCGGGTCTTCTCAACGCGACGAGCTGGCCGCCTACCGCGACGTGGCGCTCGACCGCTGGGAGAAGGCCATCGGGGCCACGATGGTGCACTACGTCAACGACACGGTGGCCGACATGGACGCGATCGGCACCAAGGCCTACTCGTTCGACGACCACGCCAAGCACTGGTCGGAGCTCAAGGCCTTCGCGCTGTTTCCGCAGTTCAACCCGCACAGCGTGATGAGCGACGCCGACTTCGACACGCTCCACGGGCTCCTCGGCGACGCGCCGGTGATCGAGGGCACCAAGGAGCTGGCGGCCTACCGCGCCGACCTGCTGGCGGCTCGCGACCTGCTCGAGACCGTCTACGGCTTCGACTCCGCCGACACCGCGGCCTGGTAGCGGACCCGGGTCAGCGGAGGTAGCGGTCGCCGGCGAAGCAGGGGCTGTCGCTGCGCGTGAGCAGCACGGAGTGCACCGGTGCAGGGGTGAGCAGGCTCGCCTGCCAGCCGATGCCCTTGCCGCCCTCGACGTGCAGCCGATCGGCGAGGATCACCAGGTAGCCCGTGCCGTCCCACGCGCTGATGGCCTGCTGCGCCACGCGGAAGTCGGTGTAGGCCACCATGGCGGTGTAGCGCCCCTCGAGCTCGACCGGCACGGGGCTGTTGCCCATGGTGCCCGAGAGCAGGTGGATGTAGCCGGGGGGCTGGGGCGCGATGACCCCCTCGGGCGGGGCCATGGGCTCGACGCCCGCTGCCACCACGTCGATCCCCACCGAGCTCGCCCGTACGAGCTTGTCGTAGCGGTCGGGGGCGGTTCCCCAGCGATCGAAGATCTGCAGCTTCGCGCCGAGCTGCTCGTCGAGCACCTGCCCCTGCGACCATGCGTCGAGCACCGACTGTTGCTCGACGTTCACCGCCTGGAGGGCGAGGGTGACGCGGCTGTGCTTCGCGAGCTTCTTCGCCAGCTTGTAGGCCCGCGACTGGTCGGGCGGCGTGCCCTTGCGCTCGCCGAGCACGAACACGGCGGGACCGGGCTCGGCCGCCAGCTTCCCCAGGCTGGTGAGCTCGCACTCCACCGGCTGCTGAGCAGCAGCGGGCAGCACGAGCGACAGGAGCAGCGCAGACATCGTCATGAGCTGCTGGCTAACGCATGTAGTCGTCGCTGCGCTGGGGCGCGGGCGGCTCGGTGGTGGCGTTGGCGGCAGGGTTGCGCACGTACTGGGCGTCTCGGTGCTCCACCTGATCGTACTCGGCCATCTTGCCGAGCACTGCGGCGCGGGTGTTCTCGTCGAGCATCTCGAGGGCGGCGTCGACGTTGCGGAGGCCGCGCTCGGCCTGGGTGTTGGCCTCTTGCAGGCGGCGCACCTGACGGTTTCGGATCACGTAGAGCATGCCCCCCACCATGAGGAAGATCCCCATCACCGTGATGATGCCCTTCAGCGTCGCCTCGGTCTGCTTGTTGGCGTCGCGCACCTGCAGCGCCACCTCGTTGGTGATCCCCCGGACCGTGCGGTCGATGGGGTTGAGCATGTCTTCTTCGAGGGTGGTCTTCAGCGTCTCGCCCACCGCAGGGCTCGCCTGCGACTCCCGCATCGCCAGGTAGATCGAGTCGCGGAGCAGGTCGGAGAGCACGAAGCGGGTCTCGGGATCGTCGAGGCCGATCCGCAGGGAGGTGATCGCCTGCCGCACCACCCGATCGACGGTGACCTCGAGCGTTTCCGACAGGTCGTCGCGGATGGAGTCGGAGAAGGCGCCCACGATGTCTTTGCGCACCATCTCGCGCAGCTCGGGGCTCACCTCGTTGCGCAGGCCCTTGCCGGTGCGGCGGGACGCCACGAGGAGCAGGCCGTCGATGGTCTGCTCGAGGGCGACGCGCTGCTCGGGGGTGATGGTGGTGGCACCCTTCGACAGGCCCTCGCCCAGCTGGTGACCCAACTCGACGAGGAGCGCTCGCTCCACCAGGTCGTCGGCCACGCCTTCCACCCCGGCGCTGCGCCCCTCGCCCCCGAGCTCGTCGACGGCGCCGGCCACGACGCCGCTGCCGATGCGGTAGGCGCATCCGGGGACGACAGCGAGGGCGATGAGGAGGGGGAGGCCGCGAGGCATGGCCGTCATCCTACCGCAGCGCGGCCTGGGCCGGCGCGGCGCCCGAGGAGGAGAATCCCCGCGCAGAGACCGTCGGCCAACGGATGGAGACGGAACCCCGGCCCCTGCGCGAGGCTCGTACCGGGGCATGGCCGCTCGCCTCGACCGGCGTCACCGCCGGCGGAGAAAGGGGCCGGAGCGTCGTGCGGTGAGGTCTTCGGATACCGGGATCAGGCGCTTGCGCCCTCGGTATTCGTGGACCTCGGCGTGCGGCGATCCGGATGGCAAGGCCGCGAAAGTCGGCCGCGCAGGCCCGGAACGGGCCGGAGTAACCGCGAATCAGCGCGTGCAGCCGTCGAGGCCTTCGATCGCGGCACACAGATCACTGCGCACGTCGCGCGGGTAGTCGTGGATGTTCTCGAAGGTGCTCTCGCGGTCGTTGCCCACGGTGTTCATGCTGTGGCGTGAGCGGTCGTCGGCGGCGATGTACGGGCCGAGCATCGTCGACACCTCCACGAAGTCGTCTTGCAGGCCAATCTCGTCGACGAGCAGCACCATCTCGAGGGCACGCTCGGCGTACATCCGCTTGCAGCCGTTGTTCTCGAGGCACCACTGCGCCAGCTGGCCACCCCAGTACAGCGGGTCGGAGTTGTTGTCCCAGGTCCACTCGGCGCCGGCGGGCACCAGGTGCACCTTCTTGTCCTCCGGGTGGATGAACACGCGCCAGTTGTTCGGCGCCTTGTAGCCGTCGGTGTGGGAGATGATCGCCTCCCACGCCATGTAGGTGAGCAGGTTGTCCTGGTCGACCACGTCCCACAGCTGGGCCACCCGTGCGTCGGTGGCCTGCTGGCCCACCAGCTCGTCGGCCGTGGCGAGCGCGGCCATCACGTCGGGGTCGGGGGGAATCGGCCCCTCTTCGTAGTCCCAGGCGCTGGTGGTGTTGCCGCTGCCGAAGTCGTTGCCCCAGCCGCCGCCGCCGCCCCGCTGCTCGTTGGGCTCGAACATCACGCCCGTCTCGCCCATTCCCGGGAAGTTGGCCTCGATCATCACGTCGTCGTGCTGCTCGATGATCATGTAGATGCCGTAGTGGTTGCCGTTCAGGTAGACGTCGGCCCAGCCCACGCGGGGCGCCATGATGCCGCCCTCGCGCGCGAAGCGGTAGCTGATGTGGTCGCGGGCGCGGGTGGGGTCGAGCACGTTGCCGTTGTGCAGGTTCATCCCCTTCAGCGTCTTGAAGCGCGTGCCGGGGACCGCGCGGTTGAAGTCGATCTTGAACGCTGGCTTGCCGTCGAGGGTGTCGAAGGAGGCGCTGCCCTTCAGCCGCAGTCCCACCTGGGGGATCTCCCAGTCGTCGATCGTCACCTTCACCACGCCCCAGTTCTCGCTGCGGCTGTCGATGGTGTTCATCGCCTGCTGGGTCATCTCGAAGTCGATGCGGTGCACCATGTCGCGACGGAACACGTGCTCGGTGGCGGCGTCGAGGGTGGGGGAGATCTCGGGGCCGTTGGGCTCACCGGGGCTGGCCCACGCCGTGCGCAGGAGTGCGCCCGACAGATCCGGCGTGCGAGCGAGGGACACGTCGCGCTCGAGCTCCACCCACGACACCTCGTCGATCACCTGGCGGTTGGCGATGATCTGCAGGCCGTCGGCGTCGCTCGCCAGGGCGAAGCCGAGATCGTCGGCGGTGAGCAGCAGGCGCTGGCCTGCCGCGAGGTCGCCGTTGCCCGACCAGCTGTTGCCCCCCGTGTCGACGATCTCGATCAGCGACAGATCGACCGCCGAGGTGCCGACGTTGGCGATCTCGATCCAGTCGGGGGTGAGCCCCTCGTCGGTCTGCAAGGTGCTGTCGTTGCGGGCCATCACCTCGTTGATCACCACCTGCACCTCTTCGGGCTCCAGCGTGGGCAGGATCGGGTCGGTGTGGCCTGGATCCTCGGTGGGCGCGTCGGTGCCGTGGGTGACGTTGCCGCCGAGGGGGCCGCGCGCGTCGGCGTCGACGACGGGCTCGGCGTCGCACGCCACGAGGGCGAGGCTGAGGGCAAGGGTCGTACGGGTCATCGCGGTTCTCCTGCCCCGAGTATGCCACCGGATCCCGGCGGTCGTCAGTGGACGACCGCGTCATGGACACCCGCACGTCGCGGGGGCGTGCCTCAGTCGTAACGGAAGAACACCTGCCTTGGTTCTTCGTCGCGCCAGAACGCGCCGAGCACATCGACGAAGCGGTTCGGCGACCGACCCTTGTCGAAGAGTGGGTCGATGGCGACCACGTGGTAGCTGTGCCCCCCGGAGAACACCCACGGCACCGGGGCCAGCGAGGTGCGGACGGTCTGGCGCCAGGCGGCGCGCTCCGCCGGCGTGTCGATGCCGAACACCGGGGCCTGGGTGGCGTCGACCCCGCTGATCTGCACGAGCACCGGCACGCCCGAGGTCTCGACGTGGGGCCACCACTGCCCGCCGATGACGCAGCGCACGGGGTCGACGCCGTCGGCCTGCAGGCGCTCGGCGCATGCGCGGTGCAGCGGACCCCAGCGGTCGGCGTCGGGCGGCGTCACGTCGGCCGGCAGGTCGGCCACCCAGGAGCCGTCGAGCACCACCTTGAGGCGGCCAGCCTCGGTGACCGTGGGGAGGGCGGCCCTCACCTGATCGAGGTTGCCCACGACCCCGGCTCCCCCGGCGGAGGTGCCGAGCAGCAGCACGCCGGTGGTGGGATCGTCGCGCAGCCCGTGGAGCTCGGACAGGGCCTCGAGCAGCACCGCGACGTTGCGCCGGCCGCTGAAGTACCAGCCGTCGGGGTCGGCGCTGTTCGGCTGGCGCTCGAGGGAGGTGCCCACCCACAGGTCGCTGCTGCAGTAGTGGGCGTCGACGTGGTGGGCGTCGGCGAAGGTGGGATTGATGGCGGGGTCGGTGGCGAAGATTCCCTGTCGCTTCATGCGGGTGGGCTGCCCGTCGGCCGTGGACACGGTGGTGCGCAGGCGGGGCTTCCGGTCGGCACACATGGACCGCTGGTCTTCGCAGAAGTAGCCGCCGGACAGGTTGATCACCCACGTGTCGGACGTGCCGGGTCGGTAGCCGTAGGCGAAGGGCGTGCCGTCGTTGCAGCGGGCGTCGGCCCACGCCTCGCGCCGCTCCCCGGGCTTCACCACGATGGCCTGGCGCGCGGGCGCCTGGGGCTCCACCCGCACCGGGGCTGCACGTGGGGCGGTGGGGGGCACCGGGGCGACGGGCGGGGCCTCGGAGCTGCTGCAGGCCAGCAGCCACACCAGGATCACGCCAGCTCTCCCTTGAGCAGCTTCGCCATGAACTGGATGGCGAGCACCTGCGACGTCGCGCCATCCTCGGCCTTCTGGCGAGCGGAGTGACGCCACGCGGAGGCCTCGGGATGCTCGGGCTCGGCCCGGGCTCGGGCGGCCTGCAGGAAGCCCTCGGCCACCAGGCGCATGCCGTCGGCCTGGCGGTTGTGCATGCCCGACATCCGCTCGTCGCAGGCGGCGAGGGTGGCTTCCGCATCGGCGACGCGCCCCTCGCAGGCCTGCAGCGCCGCCCGGTAGGTGAGCGTCATCGACTCCAGGAGTCGATGGCCGCCATGCACGAACACGTCGAGGGCCTCGTCGAAGGCCTCGCCGGCCTCGTCGCGGCGCCCCATGGCCCACCCGATGATCGCACCGTTGAGCTGGCACAGGGCGCCGTAGCGGGCGTAGCCCACCTGGTTGTAGCGGGCGTGGGCCTCTTCGATGTGCTGGTAGGCAGCCTGCAGCTCGCCCTTGCGTGCCTCGAGCGAGCCGAGGTTCGACAAGGTGGTGGCTTCACCGGCCCGGTCGCCCCACGCCCGGTGGATGCGCAGCGAGCGCTGGATGTAGTCGGCCGCGTCCTCCAGGCGACCCGCCTCGGCGTACACCGTCGACAGGTTGGCGAAGGAGTTGGCCAGGCCCCGCTCGTCGCCGGTCTCCTGCTGCTTGGTGATGGCCTCGACGGCGAACATCTCGGCCCGCTCCATGTCGCCACGCACGATGGCGCAGCTGGTGAGCTGACCGAGCAGGGTGCCGACGAGGTAGTGCAGCCGCAGCTCGCGGGCGAGGTGCAGCGCGGTCTGCGTGATCACCTCGCTCTCGTCGATCCGGGCCTGGTCGGCGTTGATCATCGCCAGCCGCGACAAGGCGTCGACCTCCACCTCCGAGGCCGACTCGCGGGAAAGCGTGAGCGCCTCGCCCACGTCGCGGCGTGCGTCGTCGAGGTCGCCGGCCATGCGCAGCAGCGTGGCCCGGTCGAGGTAGAGGCGGGCGAGGGTGGGGGCATCCCCGAGGTCGCGGGCCCGCTCGAGGGCGCGGTCGAGCAGGCGCCGGTACAGGGACGTGGGCCCGCGGACGCGCAGCACCGGGCCCAGGTGAAGCACCGCCTCGAGCGCCTGGCGGGGGTCGTCGTCGGCGCGAGTGCGCTCGATGGCCAGCAGGTTCCCGGTCTCGACGGCGAGCTGCAGGAAGCTCGCCAGCCCACCGGGCCCGTCGACCCTCCCGGCCAGCCCCGACGTGGTGAGGAGCATCCAGTTGGCGTGGCGCTGCTGGGCCCGCTCGAGGCCTCCCGACTGCTCGAGCTTCTCTCGGGCGTACTCACGGATGCTCTCGTACATCCCGAAGCGCAGCTCACCGGGCAGGTCGTCGGGCTCGTAGACGCGCAGCAGGGACTTGTCGCGCAGGGCCTCGACCAGATCGAGGGTCCACGGCGCGTCGTCGTCGACCTCGAGCACCTCCTCGGCCGCCTCGAGGGAGAAGCCACCGACGAAGACACTGCACTGGGCGAGGGCCGAGCGCTCGTGCTGGTCGAGGAGCTCCCACGACCAGTCGATGGCGTTGAGCAGCGTGCGCTGACGGGGGTTGGCCGACTGCTGTGTGTCGGCGAGCACCTTGAACCGTCGCTCGAGGCGGTCGTAGAGCTGCTCGAGGGAGAGCACGCGCGCGCGGGTGGCGGCGAGCTCGATGGCCAGGGGCAGTCCGTCGAGCCGATCGATGATCCGGTCGATCGCGTCGTGGTCGTGAGCAGTGAGCTCCGCCCCCACGGCCTGGGCCCGGTCGATGAACAGCTCCCGCGCCTCTACGCCGGTCATGGGCTGCAGCTGCAGCAGCTGCTCGCCGCGCAGGCGCAGGCGCTGGCGGGTGGTGACGAGGAAGCGCACCCGCGGCGCCCGCTTCAGCCAGCGGCCGACGGTCTCGGCCGCATACGGCACCAGCTGCTCGAAGTTGTCGAGGATCAGCAGCAGCCGGCCACGGCTGGCCAGGGCTCTGCCGACGCTGTGCACCAGGTCGGCCTCGTCGCCGCCGCTGGTGAGCGGGATGGACAGCGCGGACCCCACGGCAGCGAGGATTCCGGAGACGTCTTCCGCTTCGGTGAGATCGACCAGGAAGACGGCGTCGCAGACCTGCTGGGAGAGCCGACCAGCGGCGAGCGCGAGGCGCGTCTTCCCCACCCCTCCGGGGCCCACCACGCTGATGAGGCGGGCGTCGGCCGACAGCGTCTCCCCGAGCTGAGCCAGCTCGTGCTCCCGGCCGAAGAACGCCGAGCGGTCGGGGCGGAGGTTGGTGGTGCGGGCGGGGGGCGGGGCGGGGGTGGCGAAGCGTGGCGTCTCGTCGGGGGGCGGGACGAAGCGGTAGCC
>Ga0213839_1002398_pt1 | contig 10491 bp, 11 predicted proteins | sample SWPATP21_FD_160075 | JGI IMG/M metagenome (GOLD analysis project Ga0213839, IMG submission 160075) | Coastal seawater microbial communities from Marineland, Florida, United States - SWPA TP2 #1 | ecosystem: Environmental > Aquatic > Marine > Coastal | place: USA: Florida | collected 2016-08-14 | reverse complement strand
CGGAACAGGCGCAGCGCGCGCACGAAGCGAAGGTCGAGGTTGGGGATGAGCGCCTGCAGGTAGAACGGCGCGATGGCCAGCAGATCGATGATGGCCATGGGCTGCGCCGCGGCCCGCAGTCGGCCCCAGAGCGGGTGGGCGTAGCGAGGGTCGACGGTGCAGCACCACAACCGGCCCACGTACTCCAAGGAGAACACCAGCACCGAGAAGTTCTCGATCCACACGAAGAAAGCGGGCGACAGCGTGCGGATGCTCTCCTCGGTCTCGAGGATGGAGGTGCACACGTTCAGCGCGATGAGCGCCATGATTCCCGACTGGAACGCGTTGGCGAGCCGGTCGTCGTCCTCGGCCTGGTACAGGAAGGCGTAGGCCCTCCGCTTCCACTGCTCCATCGCGGTGATCTCCGGCGTGCTGCGCGGCGGCCCCGTCTAACACCAGCGCCCTCGATCGACCCAATGCTTGACATTGATCAAGCATCAATTAATTGACGTCCATCAAGGAGTTGCCCATGTCCACCGCGACCGACATCCGCTCGTTTCGTGCCGCCAGCCGCACCATGGTGCGTGAGCTCGGCTTCCTGCAAGACGCCTGGGCCCCCGCGGGGCTCGCCCACGCTCAGGTCCACCTCCTCGTCGAGCTCGGCTCGGCCGGCCAGCTCTCCCCGTCCGAGCTCGCGGAGCGCCTCCGGTCCGATCCGGCCGTCGTGAGCCGCAGCCTGAAGTCCCTCGACCAGAAGGGGCTGCTCACGAGCCACGCCGACCCCAGTGACCGCCGTCGGCGCATCGTGGCCCTGTCCGAGGCCGGGGCCGCGGTGGTGCGCGGTATCCACGACGATGCCGACAGCCAGGTGCTCGGTGCCCTGGCGGTGCTCGGTCCCGACGAGCGTGAGGTGGTGGTGCGGGGCATGCACCTGTACGCCAAGGCGCTGGTCCGAGCCCGGCGCCAGGCCTCGCTACGCATCCGTCACATCCGGCCCGACGACGACCCAGCCGTCACCCGGGTCATCCGCACGGTGATGCCGAGCTTCGGCGCCCAGGGACCGGGCTTCGCGCTGTCGGATCCCGAGGTCTCGGCGATGTACGAGGCCTACCAGGCGCCGCGGAGCGACTACTGGGTGGTGGTCGACGCCGACGACCAGGTCGTCGGCTGTGGCGGCTACGCACCGCTCGTGGGGGGCCCAGCCGACACGGCCGAGCTCCGCAAGATGTACTTCCTGCCCGAGGTCCGTGGCCTCGGCATGGGGGCCAAGCTGCTGCGGGTCATCCTGGAGGGGGCTCGCTCCGAGGGCTTCCGGTGGTGCTACCTCGAGACCCTCGAGCACATGACCCGGGCCCGGTCGCTGTACGAGCGGTTCGGCTTCGAGCCCCTCGACGCGCCCATGGGCGCCACCGGCCACCACGGCTGCGACCGCTGGTATCGGGGCGAGCTGTCGACGCTCACCGCCTGATTCGGTCGGCCCGCTTGGTTGGCCTTGAAATTACGAGCTTCGCTCCTTTCATCTCGGCGGCCAACCGGCGCGGGCCAGTTCGAGAATCCGCCGCTACACGGCTCCGAGACCTCCCCTCGAACCTGCGGTTCGCGGAGAGGATCTCGTTCGCCTCCGGCGGATTCAGGTTTCCTCCGGCCCGTTGCGGGCCTGCGCGGCCGACTATCGCGGCCTTGCTTTCCGAATCGTCGCACGCCGAGGTCCACGGGTATCCAGGGCGCAAGCGCCTGATCTGGATACCGAAGACCTCACCGCACGACGATTCTCGGGCTACCGCTTGCCGGACAGGTGGATGGTGAGCTCCACCGACGTCTCGCCGCGGGTGAGGTCGACGTGGAGCACCTCGTCGTCCTGCGCCGAGACCCAGGCTTGCAGAGCAGCCTCCATGGAGCTGAGCGGCATGCCGTTCACCCGGTGCACCACGTCGCCGCTGCGGAGTCCCAGGGTGTAGGGGAGCGAGTCGGAGCGGATGGCCGACAGGCGGTAGCCGTCGAAGACGCCGTCTTCGTCGCGATGGAGGAGCGCGCGGCCCATCCGCGCCAGCTCGTCGACGGTGAGCTCTCCGAGCGGTCCGCGGTCGACCCGGATGCTGCGGCGCTCCCGGTGGGTGCGTCGCGTGCGTCGTTCCTCGTGGCGGACCTCGTGGTGGTGGCAGTCGTCGTCGGTGGCCTGGGCGAGCTGGGCCTCCATCAGGGCATCCACCTTGCGCTCGACGCGCCCGAGGCGGGACGAGGGACTCTCCCACGGCACGGTGGAGCAGGCGGCCGCCAGGACGAGCGACGAGACGAGGGGAGCAGCGAGATGCCAGCGCATGAGACCTCCGGGTCTGGGTGTGCCATGGGACGTTGCGCGAAGCGTGCCGACGCTCGAACGCCGTTTGTCGCCCGTCGCTTCGTCAGACTGTCCCGCGGCGACCGCACGCTCTTCGCTGGAACGTCAGGTTGTCGGCCTCGAACGGTCGTCGACTGTCACGGCGTGTCGTCCCTTCGCTTGTGGGTGGGTGGGGCCATCGGGTAGGAAGGGACTGGGCACAGGCAGAGGCATGCGTTGAACATCAAGACCACCACCATCCTGAGCACGTGGCTCGTGACGACGGCCTGCAGCGGTGGCAAGCCTGCCGACGACACCGCCGACAGCGGCTACACCGGCACGCCGGGTACGGACGAGGTGACCATCAGCACCACCGGCACCCAGGCCATCGAGACCGGGTTCATCGGCACGCGGGCCACCTCGGCCGACACCGCCCCCACGGCGCACACCGGCTGGACGGGCACCGAGCCCCCCGACAGCGGCTACATCGGCACGCCCCCCGCGGGAACCGCCGACACGGGCTACATCGGCACGCCGCCTGCCGGAACCGCCGACACCGGGTGGACCGGCACGACCCCCGGCACCACCACCACCACGACCGGCACCGCCCCCACCGACACCGGCACCTACTGACCTCCGTGGCCGACCCCATCCCCAGCCTGTTCGAGGGCACCACGGCCCTCGAGCTGTTCCGCTCGGGCACGCCCCGGGTGTGCCATGGCGATCCGACGCGGCTTCCCGAGGCCATGCGCACCGGGCTGCTCGGCGACATCGGCCACCTGTGCCGCAACTTCACGGGCACGGTGCAGATCGCGACGGGCAAGGCCGCGGTCGGCGGGCAGCTCCCCGTGGGCCGGGCCAACGCCGCGACCCTGTTCGACATGGGGCTCACGGTCGCCTTCGACGCCCTGCAGTCCCACGTCGACGGGCTCCGACCTTGGTGCGAGGCCCTCGAAGAGGCGCTGGGCGCTCCCCGCAACAGCGTGCGCCTGATGGCCTTCGCCAACGCGCCAGGCTCAGGCCTCACCCTGCATCACGATGTCTACGATCAGCTGCTCATCCACCTGTCGGGCGACAAGACCTTCCACTGGCGCGCCAACGAGCACCTCACCACTCCGTCGGGCCGCTTCGCCCATGGCGACCGCCCGCCCCGTGGCTTCGGCGGCAACTACCAGCACGGCTTTCCCCCCACGCCCACCTCGGTGATCGACGCGGGCCTCCGGGCCGAGCCGCTGCAGCCGGGCTCCGTGGTGTTCGTCCCCGGGGGAACCTGGCACACCACCGCCGAGCAGGTGGAGCCCGCGCTGTCCATCGCCGTCATCGTGGAGGTGCCGACCGTCAGCGACGTACTCCTCACCGCGCTGTCGTGGCACGTGCACCAGTCCCCGGAGGCGCGGCAGCGGGCCTACGGAGGCTGGTCGGTCGACCCCGAGCACGCCACCACCTCCGTGCGACAGCTCGCCGCGCGCCTCGCCGAGCAGCTGCCCGACATGGCGTGGGACCACGCCACGGCCACCTGGTCGCTCGACCGGTCCATGGGGTCGCACGAGCACTACCCGGCTGGGACGCGGTGGCGTCGCTACATCCGCCTGCCCTTCGCCCACCTCACCACCCGCGAGGTGCCCGGGGGCCTGCACCTGCGGGTTCGCTGCGGCGAGCGCACCTTCACCTACGCCGACACGATGCTGGCCACGATGGCCGACAGTGCGCCGGTGCTCCAGTGGATCGACGGCTGTCATCGGGCCTTCGAGGTCGTCGAGCTGCAGCAGGCCTTCCCGGAGGTCGATGCCGACGAGCTCCACGGCCTGCTCGATGCGCTCGCCCAGGCCCAATACCTGCGTCCGCTACCGACCGACCGCTGGGGCTGAGCCGGCGACGGCCTCCCGCGACCACGATGTCGTGATCTCGCACACCCTCCGGCCCCCCCCCGGCCGGCGAAGTCGCTGACATGCGTGGTCCCTCCTCGATCGCCACTGCGTGGCACGCGCCTTGCTTCCTCATGGACCATGGAGGTTCTCATGGTCCGCACGCTCATCTGTCTGGCATCCCTCACCGCGCTGTCGGCCTGCTCCGGCGGCGGGGGCGGGGACGACGACACCACCGGCGACACCGGCAAGGACGGGAACTACAACTACCCGTACTGCGAAGAGACCGTCACCGACCTCGCCCTCGACGATGCCACCGAGCTCGGCTTCGCGCCCTCGGCCCTCGTCGAGCTGGCCGATGGGGCCCACACCGCCACCATGACCTGGGCGGACGGCACCCACAGCGAGGCCACCCTCACCGTGGCGCTGCAGACCACCGCCCGCTTCGTCGACCTCGAGCCCGTCTACCCCACCACGGGCACGGTCCCCGACATCGCGGTGATCTGCGAAGACTACGTGGCGATCGACGGCACGCTGGACCTCACCACCGACGACGGGCGGCTCGCGGAGTCCCTGTCGCTGACCTTCCAGAGCGCCACGGGGCTCGAGGTGACCGCCCGCTCCGAGCTCGATCCGGCGGGGCTGTCGGGCAGCCTGGTGTTCGACGACTTCGTGCGTTCGACCGACTACGACGAGCGCTCCATGTGGGTCGACGCGCTCTTCGACGCGACCGGCAGCCACGGCCGGGTGGAGGGGCAGGTCACCGGCGGCGACGACTGCCAGGACGGCGATGTGTGCACCCAGTGGGCCGAGGTCGTCGATCTCGGCTCGTGGGGCTACGAGCTGGACTGACCCCACGGAGCCCACGATGGACATCGACCCCCGCGCCTACCGCTGGCTGGCGCAGCTCGCCGCCGACCACCCGGGCCGCAGCGTTCGGGTGACCCGGTGCAAGGGCGGTTGAGGCGGGCCCCAGCTGGGGCTGGCTCTGGACGAGCCCACCACCTTCGACCACGTGCTGCACGACGACGGCACGCTCCACGTCGTGATGTCGCGGCTCGATGCGCTCGACACGCCTGGTGCCTCGCCCCGTGACGGGGTGGTGGTGCGCTGGCTGGGCGACGACGACGGTGGGGTGCCCTACGTCGTCGAGCGCCACTGAGCTCAGAACAGGCTGACGAGAATCGGCGTGACCACCACGCCCTCGGCCTTCGCCTGTTCGATCACGTCCTCGAGGGACACGCTGGACTCCGGCGGCTCGAGCGACGAGGCATCGGTGAGCGCGATGATCGCTCGGTCCGGCGCACCCCATGGCTCGGCTGCCAGCGTCTCGGCGACGGCGTCGTACAGCGACTCGGGGAAGTCGCCCCCGCCGCTGGCCTGCACGCCGTTCAGCGCCGAGCGGAGGCCGGCGTCGTCGGCCGACACCAGCGGCGAGCGCTGCTCGTACCAGGGGGTGTCGACCTGCTTGTCGCGGAAGGTGACCAGCCCGAAGCGTGCGTCGCCTTCGGCCTCGTCGAGCAGGTCGCCGAGCCGGGACTTCACCGCCGCGAGGTCGTCCGACATCGAGCAGGTGGCGTCGAGGACGATCATCACGTCGGACCCCGGTGGCAGCTTCTGCACCTCGTCGACCAGCTTGTCGCCGCCTTCGTCGGCGTCGTTGACCTTGATGAACCGGCCCCCGGTGCCGTCGGCCAGGTCGATGAACGCGCCGGAGGCGGAGCAGTCGACGATGCTGCCCACGACGTCTTCGGCGGCGGCCGCGAGCTCGACCACCAGCTCGGAGGCGTCGATTCCCCGCTGCTCGGCCTCGGCCTCGATCGACGAGCGGTCTTCGCCGAGATCGGCGAGGAAGTCGTCGAGGCACTGCTCCTCGCCCTCTTCGTTGGTGACCGTGATGTCGCACGCGGTGAGCGCGCCTCCCACGGCCGTCGTCAGGGCCAGCAGCCCTGCGATGCGTCGGTTCATGTGTCCTCCATCTGCGGACACGCTACCCGTCGTTGCTGACGGTCGCTGGCCCGATCACGGCGAGCGAGGCCCCCGCCTCGCCGGGCAGCACCTCGAGGCGCCAGCCGTGCCGGGTGACCACCTCGCGGACGATGGGCAGGCCCAGGCCCCCTTGCCCGCGGGTCCGTGCCTCCGGGCGTGGCAGCTCGTGGCCCTCCGACAGCGCCGCCGACACGGCCGCCGGCAGGCCGGGGCCGTCGTCGTGGACCTGGAAGCGGAAGCCCTCGGGGGTGCGGTCGAGGACGTAGCCCACCTGGCCTGCCCCGTGGCGCACGGCGTTGTGCAGCAGGTTGCCCAGGGCGCGCTCCGCCAGATCCTCGTCGCCGCGCACCCAGACGGGGTCGTCGGGCACCGCCCCGGACAGCGACACCTTGGTGAGCTCCGCCAGCACCCCGAAGCGCACGCCGAGGCGCTGCACCGTCTCGCGCAGGTCGAAGCGGCCGGTGTCGACCATCGACAGCCCGCCGTCCATCCGTGCCTGCTGGTGCAGGTTGTCGGTGAGGGCCACGAGGTAGGCCAGCTCGCGCCGAGCGGTGGTCACCGCGTCGGACGACGGCAGCCCTTCCAGCTGCAGCTGCAGGTGGGCGAGCGGCGTGCGCAGGTCGTGAGCGACGGCGCGCAGGTGCCGCTCGGTGGCCTCCTGCCGCTCCCGCAGCGCGGTGGCGTCGGAGCGGATGCGCTCGTGGGCCCGACTCAGGGCCGCCGACAGCGCGCGGAGCTCGTCCACCTCTCCTTCCTCGTCGAGGCCGAGGGGCTCGGGCTCGCCGAGGCGCCGCGTGGCCCGAACCATCGCCTCCACCCGCTCGACGAGCTGCCGAGCGACCCGCGCGCCCGCCGCCACCGACAGCACGGCGGGCACCACCACGGCCAGCAGCAGGCCCACGGGGAAGGGGGTGCGCGGCAGCGTCATCAAGCTGAACACCACCACCTCGCCGCACGGCCCCGCTCCGCGGGTCTCCGACCAGTCGAGGGGCCGCCGGGGACCGCCGTGCGCGTGGTGAGGCGGCGCGTCGGGGTGCAGGCTGGTGCCCGTCGCCGGGTCGAAGGCGAAGGCGGCGAAGCCCCGGTGGGTGACGCTCCAGCTCTGGGGGGCATCGGCGCAGTCGGGGTAGCGGGCGTCGAGCACCTCCTTCATGGCGGCGGCGTCTTGCCAGCGGGTGGCCCCCACGACCAGGAAGAAGCCCCCGGCCACGTTGAGGACCGTGGCGAGGGCCCCCACGGCGACGAGGCCGGCCACCTGGGTTCGCAGCCGCACCGGTCAGGTCGCGATCATCAGTCGGTAGCCCACGCCGAACACCGTGTGGAGCTGCTTGGCGGCGTCGCGGCCCAGCTTCTTGCGGATGCGGGAGATGTGGGTGTCGACGGTGCGGGGCAGGCGGTCGCCGTCGAGGGGGAGGGCGACGTCGGCGATCGCCTGGCGCGACACCGGACGGCCCCGCCGCTCGGCCAGGCACGCCAGCACGTTCACCTCGATGGGGGTCATCGTCACCACCTCGCCGCCGCGGCGCACGAGGCGCTGGTCGAGATCGAGCACCACGTCGGCCCAGCTCAGGGTGCGGCTCTCCCTCGGCGCGGGGTCGTCGAGGCGCAGGCGCAGGCGCGCCACCAGCTCGTCGACGAAGAACGGCTTGGGCACGAAGTCGACGGCTCCCCGCGCGAAGGAGCCCAGCCGCGCGTCGAGGTCGGAGCGGGCGGAGAGCACCAGGATGGGCACGCTCATGCGTCCGGCCCACTGCTCGAGCAGCCCGTGCCCGTCGATGCCTGGCAGCATCAGGTCGAGCACCACCGCGTCGGGGGGCTCGCGGTGGCTCTCGTCGAGGGCGCGGTGGCCGTCGCTGGCGAGCACGGCGTCGTAGCCGTGGCGCAGCAAGGCGCTGACCAGCGATGGCCCCAGCTCGGGGTCGTCTTCGACCACCAGCACGCGCCGCTTCACCATGTCAGCGCTCCCGGCCATCGCGTCACCGCCCCCACAGACCAGCTGTTGTATCCGTGGTTGTGCAGGTGCACCCCTACCTCGGACCCCTCGGGCACGTGCCGATGGATCACCACCTCGGCGTCGAACACCTCGGGGGAGGACGGGATGGGCGCGGTGGCCTCCCACAGCACCTCGCCGTCCACCACGAGCGCCAGGTGGCCCTCGGACGGCAGCGGGGCGTCGAGTCCCTGGTGCCAGCTGGTGATGGCGAGGGTGTCCCCGGGGGACAGCTCGGTCAGTGCCGGCTGCACCAGCCACGCGTAGGCACAGGCCCCCGTCTGCACCTCGAGGCGCCCGTCTTCGTAGCCCCAGGTGCTGGGGGGACAGTCCTCGTCGACGAGTCCGGCGGGTTGGTGGTGGAGCAGGGGGTCGTCGTCGAGCAGGCCCCGGGCCCAGGCGTCGGGGAGCACGAGCTCCGACGGACCCTCCTCGAGCTCCGCGCCCAGCGGGTCGACGGCGCACCCGACCAGCGGCATCACCGCCGACGCGAGGAGGGGAACGACGAGCGAGCGAGGGCGTCTCATCGGGAGATGTACAGGTTGCCGAGGCACATCTCGTCGGTGGTCCCCTCGCCCCAGGTGACGTCCCGTGGCTCCTGCGCCGTGCCGTCGATCACCGGCTGGTTGGTCTCGGTGTTGTCCCACTGGCAGCGCAGGCGCAGCAGGTCGTCGGGGCCGAGCTCGATGGCCTCGGTGAGGAAGTGGGTTCCCTGCCAGGCGAAGTCCCAGTCGGGGTAGTGGATGAGGCAGGTCTCCTCGCCGTCGGCGGCGATGCGGTCGATCCGGCCGTCGACGCCGAGCTGGTGCATGTGCACCCCGGCTCCGTGCACCCGCACCGTCTCGTCGGGCCCTACCCCGAGTCCCTCGAGGGCCAGCTGCACCAGGGGGTCGTCGCGGTCGATCACCACCTCGGCCGAGGCGTCCGGCGAGCCGGCGGGGATGTCCATCGGCTCCCCCAGCAGCTCGATTCCCGTCGGCCAGGCCAGATCGAGGAGGGGGAGGGTCGACGCCGGGAAGTCCACTTCGTCGGCCAGGGTCAGGGCGATGGACGACCGGTCGGCCACCGGGCTCGCCGACAGCGTGTTGTAGTGCATCTGCACGACGAAGGCGTCGCCGGGCTGCAGGAGCACGCCGGTGCCCTCGGGGAGCATGCCCTGCTGGGCGCCGGGAACCCAGCCGCCCAGCGACCGCACGCTCGACGCACGCTCGGTGAGGGCTGAGGGGTCGGAGAGCATCTCGACGAGCTCCGCCGGGTCGAGCTCCTCGGCGGCCCCTTCGGGGTTCGGGCCTCCGAAGCACGTCCACCCCGGCCCGTCGTCGTCGGCGTCGTAGGCCTCGTACGTGGCCCGCTGATCTTCGCCGGCGATGAAGATGATCGTGTGGTGCACGATGCTGCGCTGGTCGGGCCACACCTGGAAGCCGGTGACGTAGGTGGGCTCGGTGATGCCGAGGTCGATGAGCTGGCAGCGGTAGTCGTCGGGCTCGAGCACCGGGGTGTAGGCCTCGGGCAGGGTCACCACACGGTCGGCGTCGAGCTCGTGGGACGGAATCGACGACGGCGCTGCGTCGTCGGGGTCGCCGGCGGGGGCCCCGGCCGCGAAGAAGTCGAGGAGCAGGTCGCGCTCGTCCTCGCTGAGGTCGAAGTCGGTGGTGTAGTCGTTGCAGTCGTGGCTGGGCAGGAACGGCGGCATGCTGCCCGACGCCACGGCCAGCTCGCTCAGCGCGGCCGTGCTGGCCACCTCCTCGGCGGTGGTGAGGGGGAAGGGTCCTACGTCGCCGGGCTGGTGGCACGTCGCACACTTCGTGTCGATGATCGGCTTCGCATCACGAAAATACGTCGTCGCGCCGTCGGCGGGCGCGTCATCAGCGGGGGAAGAGGAGCCTCCACAGGCCAGCAGCCAGTGCAGCAAGAGCATCGTGCCTCCGTCGTCGTGTCTCGGGTCAGGGACAAGGTAGGCGGCAGATGTTGGCGAGTTGTGAAGCCATGGGTGCTACCCTGCGCTCATGGAGGCCCCATGCGGCAGCTGACCCTCGCGCTCACCCTCGCTCTGTGCTTCGCGCCCGCCTGCAGCGGCGACGACGGCGACGAAAAAGACGCCACGTCCTCGCCCAGCGTCGATGGCGACGCCGACACCGACACCGACTCGGATGCCGACACGGACGCCGACACCGACACCGACACCGATACGGACACGGACTCCGACACGGACACGGACTCCGACACAGATACGGATACCGACACCGACACCGACACCGACACCGACACGGACACGGACACGGACACGGACACGGACACCGACACCGACACCGACACCGACACCGACACGGACACGGACACCGACACGGACA
>Ga0213839_1002397_pt1 | contig 10493 bp, 9 predicted proteins | sample SWPATP21_FD_160075 | JGI IMG/M metagenome (GOLD analysis project Ga0213839, IMG submission 160075) | Coastal seawater microbial communities from Marineland, Florida, United States - SWPA TP2 #1 | ecosystem: Environmental > Aquatic > Marine > Coastal | place: USA: Florida | collected 2016-08-14 | reverse complement strand
TTCGTTCATTCGTTCGAAGAGCCTTCGAAGTCTTTTTGGTGGCGAAGTTTGGACGAAGCAAACAACGACGAGCGACCGATTCAACAACAGCTGTTCCTCCGAAGTAGGTTTTTCACGTTTCTATGGAGGCGGAGCCGGCGGCGTTGCAGCGTTGCTGGGCGACGAGACGTGGACCAAGCAGCGAGCGCGCGAAGGGTGAAGGGTACATGTCATGTGGTGACGAAAACGGTGACGCGGGTGAGGGAACAGTGACGGAGGCAAGCCAACGGAGAAGGTGCAGCTGAGCGGCACAGAATGGTGTGAGGGGGGCAAACTTTCAGAACCAACTAACAACCAGCTGCAAGCTAACGAACTCAAAACCAGCTGAACGCGCATTTTTCGACCGCCACCGTCCCGGGGTGTGGTCATTCACTGTCGGCGACACGCACTCGTCGAGTGACACGGATCCACGCTGAGAAATCTTGACAAAGCAAAGTGCGACAATTTTCTTCCTGCAGCAAAGGCTGCGGGCCGATGGCACCTGAGTGGAGCGCAGGCACGATTGCAAAGTCGTTCATGTAGAAGCGAAGGGTGTTTTTCGTGTATTCACGCCACGATGGGCAATACCCCTGGGCGCGAAGGCCGCGGCACCATCGATGATGACGACGACTATTTGAGGTCCAACGACCGCCACACCCAAAATCAATCCTCCATCTCACGTTCAACTGCACGGAATCTCCTCGACCAAGAAGGTTTCGGCGGCACTACGTCGCCACAAGGCGTCGACCGCCTCCTTGCCGAGGCTGGACTGGATTTCTCTGGTGATGGGGAAGCCGATACAGAGCAAATACCTCGAAGTGCTGTCTTGAACGAGTTGGACGAGCTACAGGAGCAAATATATTACCTGAAAGGTCGAATAAACAAGATCAGCGCCAAACAGGAGACTACGCATGCAGTCAAGGACGCAATTGCATACCGTTTGCGCGAAATTGGCGAAATTTTGCAACACCGTGACATTGGCCCCAACTCTGTCAGGCCTGCTCAAAAAATGTCGTTACGACGGGAGCGTCGCCAATTGACACGACGACAAGGAGAAACAGAAACAGCCTCGGAAGCTCTTGCCACGCGGATTCAAGCTCACGTTGAGTCACTCGCGGCCAAGCAACTGCGACTGAAGCACATTCATCAGCAAGTGGACTTCGACTTCCGCACTGCACGCGCAATGGTCCAGTGCATGTTCGCACCCGATCCGGTGCCTGCAGGACCGTTCTTGGAGACAGACAGCCTGGCTGCCCTAGACTGGGGTCCTGCGATCGCGGCTCTGCACGAGGTCGCCAGAGAAAAGCGACACTCTGCTGAGGCTGCTGGCCGCCAGCTGATGAGTTTCATTAAAACCGTGTACGCCATTGGGGGCAACCGCATGACCGCCGATGACCTCCTGCCGGTGTTTATTTTCTGTCTCGTGTCCACCAATCCCGGTGAGCTGACAACCCCTTTGCGACTCTTTTCAACCCTGCAAACCACGACTAAAACCCGCAGCTCCGAGCTTGAGTACTATTGCACAAGTCTCGTGCTGGCATTGATTTTCATTGTGCAGCAGCAGCGTGTCGATGTACGTGCTGGATTTGTCCTCATCGTTGTGTGTGTCGCTTGCAGATGCTAAAAATTGTTGTTCTAACGAAGATGTGTGCTTGCTTCACTTCACGTGCGACGTGTTCACTCGCAGATGCGTGACACAAGACTATTTACCCGACTTAGAGCCGCAATGGAAACTCTGACCAGGCGTCGAGAAGCGGCTGAACAAGCGAGTAGGCCGATCGTGCAGCCAGAAACCAACTTCGTCGGCTCTGAAGTTGTAATCGAAGGCAAACCGAAGAGAAGGCTATCTTTGGCGGCTCCAACGTCGACCGCTGGCGCGAGACCTCGGTATGATGTTGTGATATTGATATCGATATCGTCTTGCTGTTGCCATCACCACATTGTGTATGTATTCTCTGCAACAGGCAACGATCCAAAACCACAACTGTGGACGTTCGCAAACAGCCTGTTGCTGACGGCAATCGCCCATGGCTCAATCTCCATGACATGCGCAAAATTTTGCGGCAGCGGCAACGAAGGTCCGCACGACGCGCTTCATTGTCGCTTGCCGCGTTAATAGGGACACCAGCCACGCGCGGCGGTGCCAGTTCCGCGCACTCGGCGCACGCCAAAGTAGTCCACACACAGTCCGAAGATGCGACGCCGTCTCCGGGCATATTCAGCAAGCAACACCATCATGACATCTCGGAAGAGTCCGACGACAGTAGTTCCAGCGATTCTACTCAAGATTCACCTGGATTCATCCAGCGAAAACCGCTCGAGCGGTCGGTATCGATGCTGGCGGACAATTTTTTGAGGCGGCGAAAGTCACTGAGCTTGATTCGACGCCCTTCTGCAGGGGTGCTGACCACGCCTCGTGGTGGCGTCGACACGCGTTCGCCAAGACTACGTCTTAACCTTCCAACAACGACGTCAAAGCGTGGTGAAGATGATGATTTTGACCAAGAACGAGATCAGTCTGACGTGGAAGAAATCGACGATGTCGAGTTGCTGACCGACAGCAGCCAAACTACGCCTGCTCCTCCAGCCGTGCTGGATCCCCCCAACGAATCTCACGTGTAGTCAAGTGTCGCCAACCCACTTTTTTAAATACCATGCTTTCGAAGACCGGATAATGAAGCATATTTTGGATTGTTATAAAAAAAAAATGTATTTCCTTTACATGCACTGAAAGTGCGGGATACGAACAAAGTGTTCGTTTCAAGGCATGTCCTCAACTGGCAAAGCATTGCTACCACCTACACCAACTTGGGCCTGCAATGCACATGAACATTGAACTGGTCAGCAACGAACTCCACACCAACGCGCAATGCAGCCGGCCAGCATGTATGTATGTTGTGACGTGCAAAGCAAATGACAACGGCGAAAAGTCACCTTGTTCGCGAGGCCACTGAGCATGTCAATATAGAATCGTGTCAGCCGCTGCCGTTCTTTCTTCTTGCGAGGCCGAGAGAGGGACGACACTTTCTGCTGCCTCTCAATTGACAAGTTGTTGACCTCCAACCAATCCTCGGAGGGTGCATGACGCTGCAAAAACTTAACCATGTCAACACGCTTCAGTTTGTTCTTTTCGGCCTTTGCAAGACCCCGCGTCAAATGGAAATTGTCATAAAGCTTCATGAGACGGTCATTGCCACTCTTGCTGCCAGCGGACGACGACGCGCCGCCGCTTCCATCCGCTTTGGCAGCTGCAATGAACCCCCCGGCAGCCTCCGGACTTAAAGCTTTCATGCGGACAAGGAACTCCAACACTCCGTCACGCTCCATCTTCTTTCTCACATCAACCGTTGCCTTCTCGTCCCGGCACAACGTGCAACCTAGACCAAACTCTTCTCCGTTCGGTGGATGCATAACCTAAGAGATCGCGCGACATGTCAACACCCACACTTCGTCCAACAGAAGTGTCATCGGCCGACGTACCTTCAGAGGGCAATCCTCCACTTTCCCGCTAATGTGCGCTGGGCACGTTATGTACTCGACAGCTGTGCTACCATCTTCATACTTTGTGTCAGTGTTCTTGCCACTCGGTTCACGCTTGATATTTGCTCCTGTCTTGTACTTGACTAAAGTCTTCCATACTGCAGGAGCGTGACAGTTTGCACAAAAGTGTGTGTTGCCCCAGCAAGTATACGTGGCCAACGTGCAACAAAATCTGCACTTGAATGCAATCCACTCTTTTCCGTGCTGTGGACACTCCTGGACGTCGACCAGTGAACAACGTGGACAAACAAGGTCGGCATGATCTTCTTCGTCGTCACCCTCTGCAATATTGCATCTGTAGTTGCCACCAAAGTACGGCCGTTGACACTTGAAGCATTTGTAGAACACGTATTCATGCAGCGCAAATGCCAACGGGTCGTTGTAAAAGTCGCCGCCAACATCTTCCACAATGCTGGGGTGTTTTTGCATGCCTTCAGCGCGCAATTGCTGAAGCGCCATTTTTGAAACCTAGTCATACAAACCATTGAGAACTGTTAAACCGTACACGCAAGGATTTTCAGACAGGCATCCGATCAATATGCACCTGTGACTCGAGCTGGAGGGCAGGCCTCATTAGATCTTCCATTGACCAATGCTTAAACTGCTCGTTACACACCGGACATTTAAGGTATTTGAACGAAATGCGGATACCTGGGTATCCCGCGTCAACCTGTGCCCGAACGCAAGCAGCGTGGAACACATGGCCACACTGCAGTTGAATGCAGGGCTGCGCACTCAGCGAGTCGCAGTAACATATCAAGCAATACTCGTCCGCAGTCTTGAGATCGCAATGCAGACAAGGCAAACAGCTGCCAGCGCTGGGTTCTAAACCGGGCACGGCCTCCTCGGCCACCATGCTTTCCATTTTAATCCGTTCCGGATCTTGGTTGTTCAGCGAGCCGTTCTCAAAGATAAAAGTGGGAAACACCGGTTCGGTAATTCCTTCGAAAATGATGCCTTGGAAGAGATTGTTGATGCACAGCGCAAGTGAGCCCTCACGTTGATTCAATATCATTGTTATTCGATCCCCTTTGTGGGCTTTTTCCATCGTTTTTGGCGATAGAATCCCGTTCTGGTACACACTCCCGGTCCTGGCCACATACATCCACACACCAGCATGCACACGGAAGTTTGCGACGCTGCACGGACGCGGTTCCGCCGCCGTCTTCGCTGTCACAACTCCGAAGCAAGCAACCTCCTCCCCTGGGATCGCGTCGTCATAAAGCACGGTCCATTCAGAACGCCCCACGGTGAGGCGGAAATCAACGATGGCCACTTTTGGACCATTGCCAGGCATAGCCGTCAACACGTTCGGTTCGGTGCATGTCAGGAAGTTCGGGTCTGAGGATGCCGTAATGTGAATGGCAAAAATTTCATCCGGCACAACCGTGTGAGTTTGTGCTTTGGTTTCACCTCGAATTCCTCCGCATGGATGCCCACAACTTAACGTTGCAGGACACGCGTCGTCCAACAGGGCGGTGCACTCACTGTTGCGGCAGCAGTGACGAAATGCGTGGATATGCGTGCTCAATGGAGCGGTCGGGGCATCAGCCAACACAAGATCAAGTTCCACGCTCTGTTGCACAGCGAGTCTCTCCGAGCCGGTTAACTTAGGAAGCTCTCCGGCGCTCTCCAGCACTTCAAGAAGAGCGTCCTCGTCGTCGTCATCGCCCTCTTCATCACTGGTGCTAAAACCGAGCATCCGGCCGTCGTCGAGTCCAATCGATTGAGACGATGGCTTGCTCAGGGGGCTGGACCGCTTTGGTCCTGATTCTCTTGAGCCTGCCGCACGGTCCTCCAGATCAATCTTGGGATTCCCACACACTTTGCATGCCAAGAATTCCGAAGGATTCTCGAACGTGCATAATTGGCAGTGCCAAGCTGAGTCCGCGTCGTGCATGCGACCACTTGCACCACTGACTTCCGCTTCCGGAAACGCATCACGCAGTCCAAGCATTCCGCCGTCGAGGGTCAAGTCTGCACCACTGCCGTCCGCAATATTGCAACTTTCTCCACACATGTGGCAAATGTCGACCCCGGCTTCGTTAATATACGTGCACGAAGCACAGCTCCACGGCGTAGTTGGGGCAATTGCGGCTGCTGGCCGCGGGGAGCTGCGAGCCTCTTCACTCAGCAGCTTGCGGCGCAGCGCGGCTTCTTCCGCGGCTTCGGCGGCGGCTTTGGCGGCAGCAGCTTCTGCTTTCGCTTTTGCTTCCTCCTGTGCAGCTTCGCGTTCTGCTTCAGCCACAACTTCCGGGTGATCGATGAGGAACAGAGCAGCCCCTTCGACATTGCCGGAGGATGCCTCCAGTGCTTTGACACAAGCATTCAGATGAAATCCCATGGAAACCAGTTGTTCGGCTTTCGCTAGCACCTCGGGATCAATGGATGGTTTTGACACAGTGCTGACGTGGGCTTCTGCCACTTGTTTCGTCTGCTCCTCTGCCAAGCGTTGCCGTTTCTGTTCGCGTACGGCTCGCCGATCTCGCATCCCCTGTAACTTTTCTTCCCTCGCCCTGTGATACGCACGTGCGTAAAACTCCTCTCTTCTCTGGCGCTGCAACTCTAAGCAGGCGCGGGGGTCTGCATAACATGACAATGTCCCCTCGGATCCGGGCTTTTGGCCGTCACCGTGCTTGCCGTTGGCGTCATCAGCATCCGCGCCACTGGGGGTTTCAACGGACGCCGCCCATTTCCACATGCGAAGACTCCGAGTAAACTCTTGAGACTCAATGTGGTTGCATGCGCAGCGTGGCCACTTGTCCGATTTTCTGAACCCATTGTTGCTGAATATTTTGCGAAATTCAGAATTGAACCGAAATGACACCATGTAAGCGCTATTTTGTGCAAGCTCGAGTATGGCATCTGGCGTGTCCCAGCCATTCTTCGCCAGGGCATCAAGATAGAACATGGCGTTGAGCTTGGTGGGGAAGCCGCGCAAATACTCATAGATGCCACGCAGCTTCGGGCTCGAAGAGGTCGCACAATACTGTGCCGAGAAGGCAGCATTTGCTGCATGCAGGCGTTCGGCAAACAAAAATGACACGCTGTCACCAGCATTGTACAGCGATAGCGCGGCGTGATACACTCGATCACTTGGCAGGTTGCGAAAAGCGATGCCTTGATCCACGCCATTGACGTAAAATCGCAGTACTCCATTTGAAGCATCCAGATCCACAGTGACGACAGAACAAGATTCGGCGAAAGGAACGCCGTATGCCTCTGTAGCAGGTGCACCGTGCCCTTTGTTACCATTTTCCTGATAATATCCCCAGCCTTCAGGGCCCTTATTGATGTAGCTGTCGTGCTGAGCAGAGTATTCCGAAGTAACCACTCCCAGTGTTGTTTTCAGACCACTATTGATGCGGAACCACCACCGCACTCGTCCGGACTCCACCGGCGTTTGCAGCACTACGGATCCGAGTTTCCACTCCTTCTCTTGTTTTTCAGCCGTACGAGCTACAATTGACGAGATCGGCACACGCAAGTTAGTCAACGCAAACTACAACCGCGCAGCTGCAACGACACCGTACCACCAAGAGTGACCAGGCTGCCAGAATTGTCGGCATTAAACGTTTCTTCGGGGATGAGCTGCCACACTGGCTTGCGAAAGTGTGATCCTCGAATGTTGGATTCATTTTCGTCAACATCCGCTGCGACGTCAACAACCATTCGATCTGATACGAGCGACCCGCAGCTGTGCAACATTCCATGATTCTGGTTACCGCTTCGATCGAACACAATCACGTTTTGCCACAGAGAATTTCGTCTGTTCCATATTACCACGACAAGGTGAGCATGCCAAAATGAGAGTGTACAGTGCGCGAGGGCACAAATAGCGACCAACTTACGTGTCGGATCCTGAATTTGGGCGAGCCTGGTCACACAGTGGCCACGTAGCAAGCAAGTTCGGTTCATCAACGACTTTGCGGGTGCACCTACCACCACAAAAAAGATCTTGAGATTAGCACGCCGCACTTTGCAGGTCAATGACACACTGTTGCGAGGCCACAAAGCTTACATGTCGCGACGTAGCTGCCATTCAGACCGACTTTGAGCCCAAACGCGCACCTCAGCCATGTGCCCATGGAAATGTTGTTGGTTCCAGCCCCCACCAAGAGTGAGGTGGACCCCAAACTCGCTCAGTTTAGACCAGGGTTGAATGGGCTGCCGCAATTGCCTCAATTCCTGCTCCTCGGCTGTTGGTGCAGCCCCCAGCCACGTGCCATTTTTGAATAGCTTGATCTCTTCCTGATGAACCGACCAGGAAAGAGCTACGTGTGTCCAACGCTCGGCGTCGATTGCACCCCGTGCAACGCACTTGTATGTAACGACCTTCGGATCATTGCCTTCCCCAGGATTCGGAACTGCGGGCGCGACTTGAGTGGTGCTTATTTGTGCGATCAGGTCAAAAATAGAAGATGAATTCGGACTTCGCCGAAGCAACAGGGCAAAGCCCGGACTGTAGTCATCCCCGCCGTATGACAAAATAATACTGTAACCAGCACGCATCGCGTCTGTAGCGGCAAATCGACTTGATCCTGGACGGATCCAAGCTTCAACCGTCAAGGCCCCCATGCCATAATGCTCAAATCGCTCTTCGTGCGATAGTGTCCGCAGCACGGGTACATCAATGAATTGCGACACACCATCAAATTGGCAGACAATCATGTCTTCGAGAATTCGCGACTGGTGAACCAGGTCTAACGCAGAGCCATCAGCGGAATTCTGCCCACCGATGTTCCCCACAGCCGACTGAATACTTCCGCCACAAAATCGACACTCAACCTTTTCACCATCTGTCACCAGGTACTCTTTGCAAGTGAGTCCTAAATGGTATGGGTTGGCTCCGCATTGAGTGCAAAATCCGATCCCGCAGTGAGCGCATCTTACTCGCAACTTCCGAAAGGCCTCCTCAGCGTTGGCGACCGCGAAGATATTCTGCTTCGACTCACTATCAGCACTTTCACTGCCCCCAAGAAATTCAATCAGCACCCCGCAGGCGTCGTTCGGGCATTGAACGAATCTGAATGGTGGAACCACTCCAGAACCTTTGCTCTCTGCAATACCAGACACTGTGGCCAGCTGAGTCTTCACCAATTCCCGCAATTCTTTCTTTGAAAGACAGGTACTGAGGACTGATACTGGCAGCGCCAACTCTCCGCGTCCGGCGCAAGCCGTGAGAGGAGACAGCCCTGCACATATTGAACACACGCGGCCGTCATCAACCAACGGTCCCGCAGCCACGGAGCCCGCATCCGCCGGTTTTGAAACAGCGAGAGCTAATGTGGGAGGTGATGCCTCTGCTCCTCGGCCAGCCTGCGCTCGTCGACGGATGGCTGCCCGAACACAAGCCAGACAATAGTATTCGTCAGAACTGACACCACTACGCGGAGAAACAGAGCTGTTGGAGTTACTGCGCCGCAGCAAGTCTTGCAGGGGAACTGCGGCTGCCGCACTCGTCGCAAAACGTGGGGCGACGTGCAGCGGTTGGAGCGACAAGTCTTCTGAGCCTTTGAAGAGCTCCATGTAGTCTTGGAGTTGTGACCTCGACAAAACCGGAAGAAGACGAACTGTATCGGTTTCGTTCGGGGCACGGACAGCGAGGACAGTGACTTTCACATCGATTGGAAACGGCGACGAAGGATCAGATGACGTCCCCGTCCCGTGTCCAAATTTTTCGCCGCCGCCGGCACCTAAGAGTTCCATAGCGCGCTGCTGCATGCTGCTGATTCCACCGTCGAGAATTTGCATGCGATCCGCGGCATCAACCGCAACAGCTTGAGCTGGGGCCGCTCCAATTCCTGCACCTACCGACAAGGCCATTTCTTGCAACTGATCGATTGGCATGTCGAGATAACGATGAAAAATCAAATTTTGAACGAAATTCATCAGAGGCCCAGTCTCACGTGTGGTCCACTGGACATGCACCGTGAAGTCGCTTGAATCACTTTGACCAAGATCGTCGTCGTCGTCATTCCCGCCTATGTTGTCGCTTTGGTCACCACCTTTGGCAGCCAATGCGGACGTCTTCATTGAGAAGGAACGCAGCTGATGCGTGCTCCATGGAGTCGCGTTTGAGTCTTCGTCGTCATCGTCCGCCACTTCAGATTGACCCCCTGGCCCGTCTACGACGCCGACGAGCTGCTGAACTGGCACCGTGTGCCGAGACAGCACTTTGGCAACCGGCGCTACGGCGGCTGGTTGGTGTGTTGACATTCGCTTGCCGTACCGTGATCGGCGGTTCAAACTCGCGGCCTGAATACGAGCAGCTTCGGCCTCGGGACTCGATGCAACGATGCGGATGTGTAAATCGTGGCTGCTTGGTATTGGCAAGCAGAAGTTTTCAACGTTTCCTTCCTTAGTGAGCCTGCTTCTGATGGTTTCTCGACCCATGCTAACTTCGACGCAACAATCCAACGACTGAGGAGCCGTAGTGGCACCTGTGGGCGGCAGTATGAGAACGGACACCCATAGTGACCGCTGTCGGCGGCGTTGTCGCTCAAGGCGCGCTTCGAGCGCTCGATCCGGCAACTTAGTCTCCGGATTGCGGGCGCGGTTCTGCTCTCGATCTTCGTAGAACTGGAAAGCTGCCTCCTCGAGGTTCCAATCCTTCTCCATAAGGTGAGCGCGGCAAATGTCTGCATCCTGCCCGATTATGGTGGATAGTCGCCCGACCGCATCGTCTTCTTGACTGCTCATCGTTTGCTACCGCCCTTGTTGTTGAATTCAAAGGAGGGTTCACACGGCTGTCATCGCTCGAACGAAACCCAGTCCGCGCGCGTTGACCAAGAGGTGTGAGAAAGAACGTGGCTGCAAGCCACGATTTCACCGAAATTTTCAACCCAATTTTTTTGCAGGCACACATTCAAACCCTACACGCTCTGTCTGTCCACGACACCCTCGAAGCCACGCTTACTGCACAAATGCACACA
>Ga0213839_1002396_pt1 | contig 10496 bp, 8 predicted proteins | sample SWPATP21_FD_160075 | JGI IMG/M metagenome (GOLD analysis project Ga0213839, IMG submission 160075) | Coastal seawater microbial communities from Marineland, Florida, United States - SWPA TP2 #1 | ecosystem: Environmental > Aquatic > Marine > Coastal | place: USA: Florida | collected 2016-08-14 | reverse complement strand
TACCAGACAGGCTTTCTGTCGATCCTGTACTCGATCGGCTCCAAGCCCCTGCAGATCTGGGAAAAGTATGTCCGTAACGGACACATCAAGCGCATCACTGACGTCGACATTCAGTCGAGCGTCCTTGAGATAATGGGCTCGAACGTCTCCACGACCTACATCTCGTGCCCGCAGTCTAGCAACAAGAAGAAGAACAAGGTGCTTGGCATCAAGCTTCCTTTCTTGGTCATGATCATCAAGAACTTGAAAAAGTACTTCACTTTCGAGGTGCAAGTTATGGACGACAAGAACGTGCGCCGACGCTTCCGCGCCTCCAACTACCAGAGCACAACACGTGTGAAACCGTTCATCTGCACGATGCCGATGCGCTTGGACGACGGCTGGAACCAGATTCAGTTCAACCTTTCAGACTTTACTCGCCGTGCATACGGTACAAACTACATTGAGACTCTGCGAGTGCAGATTCACGCCAACTGCCGCATTCGCCGCATCTACTTCTCGGACCGCTTGTATTCCGAAGAAGAGCTTCCACCGGAGTTCAAGCTCTTCCTGCCCATCCAGAAGAAGCAGCAAGAGGAGGCTGAGGCGCAGCGGCAACAACAGCTTGCTGGTGGACCTTGAGCGCCTCTTTGGCGAATAAAATAGTTCACGTCTCGAGAGATAGCAGGCGACCACATGTTGCAGGGAAACGCCAACCAATGAATTAATTAGTCCGCTGATTGGGATAGACGCCCACAGTTGCATTGTATGATATTTTTAATTAACGTTAGACTTCTGGTAAACTGTCGCTGCACGGGCCACGTGTTGTTGCTGCTTAAGTAAAAAAACGATTGCTTTCAAACACTGCTGCAAATTTATCTTGGCGCCATCCTTCCGCACTGACGTTCGTATGTGTGTCTGGACTTGAGTGCAACCTGTTCTTTGCTGCTTGCTCTGTCTGCAAAAATGGTGTTCTCGCAGGCAATACAAGTCCAGTCTTGTGAGATTGGGAACCAACTTGTGGTGTGTGGTCCACGCGTGCATTTGATCGAACCACGTGGCTCCGTCTTCGTCGTTGACGAAGATCATGCATTCGATTCGGTTTCACATGTAAGTCAGCTTTGCCACGACAGTCAGTCGGTAACGAAGCCGTCGCGAAACAGACGATCATTGCCTGTGTCCCACCGCACAGTGAACGACAGTCACCACAACTTTTCCATTCATATGACTAACTTTATGTGTGAATAACAGTGAATCTATTTGAATGATTGAGTATGTATGAATAACAGGGAACGGTTGCAGGTTTGGGGTAGTTTACGCGGAGAGTGAGATCGCATTATAGGGAGTAGATGCGGGGATGGATGAATGATTGAGTGCGTTCGGTGACAATGCAGGAAACGACATTCGAAGTTCGGAAGTTTGGAAGTTGGAACGAACGAAGTTCGACGACGACCAACGACGAACGACGACCAACGTTCGACGTTTGACGCACGTTTACAAGTTGAAAGCGCGCGACTGACGACATCGCTGGCTGCTTGCAGATGTTGCTTCGCTCGCTTGTTTGCTCGTTCGGCCTCGTTTGGTCTTTGTCAGGACGTCCCCGTGGACAATTCGTCGCACCCTGCGCACAGTTCCCGGGTACGCACATTGTTGTTGGAATGCCGTCGTTGAGGTTGACTTTCGAATGGCGCACGAGACACCACAACTGGACTCGCCAAGAAGGCAACAGCCGAACAATCCAGGGACACGGTGAACGGTGGAGAACTAAGACCATGGTGACCGAAGTAGATCGGGCTGCAATGTAGAAGAAAGCGCTGTGATCGCCGACTTTGATGACCAGGAAGACTGATTCGCGCTGACGATGTGTCACTCCGGTGTCGTGGGAGCTGGATGCGCAGTGTTAAAGTTGACGCTTTGATTAATCGACAGAGAGAAGTCAGTGCTCCTTCATTGCGGAAGCAGTTATTGTGGCATTTCTGCGTCACAGTGTCTGCAAATCGTTGGGTAGTTTACACTCGTCGCTCGCATGTAGCTGACGCGAGTGAAGTCTTCTGCCTCTCATTTGGGAGGCAGGTGGAGCTGCTAATCAGCATGCTCATCCAAAACTAAGCGCCTGCTTGTGAAACTGCAGCCAATTGCAAACATGCCTAGCTCCAAGTCCAAGTCCAAGAAGCGCAAAGTGAAGATCGCTGGTGAAATTCAGAAATGGAATTGGTTGTTTTTGAGATTATGGGAGTTCTGTGGTCCAGTGAATCCAGCATGCATTTTGAACATTCCCGACACTGTCCTGTTCAAAGGCGCGGAGCCCAACATGTGGCTTTGGACCAATCCCCAAGGCAAAATTGAACGAAAAGAATTCGAGTTCAAAATCAAGGCAGGCGAAACCCGCAGTGCTGCGGATGAAAAGCTCCGCTTGGTGACCGAGCGTTTCCTGCAGCTCCGTCCTGAGAGTGCCGGTGGTCAGTTTTGCGTCGCTTGGTATCGAGATGGCACTTCGGAGCACGTCGACTACAGTGCGTTCACTCGTCTAGCCAAGCATCGTCAATGGCGAGCATCTCTATTCGGGTTGCAGTCATACGTTGCACCAAAAGTATCCAGCATGGGTTTGTATTCTGTGCACTCCGACGACCAGGACGATAACCTGTCCGTTAAGGGTGGACCACCTGCTCGGCGCAATGCCGCTCTCGACATGCTTTGCAAAAAGTTGGCGTTGCATCTTGAAGCAGCATGCAAGTCTTTTCCGCTGCGCAAGTTGATTCGTGTGTACCGATTAGTTGGCTCTTTCATCATATCAGAAGGAGATGAAAAGTTGTACTTTCTGCATTCGCCAGAACTTCGAGCTCAACCACTAGAGGAAACGTTCGCCACTCAAGCTGAGGTGGAAGATGCAGTGTACAAAATCACTGTAGCCATCAACAATATAGTAACCGTAGCTCAGAAGAGAGGTATGAAGATGCAGCAAGTTTTTCGGTATTTTGACAACAAAGCGGAAGGTCAAGTGTCGCGGGACCAGTTCATTGCAAATCTTGTTCCATTGGGAATTGAAGTTGACAGTGTCCATCAGTTGTCGCTCCTGCGGAAAATTGGTTTGAACAATGACGGCTTCATTGGCTTCAAAGAGTTCAAAAAATTCATCAAGTCAACGCGCAAAAACATCATTGCTCATGAGGCAAAAATGGCAAAATTGCGTGGCGAAGGGGGCACTGGCAGCTTGTCCGCAAAATTTTTATCCAATACTGAAAGTAGCCCAGCCACTCCTTCACCCCAAACTGAAGACGCAACGAGGTCCTCCACGAGAGAGATGCACCGAGGGTCATCTTTGGCAGAAATACGGTCGCAGGCCCGCTTAGAGTCAGCTGACGGCAATAAGCCAACATCGAAGCAACGCAGGGCTGGTCTCCGAGGATTAGACACCGGTGGCATTGGAAGCATGGATAACAACGACTTACAACAGACCAAATTGATGGAGGAGAAGCTAGCGCCTTGGGCAAGACTCACCACGCATGAAACTTTAGCCGAAATGGAGCGCAAGGCCATTCGAAAGGCCGATGATGACGCCGATGCTGCACATCAGCGTGAATTGGCTGATGCCGCAGCCGCTGACAAAAAAAGTCAGCCGGTTTTACATGCTTCTGAGTTGGAGACTCTGACGTTTGAGGTTGAGCAGGGCGTCACAATGGGATACCACGTCGTTCCCGTTTCGACCACAGATGATGTGAAGGTTGATGACCAGAATTCCAAAAACTTGATGGATGCCCATCACCAAGCGCTTCAAAAGTCCGCCGAAATTCGTGGACTTCGGCGACGCAGCGACATCGTGTTTCGAATGGTAGTCTTAGGAGATTTTTTTCAGTCCCTTGAGAGCTTGTCGTCTCTCGTCGCACCACTCGCCAATCAGTGCACTGCAAGTTCGATAGTAGTCGCCAACTTTCCTGGGCAGCTGGGAACAGTGTGTCGGCCTTCTCACAAACGTGTATTATTGGACAACAAATACCTTGCAAAGTGCACTGCAATGTTGATGCGGCACCTTACAGAGAGTGGCGGAAATAAAGTATGGTCAGCGCCCAATTTAGATGAGGCCCCAATTTTTGTGCTCGGCTTTGGGAATGGAGCGAGTGTCGCTTCATATTTGCTCGCCAATATGTCAGAATTCGTTGACACAGCAACGCCAAAGACGTCACCGCGGTTGCGACCGCCTCAACTGTTGTCGACTCAACTACAGTACTCGCTTGAGGGTACCATTCTTGTGAATCCATTCGTGCATGTCGGCAAGCAGCAACGACAAATGTTGCAACGTCTTCTCAAAATGCCAACGGTTGCCTCTCGACAAGAGCGTGTTCAACATCTCTGCTCTCTTTTGTTCTCCCAAGCACATTTAGACAGCAAGGGGAAATCCTCAGCGTTGTCATCATTTTTCAAATCTCTTGGTGGCGTAACTGATGATGCGGAACTGGATGAGGGAGTGGAACTCCTCGTGCGCGGTGCGATGCGCAACCATGATATCCGCCGCAGTTACAATGTGGACGACTTGCCAAAATTGAAACACCTGATCGTGACGTCAACGGAAGACTCATTCATCCCAGCGACTCAAACTAACGACCTGATCGAGGCACTTGGCGGAACACGTGTCTTTGACGCTACTGTAGAAGACTGTTGCGGCAGAAAAGGCGAGTTTGGAGCACATGTAGCATGGTTGAAGGCTGGGCACTCCGTTGCGCAGGAGCGCCCGAGTTTCTTCCTGCAATTGTTACAGCAATTCCTTTCGTCTGCTGTCTTGAACCGAAAGCCATCCATGCACAAAGACAAACCTCCGCCTGGTTTACTGGATGGGTTTGTCGACGATGGCACACCGGGCGCAAAAGCACGTTTTCTCCGTGCCAAGCGACAAGCAATGCTGGCGGCGGCCACAGCTTCAGCAACAGCAATCGCACCCGCGGCCACGTTGTCGCCACAGTATGCCAACCAAAGTGACGTCGTGTCGCAAACGGACCCGACCATTCGAGCTACTGAGTCTGGGTTTTCAGAAACGCTCCTCGAAATGCAGCTACAGCAAGCTGCCTATATCGAACGTGATTTGGAACGCGAAGAAGGCCTGATGATGGCTGTTGAAGATGAACTTAGCCGAGCTGTGAGAAACAAAGAAAAAGCGGAGGCTAAATGGGCCGAAGAAGCTGAGGCTACTCGGCAGGAAGTGGAGAAATTGAAAAAAATGAAGGAAGAAACCGAAAAGCGAAAAGAAATGGAGCGCCTGCAATTGGAAGCAGCTGAGAAACGGGAAGCGGCCCGCCTCCGCAAGGAGAAGCGGAAGAGAGAAATGAAAGTTAAAAGTTTTGCGCTACATGACATCGATCTCGAGGGGCAAGAGCTTGGTTACGGCCTTGAATCTGACGATCCATTCGAAACTGTCGAGGGAGGGAAACGATTGCGACATGATATGGCGTTGGTCAGGAAACGAAAAGCACGCGCTCTCCGCAAACAAATTCCAATCGTGGAGCAACAAGCTAGGATGCGTGAAACGGAACGGTCGTTGGAGAAAATGTTAGAAGATGTCACTCGAGCCCGCGTTCTCGCGGTGAAAGACAAGAAGAGTGGGCGGCTGCATGGTGAACGATTGAAGGCAGTTGATGTCGAACTTTCGTACTTGAAGGTCAAAGAAGTTGAGCTCAACCCGAAGCTTGCGAAAATTCAAGCTCATCTTCGGCAAGTCAGTGAGGAAGCTGATTACTTAACCTCTGTAGTGCAGCAGGTGATTATTGTGCAGAGAAATTTGTTCGGTGTTATGGAGCAGCTGCTTCAGAAACTGCAAAAAGACTACGACACCCTGCATCGTGCAAAAGCACAAATTATCCGTGATGCGGAGGACTCGACTGAACGTTCATTCCGTCTAAAAAAGCTGTTGAAGCAAACACGTCAGAGGCATCTCAAACTTACCGAAGAGTTGGAACGCTGTGCGATGTGGCGAAAGGAATGGATTGATACTGTTGTGTACCAAGATGGTGTTCCGCAGCGAATTCGAAAAAAACAATTGGTCAAGTTTTGCAAAAAAGAAGTGGTCGTCGTTGCTCAGACAATTCAAAAGTACGAGCGTGATCTTGAAGAATGTGAAGAAAAGCGATCTTCTGTGGACGACCGACTGACGAATTTTGCAGACAATCTGGTTGCTTTTCAAGATGAAGCAAAGAAGCTCAAGGCTGCCTACGAAGCAGCTAAGGCTGAGCAGGTGAAAGAACAAATTGCCCAGCAAGATGCCTCGGAGCTCGCTGGTCGCCAAGGCGATGCCGCCGCAGAAATGGCAAAGCGCCATGAAGCGTTGAATGTATCATTAGGTTTGACAAACTTAGCAGCGCAATGCCGTGTCAAACCAGCGGATGAACGATCAACCGAAGAACGAAAATTCGTTGCATTGGATGTATTATTACACCCAGAACTGTACTTGCATGTCAATGAAGAAGATCGTGAAGTCATGGATGTTGACGAAGCATATCACACCACGGTGACGCAGGCAGCAGTACGCAGAATTGCAACTCTTCCACCGGAGCTCAATTTAGCTGCTCCACACTTATACTCCGCTGATGAGGTTCGCGCACATGTTCTGATTCAAAAGTACGAGTTTGGACGAGGACAAGAAGACCTCAAAAAAGCCGACTGTGAGGTCGACTTGACCCGTGCTTCAAGAAAGGTCAATCGTCAATTCTTAGCTCAAAGTGTCCGCGCGAAACTTCCAGAGGAAAGATCTGATGAAGAAAAGGAATGGATTAGTCTTGATACATTGATACGACCACAACTTTACCCCTACGACGAGGGTGAACCATGCATCGTTGACCCTGATCTTGAACGCGAAGACATCATTCAAGTAGTTTCGAAATGGCGCGGTGCGCTCACGACGGCCACCGAAAAAAAAATATGGGACCTCGTGTACAAGTATTCAGAGATCGGAGATGTCGAAGGTGAAGAACCGCTGCCCCCGTTCCCAACGCAGATTGTCACGCGATTGTCACAGGTTGAAGACGTGGTGAAGGTCGGACCAGTTTTAATGCACACTGGCACAAAAGATACTTTGCTGCAGTCATCAGAAAATGAATTGATGATGCGCGAGCGACATGTCCACGAGTTTGAGATACCGACGAGCGAGCAAAAGCTGCCCTTCAACGTTCGGGTCAATATCATTTTCAAAGGAGTGTTCGATGTCAGGGGGTACACTCTCGGTCGCATCACTGCTGCACTGTTTTATAAACCCGAAAGTGGTGGTGCCATTCCATGTGGCCATTGTCCGGTTGATCTGCTGTCTTTGTGCACACCTACTCAATTTGGCCGGATTTGCATCATCCATCAACCTCAAGTTGCACCCGTTGCATTCGGGACGTATGAGCTTGTGATTGTCGGATGCTCTCGGACTGTTTACAGTGTCAATGTCGACTATGAAATTCTTCAACCAGTCAAAGACGCAATTGAAACGGTGGTTCGATCGTCAGATCACGCGCTACGGATTAAGAAAGTGAAAAGCCAAATCAAGGAAGTAAAGATGACCATTCGAATTGGGCAACGCAAACTCAAATTAGCGTCCGCTTTGCTGCGACAAGCCGAGGCCAAGTATGACAAGTTGAACAAACACCGAGTCAAATTCAATGCTCAACTGACGCACCCGGAAGCACAATACTTGATGAACAATGCAGAACGGAGAAAGCTGGAAGCAACAATTGCTGCGTTGGATCGTGAGCTCGGAATTACATCCGATGTAGTGAAGCTCAGGCTTCAGGAAGTGGAATCGATCCGAACTCCACTTGCCGAGTTGCTCGGAACACAACGGCGGTTTGAGGCCGACTTACTGCGACTCGAGCGTGAGCTACTCGCAATTCGAAAATCCATTCCGCCGGTCACAGCTTCAATATGTGGGATCGCCCTTCCAACTTTGGTCGGTGAAGCGCGAGATTATCGGACCATCAATCGCATCAATGCGCCAGAGTGGGCGAAGAGTGCGCTCCTGTCAACGATGCCGTATCTCAAAACACCAGCTCACGTCACTAGGGAAAAAGCCCAAGAGCAATGGACTGCCACAGAGAGGGAGTGGAGAAAATTGGATTACATTCTGCGCCCTGAGAAAAATCAGGACCTTGATGCCTCGAGCATGCTCGGTCTGGCAAACTTGCCCCCGTATTCCCAACAAGATCTCGAAATGTTGCTGGAGCGACCAGAACGCGACTTGTCGGATCAAGAGTTGTACGACAAAAATCTCCTTCTGGAATTCCATGACAGATTGCCGGCCACCAAAATGCAGTCTAAAGTTCTTGGCGCTCGGAAGTTTGGTTTGCTTTGGAAAAAGAAAGCCGCTGAGCGCAAAGAGCAGCGCAACAGGCAGCGGACGGATGGTAGGTTCTCTGTTGGTGTTGTTGCGTGGTCAAATTGATTTATTCACGACATGTTGCGCTTGAACGTCGATAACATTGTAGAACCAAAAACTGCCGTCGATGTGGACGCACGAGCTCGAGAACTCATGCGCGACTTGGATCGTGCCAGACTTTGTTCCAAAGATGACATCGACTCCTCCGTGCTTCACGGCTCGAAGCAACGATTCCCAACTTTGGTGCTGCGTCAACAGCTGGGAATCGCCCTTGATCAGGTTGACAATGGTGTCGTTGTTGGTCTTCGTGGCCTGGTTTGTGCTAATAGTATTTGTTCACGGTGTGTGCATCAGCTTTTGATCGGTCAAATCCGGGAAAGAGAACGAGCAGTTGCTGACATGCGGACAGAGAAAGAGGAGGTTCAAGCACTAATTGTTGACGAGAGCCTGTCTCGAGTAACACATTTCTCGGGCGTTGGACGAGTCAACATCAAAGATCGCAGAAGAAAGCTGGCTAAGGTACATTGACATTACCTGCTTGACACTCCAATACTGTCCTAACTTGAAAGCACTTGCAGGCCGCAGTTCAAAAAGTGATGGATGAGCATGAAAAACGTGCGGGTGAAGGTGATGACGAAGCCAAGGACGTGTTTGTACCTGTGAAGGATGCAGATCTCAAAGATCCGATTGACGGAGCGCCAGATGCACGAAAAACTGCAGTCCCGGACAAAGCAACCAACAACTCTTCTGTTGATACAACAGTTTTACCACCGTACAAGCCCTACCTCGATTATGAGCAAATCAAAGGACGTTTAACTGAACTTGAAGAGGAATTGGAGCTTGTGAGATGCTCCAGTGCAGAATATGTCGTCTCCAACGTCCCAGAGAGTGTACAGCTCGGAGGGACGAACAGGTTTTATCGTGAAGACCTGTTACAGACGCTTTATCGTGAATGCCAACGAGTACGCATGGAACTGCGGCTCCATGGTTGTGATCGCGAGCTCTATTTGGCCTATGGCAGTGAAACTGACTTCTTCGAAACTACCGCACTACATGGGTACTCGCAACTACAACGTCGAGAAGGCGTACGTACCAAGTCCTGCTATCTACCTCATGCTTCATTCTTCAATGTCTGAAGGTCTGTTTCTTCATTCGTTTGCGTTCAGGCAATTGTCGCTCTTGAACACGAATCAGCGACTCTTGTGGCAAAGACTGTTGCTCTCGAAATTGTAGACAGAATCCTTGACACAATGCTCGACGGGTGGTACTTTGGTGAGCGAGAGTCGGACTTCGCCGTTGCGGGATTCGTCCCGTCCATCAAGAGGGAGGGCAAGATCACTCCTTTCGATCCACCAAGTGTTCATTCAACGAAACCATTTCGAAATCGTGAGCTTCGAAAGGCTCACCGTCGACGTGGGCTGCTGAAGAACAAGCAGGCACCAATCCCACGACGCGTCAACCACGAGGTTGCGTTGCGGAAAGCTATTCGAGTTGGATCCGACACCGAGCATGTACTCAACGAAACAGAGCGAAACATAAAGTTTGGGCTGTTTGTGATCACACTGATGTTTTTCCAGGTTTGGGGTCGTCCTACCATATGTTCTCTCGAAATGTGTAACGATCATTGTTCACTGGTCTGTGTTTTTTGTTGTTGTAGTCATCGTCAATGCTTAAACGCGAACAGAACACATGGGGCGGCGTTTCTGATCCCCTCAAAGGCAGTAAGTCCAAGAATAAAAAGCTTGACCGCAACAAAGATACTGAAGAACAGAAACGAGAAAAGCAACAAAAAGACAACATCGCGAAACGGCAACGCCTTGCTGCTCATGCCGACGCTTACGCCAAAGAAGGGACACGGGTATGTGGCTCTAATGTTCTGCAGTGTCATCGAAGCGTGATCTGATGTCGAGTAAATGCCTGTGAACGAAAACAGCGCAAGGAAGCTCGAGCGGTCGCCGAAAGAGAAAAAAGACTCAAGAAAATGCGAGAAGCGGCTCGTCTTCGTCAAAAGCAGTTGGATGCTGTGCTCCGTATCCAGGCAGGTTACCGTGGCTACATGGACAGAAAAGTTTCAAAAGCGTACGCTATCGAGCGTGCAGCCGAGGTACGCGAAATCTGTGACTATTTGTGCCACACTCTGCGTCCTCTAACATCGAGGTGCCCTTTTTTTGTCCTGCAA
>Ga0213839_1002394_pt1 | contig 10506 bp, 10 predicted proteins | sample SWPATP21_FD_160075 | JGI IMG/M metagenome (GOLD analysis project Ga0213839, IMG submission 160075) | Coastal seawater microbial communities from Marineland, Florida, United States - SWPA TP2 #1 | ecosystem: Environmental > Aquatic > Marine > Coastal | place: USA: Florida | collected 2016-08-14 | reverse complement strand
GTTCGTCGTCGTTCGTCGTTCGTCGTTCGTCGTTCGTCGTTGTTCGTCGTTCGTCGTTTGTCGTTCGTCGCCGCCGCCGTCGTTGCTATCTATTGCCGTCGCCGTCCGTCGTTTTGTTTATTGGTTCGGAAGTTCGTCTGTTGTTGATTGATTCGTTGTTATGGTCGGTTTCTGCGGTTTAATTAGTGTGTTCGCAGTGAAATCTCCATACAGCGAATGACCACCACGCACTGCTCGTTGTCTTGTCGTGTCTGTCTCCTCGAAACACCTCACGGTCGGTGATATGACTGACCGGAGTTCAATATGGAAAACCGGAGTTCGCAGTTCATCAAGAAAAGCTACTGTAACGCAAAAACATGACAGGGGTTGTTGAAGCCATTGCTATTCGTTGACTTGCAAGCAAAGTTCAAGTTTGAAAAAGTTTCCGAAATGAGTACGGCTTCACGAGCAGGCTCTCCTCAGGAGCCCGTCCTGCTCAAGGCTACTCTAGCCCGTCCATTTCATGATCCGATTCATGCAATATTGCTGGGCACTTTTCTGCTGGCGACGCCATTTACCATATATTTTGTGTTTTTGAGGGGCGTGGACGAAGCAGAGGATGTGCGGACATACTGGGTTCGTGTCACTTGCTCCAATGCCCTCTCCCTGCCTATTTGCACGTTTTGTCTGTGTGCCCGGCAATGGTTCCCGGCTCACATTGAGACGGTATCGTGTTCGTTTCATTTTGCATTCTGCAGGCCATCTTGAATTCGTATACATTTTCGGTCGCATACTGTTTGCTGTACATGTATCCGTTCTTCAGCCCTCTCCGCATGCACGACGGGGATTTCTGGAGTCGGTTACGAACGGCGCATGGTCATTGGGTTGTTTGGATGTCTTGTTTCACGGAGATAGTGTTCCAAATCGCACACAATGTATTCGTGCCACAACTGAATGAACTCAAAGGCACTATGGTAGAGTGGCCTTTCTTCAGGTACGGCCAAGTCTTTGTGTGTTGGGTGCGTAGTTGCCTTCTCCGTGTTTCTCAAGGTGGTATCTGTGTCTTCCTCTGTTGTGCTTGCGTCCAAGCTACGGGCTGTCCGACGACCGGTGGAACAATTATCACAATGGCACTGGCCTAGCCCCGCAAGTGTGGCTCATCAACGTCAATGACGCCGGTCTAGGTTTGTGTTGTCCTGCATACGCCGCGTTCTTTCTGTATCAGGTGGCACCGTTTGCTTGGCTTGAATTTTATTCGCAACATTTGGTCTCGAAGGTATTTGTGTGTTCATCATGTTGCTCGCTCGGTGGAAGTGGCCCCGCTGCCCGAAGGTGTTGGTTGCTTTTGTATTGGTGCGTAAGCATGGATGTGGATCACAACAGTTGCTGTCGTTGCTTCGCATGCAAGGTCACTGGTGCTGACTACTGTGTTGTACGTTTGTTGTATCTCCATAGACGACGGTATTCCGGGATGCAACTCTATTTCGTGAGACTGTCGAGTACATGTGGGATCATCATAGGCTGGGGTGAGTTGGTCACCGCATGGCTCTTTGCAGCATGCTTGCAGATGGATTCATCGCACTACCACTCACACTGCCGCATTATCTGTTGCCTCCATGCCTGGTTCCCACACGAATATGATCTGCTAGCTATCCACACACCACATCGAACCCAGAGTACAGAGTCCACGGCGTGGTGTGCTTGTGGCTTGTCAACGGGTTTTGGCTGGTGGCACCACTGCTCACTGTAGTTTGGGCATACGACGTGTTGATTCGACAGATCGTGACCAGCGGTTCTGAGCATAAGAAAGCCAAGTAGGCATCACCGTGACACACCATGTGTGCCCTGCCTGGTGGGTGCCGCTTTGAAGGGCAATCTCGCAAATACTGCACTAGCTGTAAAGTAAAAGTTTACCTGGACGTATAAAACATCGAACAATAGGATTGGTACGGCACGGTGCGTGCATCCACCCTTTTTTTAAAACTAACATCTGCTTGCCGAACGCGCAACACGTCGGGAACGTCAGGCGCACTAGAAGGCGCTAAGCCTCGTCCTCGGAATCATCCGCGCTAAAGTCGCTTGTCTCGTCTTCCCGTGGACGGCCGGAAGCGTTGGAAGTGGTCCTCGAGGAACGGGAGCCGTGGCCGCCCGCTGAGATTAACGGGGTATTTTCATTAGACTCCTCTTCGTCACTGGACAAGTGGTCGGAGTCACCAGCTTCACTGCTATCGCTCGAGTGGGCTCCCGGTGGGAGCGGCACGAACTGTTGCGACGTGAATAAGAATCCTATCGTCGCCAAAATTGACATCATTGTGTGGATTCCGAAAACATACTCCATGTGCCCCGTGTCGAGGTCATCGGGGAGCCACGCCGCGAACACCGAATTGATGGAGCCGGCAACTGATGAGCCGACGGCAATGGCGAGCAAGTTCAGCGCCTGGTTCAACGACCGTACGCTGGCAGGGACCTAAGCAGAGCAAGGCAGCCAGTTATTTGCACAGAAGAATTGTTGTGGCACGCACGGACACAAAGCAAGGCAAACAACCATGCTCAAGATGCATGCAGCGACAAGACAACAAACATGTTCACGTACCTGTGCGTAAAAAAGATCGAAGGCAGCTATGGCAGCGAACACCTCCGCAATGCCGGTCAACGTGTACTGTATGCACTGCCACCACACACTGTAGGCATGCATGTGGACAGGGCGCAGCGCACTCGAACAAGATGACAGAAACCGGCAGGAGTCCATGCAAGCGCGGTCCTTGCCGCCGCCGGCAGAAAACTTGCAGCATGCGCTTCTATTGAACAGCGCATCCTCTAGAGGAAACTTACAGCACGGGTCCAGCCCCGGCAACATTGGGCTGTGTTTACGCTCAATCTCGATAATGGTTGCGACGACAGTTGACAAGATGGCGAACACGAACCCAAGTAAAATACGCTCCATGACCGTCAGTTGTTTGCCACCTCTGCATTTTGCAATGAGTGGGTAAATACCGAAGTCCACCACGGGGACCAGAATGCAGATAATCAGAGTGTTGAACACGGTCAGAAAGGCCACCCCGATCTGTGAGCTCCCGTGGTGCGGATCAACGAACCACAACAAGTTCATCTGACACGCCTGGAGCAAGAAATTCGACCCCATGTTGGAGTTGGATGCCCAGAACAGTGCCATGTACGCGCAATACGGAAGAAGGCGCACAATCATGCGCAGATTGTCAACATCTGTCCAAGTGACTGCAGAATGGTCCGTGTGCTGGGGCGGCACAGTCACATCGTTCGCCGGGACGGAGTCCGCATCGACGACAACGGCGTCCACAGCAATGGCATGGAACCGCTTCACCGACGGCTCAATGGGCACTGCGACAAAATTGCACGCAGCGTGAGGTGGAGCCTGAAGATCCCGCTGCCGACTCTGGTGTCTCGCGAGCCCGTCTACCAGCCATGTCGGCGACGCGGCCACAACAATGGTCGTGACAATGCCGCCCAACATTGCCACAAAACCGGCCAGCGACACAATGAAGTGCAGGCCACGATGACTTGGAATGCCAGTGCCTGGGGCGGACAAGCCGTCCGTGGTGGTGGCTTCCGGCGTCGTCGTGGTGAGTTTCGCGCGACTGCTGTTGAAACCAAGATCGTTGCCTGACAGCACTGCTTTCTCGGCAGCTGGTTGCAGAAAGTACGACGCTGTTGTCAGCAAAAAGCCGACCACAATCATGGTGAGGGCCGCAACTAACAGCCGACCCAAGGGAGTAATGCAGCAGGTTTTGCTCGCTGCTTGGCAGATGCGGTGAATCTCCGACTTCTGCGCAGGGGGCTTGATGTAGCCGCCACACTGGCAGTCCCGCCGGCACTTGCAGCGCGCACCACCGGCGAAAAAGAGAAGGAGAGCGGCCGCCATAGCAATGCACGGCACAATGAAAGAGGCAAAGAACCGCCACTTTTCATTCGAGATAATGTCACCGGTCGCCACGTTGGTGATGACACCGAAAGCGATCAGTGACCCGAAGTTGATGCTCCAGTAAAAGTAGCCAAAGAAGCGTTCCCTCAGGGCACGTGCGTCGGGTTTCGTTGGATCAAACTGGTCCGCTCCGAATGTTGCGACGTTCGGCTTGATGCCCCCGGAAGCGATGGTGATTCCGAGCAGGCCCGTGAAGAAGACCAGCTTGCTCAGCCCGAGCGCGATGGTGGGAATGGCTCCGATGGTCACCAGGGCTGATGACACGAAGTATAGGAATCCAAACGAAGTGATGGCCTGGTAGCGGCCGATGTAGATGTCGGCGATCCACGCCCCAAACACAGGCGAGATGAACACGAGCGAGACGAACAAGAGGTTCAGCTCTGCACTGAGGTTGCTGGAGAAACCGTACACCTTGGAGAAGAAAATGGGAAGAGAGCCCGTGAACCCGAAGAATGCCAAGCGCTCGCAGAGCTCAGTGAACAAAATGAAAGGGATTACTTGGAGCATCGGGTTTCGCAGGCGTGAATGCACTCTTGACGCTTGCGAGCGGTCGGAACCTGCATCTCCCGACGCAGAGGCCGGACTCGAAGCTTCAGTCGAGGGTGCAGGACTGTCGTCGTCATCGGCCCTGGAAGGTGCAACGCGTCTCCGCGTGACAGAAGACGACATCGTCGCTCACTAATTTCGGGTGTCGAATGGACACTCGATGTCAAGACGCTCAGGCTGTGAAGCCAGGCGGTCCTGGTAGCAGCGCATGGCTCGCCACCGCGGTCACCATTGTGGTGTCAATTGGGATCACCACGCGGTGTGGCACGTCGTAGCTTCGACGGCAGCCCTCTCTTCTCGGTGCGCAGTCCTGCCGTGGCAGGGACCTGCTCAATAGAGGCTGGCACCTTCGGTGGCAGCTCGCAAGTCCTCAATAATGCAAATTTTCGGGAGAAGAAAGTGACATCCTTACCTTTCTGTTCTTCACATTCGGCGTCGTCGTCTTCGTCACCGCCTTCGTCTCGTTTGGTCGTTTGGTCGTTGGCGTCGTCGTCTTATCGTTGTTGTGCTTTCTCTGTAGCTGCAAATTCGTGTGTGTCGTCTTGGTCGTCTCCGTCTCCATTTCCATCTCTATCTCCATCTCTATCTACGTCTTCGTCGTCTCTTGCTTTTCTCCGCCTTCGTTGTCGTCTACGCCATCTTTGTCGTCGCCAGCTTTGTCGTCGTCGGTTTCGTTTCCGTCTGCGTCGTCTTCGTCTTCGTCTTCGTCTTCGTCTTCGTCTTCGTCTTCGTCTTCGTCTTCGTCTTCGTCGTCGTCGTCTTCGTCTTCGTCGTCGTCGTCGTCGTCGTCGTCGTCGTCGTCGTCGTCTCCGTCTTCGTCTTCGTCTTCGTCATCGTCTTCGTCTTCTTCGTCGTCGTCATTGTCTGCGTCGTTGTCGTTGTTCGTTCGTTGGTCACAAAAGATTCGTTTTCGATTCAATTCGTTCGTCGTCGTCGTCGTCGTCGTCGTCGTCGTCGTCGTCGTCCGTCGTCGTCGCCCAAAGTTCCGCGAAATACCATTTGCGGATATAATGATCTCAACGTCCACCAACTAACTGTAGATATCCACTTCCAAGAGTATCCACAAAAGATACACTGCGTTCGTTCGTTGGTTCGTTCGTTCGTTCGTTCGTTCGTTCGTTCGTTCGTTCGTTCGTTCGTTCGTTGGCCAGAAGGACTTCGTGTAATTACACGTTTGGTAGTGTAATTACATGAAAGTAACGTGTAAAAACAACAACTTAGAGTGTAATTACATGTACAAGAAGTGTAATTACACGAACGAGGGAGGAGAAGTCATCGCGTCATCGCCCTCAACGACCTACCTCGACGACGAACGACGACGACGACGACGACGAAGATGACGACGACGACGACGACGACGACGACGACGACGACGACGACGACGACGAAAATGGAGGGATGGAGGGATGGAGGGGAGGGATGACGAAAATTGAATGACGACGATGGCGACGACGGATGACGACTACGACGACGACTGATGGTGACGACTGATGATGACGACGACAACGGATTACGACGAAGGTTTTATGACGACGGCGGCGGCGGCGGCGGCGGCGGATGACGACGAAGACTTTCATGATTGAGGACGGCGACGACGGATACGGATGACGACGCCGAAGGTTTTATGACGACGACGGCAACAAAATGCGCGCTGTTCGTATGCACCGCACGATGTGCTCGTTTCTGAAAACGTGACAACAACGAAGATTGGATGAAGACGGCGACGGTGAAGGTGACGGTGACGGTGACGGTGAAGGTGACGGCGACGGTGAAGGCGACTGTGAAGGTGACGGTGACGGTGACGGTGGCGGTGGCGGCGGTGTTGGTGATGACGACGCCGTGCGTGTTGTTCTATGCACTGCACAAATGTGCTTGTTTGGGACCGCGCAGTGACAATGTGACAAGGACTCTGTTCCACGACAGCGAAGGCATGGTGGAGGATCTGATTGCCGGCACGTTGTTCATGCCGTTCTTCTTGCGTGGGACACGGCTTACTCAAGTTGGTGTGTAAGTCGTGGTCCAGCAACAACAACACGTAGATCGACGCTCACTTGCGGGCAGCGGCGTAGCGTGGAGGAGGTGGTGCGGGGACTCAAATGCATTTAGTGTGAACGGCGTTGAACACGGTCACAAACGCAAGAGAAGGCGGAGAGAGCACAATAAGTGGCGATGCCAAAAATATGCTATTGGAACGTTGACAAAGACCGTTCTATCCGACAAACACTGAAGTTGAAAACCAGACTGCAGACTGCCACGTACCGACATGTGGGCGTTGCGAGCTGCTTGCGTGTTGATTGCTGTGTCTCTCGCGCCCGCCCTTGTGAACGCCAATGCAGTGGCATTGGCCTGTGGCGAGTATGCCACAACACCATCTTCGGTTGACATCAATCTGACCATGTCTGGTATTCTTAAACCCAGCATCGTCACTGTGGATACTGGACAGTGGGTGTATTTCGCGTCAGACACCGTGAACAAGCTCGTTAGGTTCACCGGCGACAGTGTCAAGCCGACATTCGAAGTGCTCGGTCAAACGACTCAGTTCGGATCAATATCGGGCATTTGTCTGTCCCCGAAAGATCAATCTCTGTACGTAGTGGATAAACTCAATAGTTCATTGTTCGTGATCCCTTGCTTGAAGACGGCAGAACCGTCCAACCCGAAGTCTGGACCATACTGTTCGCAGTATGCAGACTATACTGCGCAGTTCGAAGCACCTCTGCAACAGCCGTCGCGATGCGCTGTTGACAAGGCCGGGAATATCTATGTCACGCAAGGCACTGCAGTTGTACTCGTGAACTCCACGGCGTTCGCCTACAAAACATTGGACCTGGCTGGGTCAGGCGCATTGTCGCTCGAAGCTGTCACAGTTGACTTGGAAGATTTCGACGTCTATGTTGGTGATTCCGCACAAGGAAAGATATTCAGACTCCCCTGCAACAAAATTGACACGTCGGGCACTCAATGCACCGACCTCAGCACGACTACCACAAGCCCAAGCACGGAACCTGTTACAATCCGTGGCACCAGCGGCTTGGCTTTGAATAGAGGGGAAGGGTTTGGGGACTTCGATCTCGTTGTGTCTGATTCCAACACCGCACAAATTGTGTCCGTGAGCCACCCGAAGTCATCCACCAAGAGTGTCGGCACGACGCTCGTCCAATTGACTTCCACCAATGCACCCGTCGATATCGCTATCGACCCGATCCGATTTGACCTCGTCATTGCCGAACCAAAGTACACCCTCCCAGGAATTGGAGCCCTTGAGAGGCTCGTGTGCAACGACGAAGTGTTTTCGCCGTCGCCATCGGTAGGCCCGCAGACCACCACGATGCCGGCGAATTCTACAACCATCGGTCCAGCGTCTCAAAACATGACCGGCGGCGACGTATTTTTGCTGATATTGTTCGTGGGCCTGGTGGTGTATCTCGGCGGCGGTGCACTATTTTACCGCTTAACAACCCAGGAATGGCAAATCCCGAATCGGGCCTTCTGGGTTTCGTTTGGCAGCCTTATCCGAGACGGGTTCTTCTTTGCAATTTGCTGCAGACGACCGAACTCTTCATCATCTTACGGCTCGTACAAAGCTTCAACAGACGCGACTGACTCCGATGTTGGACCCGCGTATGAGAACGCTGACACGTTCCATGATGACTTATAGCTGCCGCGACAGAGCCAGTCATGAAAATTGTTGTGGCACTCCCTGCAGCAAACTTTGTGGCACGCTAATTGCAAACTTTGTGTCACGCTGGAGATTAATATGGGTGTGGATCATATTTGTTCTTGTTTTCGGGACCGACCCTGTCTGATGCCACCGGATGGCAGGGGGCTAGGATTTCATTTACACATGCCCGCGAATGGCTAACCAAACGATGATAAAGAGCTAATATAATATCATAGTTTTACAAGTTATCAAAACCAACGTATGCTGTCTCCATCGCGAATGTGAGTCAAGGGAATAACTGCAGAACTCGGACGAATTCGCTCCACTGATACCCAGGATCAGTACGATTGAATGCCACAGGTGCATTCACGCCAACCTCGTCGATATCAGAGATGGGAATATTTGTCGGCTCACCATCTGTGTCGGTGCCTGGCGGCATCTTATCACTCCCCGGCCCAACAATGCTGTACGAAATTCCATTGGCTTGGCTAATATCGCTCTGCGCGGAAACATGTGAGAGGTTGTACGTTTTGATGTACATTTGTTGTGCCATCGAAACGAAGCATTGCTCGACACCGCCTTGCCTTTCGTGATACAAAGGACTCGTGGTGGGAGCGAAGCATTCCGCCACGAAATGGGATGAGTTGAAATACGGCGAAAACTCCAGCAGCTCCAGCATTCGCACAATATATCTCATTGCAGTTGCGTTCCCAAAATATGCAGGGTCTCTGTGAGTTGGAGTATTTCTGATGATTGTTCCGTGCGTCTCTCCGTCTCCCAGCAAATATTCGAGATTTTGTGACGGCCACCACCCGTCGACCCTGTCGTTCAGTGCCCAGAACGACGCAGTATTGTTGGATCCAGGAGAGTTTGTGGCGTTGGCAGTGTGGTCGACTATAGCGTCGTATAGGAAAGTGTACTCGTCGATTTGAAAGAGAGAAACGTCCCCTTGCTGGTAGATTTGCCCTTCGGCCCACAGCTCAGCATCTGGGTACGGGTCTCCTGGTGTCTCTAGCCCCACGCGTGCTGACGTATTCATCGTGTCACCATCTCCACTCCACGCTGGCATCCACGGCTGTGCACCGGTTACGCCATCTGTGGTGTCTTCTTGGCACCCAACGCACACGTCTTCAAGCACGAGATTCGCGCATATATTCCAGTCAGACTTGTGCAAAATGCAGGTCTCATAAGCAGATGGCCCGAGGTGCTCGAAACGACGACAGTTCAACTCCTTTGTGTTGTAGTTTTGAACAAAACTTTCCTTGCAGCAGTATCGATTCGACGGCGGCAGGACGAATTTATTCACGGTGCACACTTTCTTGAGGCATGCCAAGCAACGGTCGTCGAGCAAGACGACGCTATCGTGAGGATGGTGCTGTTGCATGATTGGCTGCGTTCCATTCTCGACGGTTGCTCCGCCAACTCCACCGTCTGGGAAGTAGTAAGAACGATCATTTGCCGAAACTGCAGTTGAATGGGGAGATTGGCGTCCTGGATATTCTTCCATGGGTCTAGGTAGTGTACTTCGATCGCCATTGTCAAAGCCTCTGGTCGATGTCCCACCGAACTGAGTTTCGGGCCACGCTGCGTTCGCGACACTTACGAACCCTCCCAGGCCTCCGAAGAGGGCAACCGCACATTTCATTTTCGTGCCGAGCCGCCGGAATAGGTAAGTATCAGCACATGACCGACGATGGCATTAACCCATGATATCGTGTGTGTGTGTGTGTGTGTGTGTGTTGACGAGGATGGACGTTTTTGCGCCTGCCAATACGGGTATTCTTCGTCAATTTCAATTCACGTTTGCTTCCTCTTGTGAGTTTTATCGTCTTCTCCTTGAAGTTCTGTGAAGTTGCTCAGCGGAGGCCCATGATGTTTTTGAACCCAGAACAAACGCGTTCCTGCCAGCGAGAACGCACATCGAAGTTTCCCGTCAGCGCGCGGCACCAACGAACGACCCGAACTGTCCAGCCGTACAGCGTAAACGAACACCACCACGGCAGCAACAACGACAACATCAAAGACCACATCGACGACAGCGACACCGACTACTACTACCACGACTTCAACAAAGCGACGGTTTCATATTCGACAACAGTGACCACGACGCTGATTGGCATAGCCGAAGGCGATGACAGAGATGATGATTACAGTGACGACGACGGCGAAGATGACGACGTTGACGACGACAATAACTAAGACCATCAACCACAACAACTACCACAGCTCCTACTTCGACTTCAATGCAGCGACGATTTCAATGTCGGCGACAGTGACGACGACGATCGTCGCAACGGTGACGACGACGATCGTCGCAACGGCGACGACGACAGCAACGACGACGACGACAACGACGACGACG
>Ga0213839_1002392_pt1 | contig 10512 bp, 9 predicted proteins | sample SWPATP21_FD_160075 | JGI IMG/M metagenome (GOLD analysis project Ga0213839, IMG submission 160075) | Coastal seawater microbial communities from Marineland, Florida, United States - SWPA TP2 #1 | ecosystem: Environmental > Aquatic > Marine > Coastal | place: USA: Florida | collected 2016-08-14 | reverse complement strand
CATGTTCCAGGAAGCAAATGGTGACGTAAAAATGTTCGCTAACTACCAGAACGCGTCTGGGTTTAGCATGTCAGGCCTGTCTAAATCGATGGACGATATGGTGAAGTTGCTCAACGGCTTCCGTATCGAAGACAGCGGATTCGTCTTTTTGGTCAATGCAGGCGGAGAAGTTCAGATTCACCGTGAAGCCAGCAAAGCGAAAGCCTCTATCGATAGCCTGTATGGCCGAGAGGCGAGCACCTTGCTGAACAAGTCAGGCTTTAACCTGATTGAGACCGAATACGAAGGCAAAGACGTATTTGTTGCCAGCCAGTACATTCCGTCGATGGACTGGTTTGTTATCGGTATGGTGCCGGTTGATGAAGTCTTCGCAGATCTCAACGCCGTTGCTCAGCAAATGCTGATCACGACCTTGGTGGTAGCTGCTCTCTTTATTGCCATGGGCTTGCTACTGGCCAACAGCATCGCAAATCCTATCCGTGCGATCGCGCAGCGCTTTACCGATTTGGGTAAAGGCGACGGAGATTTGTCTCAGCGCATCGAAGTGAAAGGAAGTGACGAGATCGCGCAACTGTCGTCCGGTTTCAACGGCTTTATTGAGAAAATTCATGAGTCGATGAAAGAGGTGGCATCAACCAGCCATTCACTTCAGGAAGCGGCTGAAAGCGTTTCGGATAAAGCCAGCACGACACATGACAACAGTCAAGTGCAGCGCGATCAGACACTGCAAGTGGTGGCGGCGATCAATGAAATGGGCGCGACCATCAGTGAGATAGCAACCAATGCGGCAACGGCAGCGGAAACCGCTAATGAAGCGACAGACAACACCCAGCAAGGGCAGAGTGTTGTGACACAAGCCAAAGACGCCATCAGTCGCCTGGCGGCGGACATTGAAAATACAGGGCAGGTTGTTGAGCAACTGGCGTCAACCACACAGGACATCGGCTCGATACTGGATGTCATTCGCGATATCTCCGAGCAGACCAACCTGTTGGCGTTGAACGCGGCGATTGAGGCTGCTCGTGCGGGTGAGCAGGGACGTGGTTTCGCGGTTGTTGCGGATGAAGTGCGTAATCTGGCCAGCCGTACCGCGGATTCAACTGAAGAGATCCAGAGAATGATCAATCAGTTGCAAAACGATGCACACAATGCGGTGTCTGCGATGGAAGCGGGTAAGGCCGTCACCTTTGAAGGGGTATCGGCGTCGGATGAAGCGGTTCAAGTGCTGCTGAACATTTCTGAGCGTATCCATGATATTTCGGACCGCAATACTCAGGTAGCAACCGCGACCGAGGAACAGTCGACAGTGGTGCACACCATCAACATGAACATTGAAGAGATCAATGGCATCAATGAAGCCACCACCAGTACCGCGGAAGAGCTGGCACAAGCGAGCCTTGAGCTGCGTGAGTTGTCCGGACGTCTGGACCGCATGGTGGGCAGTTTCAAACTCTGATCGACCCGTTCAGTAAATTGGCATAACTGGGGTGAAGCAGGTAAACTTCACCCCAGATTTGTTTTACTAGGTAAGTATCATGAGCGATTTTGAAAAAGAACTTGAAGAGATGGTGCAAGCGGAATCTGACACGCCAGAAGTTCAACTGCCTTCTCTGGAAGAACAGAAAGCCATTGCGGCTGAACTGAAAAAACTCGAAGCGGAAGGCAAACTGACGCCTGAAATTCTCGAGCAGTATTTCGGCAAGTTTTACGCTAAGACCGATGCGCCTATTCATTAAATCCGCGATGATGTCTCTATCAACAAAAAAGACAGCCAAATGGCTGTCTTTTTTATGCTTAGAAGATGGGATTATTTCACGATCCAATCAATCTGTTCACCAGCGCGAATCGGCACGACGATGTCGCTGCCAAAGGGCATGCTCTCTGGAACAGTCCAGGGCGCTTTGGTCAGGGTGACGGTGTCCGCATTACGCGGTAAACCATAGAAGTCAGGACCGTTGTGGCTGGCGAACGCTTCTAAATTTGCCAGTTTACCTTCCTGTTCGAAGACTTCAGCATACAACTCTAGCGCAGCGTGCGCGGTGTAAGAGCCTGCACAACCACAGGCAGATTCTTTGTGGCCTTTGGCGTGCGGCGCAGAGTCTGTTCCGAGGAAGAATTTTTTACTGCCACTGGTGGCCGCTTCTATCAGGGCTTTCTGATGGGTATTGCGCTTCAGAATGGGCAGGCAGTAGAAGTGAGGTTTAATGCCGCCAACCAGCATATGGTTGCGATTGTACAACAAGTGGTGGGCGGTAATTGTGGCGGCAACATTGTCGTTCGCCTGTTTGACGAAGTTGGCAGCATCAGCTGTCGTGATGTGCTCAAGTACGATTTTTAAGCCCGGGAAATCGTTCACAATCGGAGCTAGCACGTTGTCTAAAAACGCTTTTTCGCGGTCAAAAATGTCCACATCGTGGGTAGTCACTTCCCCATGCACCAGCAGTAGCATGCCCACTTCTTGCATCGCTTTCAGAACGGGATAGATGTTCTTCGCTGATGTCACTCCTGAATCTGAGTTGGTGGTTGCGCCCGCAGGGTATAACTTGGCGGCCACGACAACGCCTGAGGCTTTGGCTTTGCGGATTTCTTCAGGAGAAGTGTTATCGGTGAGGTAAAGGGACATCAGAGGCTGGAATTGGGGACTTGGCTGCTCAACCATAATACGGTCGCGGTAGGCGATGGCCAATTCGGTATTGGTAACTGGTGGGACGGTGTTTGGCATAATCAGTGCGCGGCCATTATAGCGGCTTATATCGCGAACGGTATCGGTCAGAACATCACCATCGCGAAGATGAACATGCCAGTCGTCAGGACGAGTAATCGTAAGTGTAGTCATTCAGGGCTCCCACCATTGAAAAGTTACTGATTGGAGCCTAAACGTAAATGAAAACTGTGAAAGCAAACGCTTACGCTTAGGCGACAGGATGATAGAGGAATTGCTCGTCTATTTCATCCTATTTTTCAGATTCATCAGCAGGAGTGGTAAAAACCGGCTTATTTCATGATCAGCCACAGGGCATGAATCATACCCGGAACGAAGAAGAAGAAAGTGAGAATCAGGTTGATGATGAAATCTTTCCCCAGCCCTTTATCGACGAATACTGCCAGTGGTGGGAGCAGGACACACAGGATGATCATCAGCAGTTTGTTTGTATCGTTCATTATTTTACCTCGGTATTGAGTGACAACTAGACGCCATAAATTTGACGATATTATCGGAAATTTGATCCCGGTCACGCAATCTTGTCAGGTCAGGAATCTGTCAAAACTTATTTATATTTTATTGAGTTATCGATTACTGACACCGTGTAGACTGCCAAGTGACGAAACCTGTTGTGTGGGATCCACACTCCGATCACACAGAATTATAGCCGAGCAGGTGGATTGTCAAATGACTCTGGTTGAATATGTCGCACGAAATCGATTGCAAGGTATGACTTTCATTCGACAGGCGTTTAAGATGGTGAATCAAAAAAATAATCAGAGCAAAGGTTAGCCATGTCGTCTTCATCTCGTCTTACACAAATTAACGTCTATCCGGTCAAATCCGTCGCCGGTATTGCCATCTCATCCGCCTGGGTAGAAAAACAAGGACTTGCGTTTGATCGACGCTTTATGGTGGCAACCTCTGACGGGGTGATGGTGACAGCCAGAAAATACCCTCATATGGTCAAGGTTCAGTCCAGTCTGACTGCTGACGGCATTATCTTTACTGCGCCTGATCAGCCTGCTCTGAAGTTACGTTATGCCGATTTTAAACACCAAGCTGCGCCCGCTACAGTCTGGAACGACAGCTTCGAAGCTTACACCACGACGGACGAGGCAGACGACTGGTTCAGTGACGCACTTGGTCAGCGGGTCGAGCTTTTGTACACGGGAGAGCAGTCCAATCGCGTGCCGGAACGAGTCGGTAATAACGTCAGTTTTGCCGATGGTTTTCCGGTTCTGGTGATCAGCGAAGGCTCGTTGGACGAGCTGAATCGTCGCAGCTCTGAATCTCATCTGATGGATCAGTTTCGTACCAATCTGGTCGTCAGCGGGGGAGAACCCTTTGTTGAAGACAGTTGGAAACGTATTCGTATCGGTGAGGTCGAATTTGAATCGGTCAAGCCGTGTTCACGGTGCATCCTGACGACTGTCGATATAGACAAAGGTGCGTTTAAACCCTCTAAGGAGCCACTGAAAACCTTATCTCAGTTCCGCGCGAACCGCAGCGGTGATGTGTTTTTTGGCCAGAATCTGATAGCGCTGAATGAAGGGATGATCCATGCCGGTGACCCGGTTGAAGTGCTGGAGTACAAAGAAAAAGAGCAGTATGAAGACCACTCCCCGAGCCGCATGACGCTCACGTGTGTGCAGCGAGAAGAGATTGCCCGTGATTTCGTGACATTCTGGCTAGAGCCTGATTCTGAGTCACTACCGACATACCTGCCTGGGCAGCATTTGCCGATTGAGGTTGCGATCGGTGGAGAGCGCATCGGGCGACGCTATACCTTGTCGTCCAGCCCATCACGTCCCGGACGTCTGGCTATTTCGGTCAAGCGTATTGACGCGGGCAGAGTGTCAAACTGGTTACTGGACAATTTGCAGGTGGGCGACACGCTTGAAGCTGAGTCACCGAGTGGCAGCTTCCACCTCGGCGAGAAGCACGATCAGCCAATCTTACTTCTTTCCGCTGGCAGCGGCGTGACGCCTATGCTGTCAATGTTGCGTTATCTGGCCGATCATGATCAGGTCCGCGATGTTGTGTTCTACCACCAGTGCCGCACGGAAAGTGACATTCCGTGTAAACAAGAGCTTGAGGGACTCGAACGTCAGCATCCTGGGCTCAAAGTAGTACTGTCGCTGACGCAGCCTGCACCGGATTGGTTCGGCCTGAAAGGGCGTTTGACCCTGTCACATCTGAAGCAGATTAAAGACGTCGAGCAGCGCCAGGTGTTTGTGTGTGGCCCAGACGGATTTATGCAAAAGGCGAAGAATCTGTTGTTGAAACAAGGCCTGCCAGAGTCTATGTATCATCAGGAAGCTTTTGGCGTTGCTATCAGCGCACCTAAAGCGCTCAAAACGCTGCAAATCAGTGTCAATGGAACGCTTTTCGAAGGCAACAATCAAGCCACACTGCTGGAACAGGCTGAAGCGGCCGGTGTACCGATTTCCAACAGTTGCCGAGCAGGGCTTTGCGGCGCGTGCCGGGTGACGGTGGAGTCTGGCAAAGTGGACCAGCCAGATGTGCCCGCCTTGCAGGACAATGACCGTCACATGGGCATCGCACTGGCGTGTTGCTGCGTGCCGGAAACGGATATCGAAGTCGTGAACTGAAAATGTTCACCAGACAAAAAAGAAAATCCCTGGTCACAAGACGTGACCAGGGTTTGTTGATTCACAACAACTCATGGATAGTTTTGGGTTTGTCGTTCAACGTTCGGGACATAGCCCGGCGGTGTCCGAAAACAATAAAACCTTAAAACAAATCCCGTTGTGCCGATACTGTCCAATTGGACAGGTTTTGGAGTCTGGTGATGGTTTTCAGAGCAAGGTCAAACCTGAGGTTGAATGTAGCCGCGCAGTATGGCTTTGGTGATTGCCTGATAGCGATTGACGGCCCCGAGTTTTTTGGCCGCGTTGTTGAGGTGAAATTTAGCGGTACGCTCTGAACAGCCGATGATCACGGCGATTTCCCAGGTACTTTTCCCTTCGGCTGCCCAGGTCAGGCACTGCAGCTCTCTTGCTGTTAAAAGTCTGGCCGGCGCCGTGCTGTGTAATTGGGGGTGAAAGTGGGCGATGTTTTCTGTGATTAATGGCGTCACTAATTGAGCCAGTAGGATCTGCTCATCCATTTTGTCATAATGACGGCCGTCAGACGTTGCGAAACTCATGCAGCCAAACTCACCGTTTAGTCCATGGAAAGGGACGGTGAAACCTTTACGCAGATCATTCAGTCGGGCTTCCTCAAAGATCTCCCGCCCGATACGCTCACTTTTATCGACGTGATCCCAGTTTATTGGCAGCACATGATTCATGCAGTATCTCGCCACCGGATCATGATGTGCGTAGCCACTTTCGGCGTATTGCTCACTCCAGGCCCGGGGATTGATAAGATTGAGCACATCCGCTTCTTCTTCCATACTTTCTTCGAGGTAGAGACCGAATAAAAACGATTCGTGGTTCAGCTCGTTCCCGATAGAAGTCAACAGAGTTTGCAGTTCGTCAACGCTGTTAACGCGTTGGTTTTCTTGGATTAAGCGTAGTAACTTATTCATTGCAGTGAAGTGATTGTCAGCTCTGGCGACAGTATATATCAACCTGTCGGGATAAAACCCTGAGTCACAGGTGCTCTCTCGAATTACATAACAAAGTGAGAGAGTGCCCATAATTTTCAAATAAATCAGGAGTTTGTTGATATGCAACTTCGCAATTATAAGACAAGTGATGCCAAAGCATGCTGGGCGTTGTTTTTTCACACAGTACATACAGTCACCGCTGCTGATTACACAGACGCGCAGCGCAATGCCTGGGCACCGGCCGATTTTTCGATGCAGACATGGCAACAGCGCCTAGACACCATCCGTCCCATCATTGCAGAAGAGGACGGACATCTGGCAGGGTACGCAGATTTACAAGCGGATGGACTGATTGACCACTTCTTTGTTAGCGTGCACTACCAGAAATGCGGTGTTGGTCGGTTTCTTATGGAAGAGATTGTTCGTCGGGCAAAAGAGAAAAATATGGCACGCCTCTACGCTCATGTGAGTAAAACCGCAAAGCCGTTTTTTGAAAAAAACGGCTTTGCGGTGGAGCGTGAGCAGGAAGTCGCGATTGGCGGTATTGCCCTGACGAATTATGTGATGAGCCACCAGATATCGCCGGATCAACCATGAATACGTTATAGCTGACCGGTATTTTCGATAGGTGCCAGTGCTTTACGACGCAGTTTTACTTGAGCCAGAATCACACCTGAGATCACCATTAATCCGCCCATCAGATGATAAGTGTGGATCTGTTCACCGAGTAACGTGGCAGCCAGAGACACCGCCACCACTGGCAACAGGTTCATGAACATGGCGCTTGAATCCGCACCGATGGCATCAATGGCTTTGACCCAGAGCCAGGGGGCGAGCAGGGAGGCCATCACAGAAGCATACGCGATCAGCGGCAGCGACTCGTGGGTGGGTAGCAGTTGTTCACTGCTCAGCCATAACGGCGCTAACATCGCAACCGCAAAGAGTCCTTGCATGTATATCAGCGTCCAGTTGCTCAAGGGCATTTTCCAGCGTTTCAGCAGTACGCAATATGCTGCGTAGACCACTGCGGCCAGAACCATCAGAGCGTCCCCTTCAGTGACGTCTTGGTGGAGGAAGAAAGTGATGTCGCCTTGGCCAAGCATGAAGGCCAATCCGGCCAGCGACAGGACGCCACCTACCACACTCAAAGCAGACACGGGTTTGCCCAGCAAAGGCAGGCTCAAAAATACGCTCAGCAAAGGCACCAAAGAGGTGATCAATGACATATTGGAGGCGCTGGTGGTCAGGCCTGCGTAGTACCCCAATGATTGGTTCAGTACCATGCCCAGCATCGCCAGAAAAGCCAGTTTGGTCAGATATGGCTTAATTGTTGGCCATTGGCGTATAACCGTTGGCAGGCAAAAAGGTGTCAGCAACAGCATGGCAACAAACCAGCGGTAAAAGCTCATGGCACTGGGCTCAATGGCACTTGCGGCCATTTTGTTGACAATCGAGTTGCCGCCCCAGATGAGCACAGTGATTAACGGAAAGAGATAGATCATGTGACCCCCATCTCGAAATAATGGATGGAGCCTAGTCTGTCACGTCGCTATAATTGTATGTATCTGTAAAAAGACATTGAACGTGATAGGAAGACAAGTTTGAAAAAGAACGCCAGACACCTGCATCCTTCGTTATCTATTGACCAGGCACCATCAGACGTGTTTATGAATTTCGAAGCGTTTCTGTCGAATACCGAAACCCGTGTTCACAGTCATGCCTGGGGACAAGTGCAACTGATCAGCGGTGGTATTTTGGAAATGGAAGCGGAAGACACTCGCTTTTTGGCGCCTCCCCATCTGGCGATCTGGGTTCCCGCAGGCATCAAACATTGCAGTTATAACCGTAAGCCCATCGAGTATTGCTCGTTGAATATCGCTCGAGGGTTAACTCAACATTTTCCGGAACAAACCAGTTTAATTAAGGTCACGCCGATTGTTTCTGCAATCATTGATGATTTTCGTCGTCGGCACATCAATGTCGCTCAAAGTGAAGAAGACGTGCGTTTGGTTCAGGTGCTGCTCGACCAACTGGCCACACAAGATGTACAACATCAGTTCCTGCCGTCCACCGATAACAAATACCTGTCAACGATTCTCACCGCGGTCGAGGAAAACCCGACTGACAATACCAGCCTCAGTGAGTGGGCGGCGCGGGTGCATACCACCGAAAGAACCCTCGCCAGGCACTGTCAGGCTGAGTTGGGGATGAGTTTTACTGAATGGCGTTTAAGGGTGCGTTACCTGTTTTCCATGGAATTGCTGCGCAAAGGGCATTCGGTCAAAGAGGTGGCGTTGACCTTGGGCTACAACCAGGCCAGTCCGTTTATATCGATGTTTAAAAAATACTCCGGGCAGACCCCGGAGCAGTATAAGAATCGCTTGCTGTAAGTTTATTTGAGCTGCGTTAACACATAGTCCAACCCACCAGTCACAGCGGCGACTTGTGCGTCGTTGCACTCTACATCGGTGACCTTTGGGCTGTCTGGGTAGACTTCGGTTGTCGTACCGAAGCGGCAATTCGTCACGCCACCACACAGACCCAGCTTTTTCATGGGGTACTCAATGACGCCCTCTTGAACCACCGTAGAACCGATGATTTCTCCGTTGTCGTCTGCTGGCGCAATGTGAGTCACTAAGCGAACCGCATCAATAACGGCTTTCTGAAACTCGGGGACGGGGTTGTCAGTATCTCCGACGGTGTAAAAGCCGTCTGGAATCATACCTGCCAAGTATGCTTGGCCATCGCGAGCCGCCAGGGCGGGTCGAAACTCTGTTTCGTCAGTATCCGTGGTTTCGTGCAGGTCGATGTGGACCAGCACCTCACCCAGTTCGGACACCAGTTGAATCAGATTGGCTGACTCTTCTGCCGGGCTGTCGGCATAGAATGAACGGTTTGGGTCCATCGCATTCGGATTCCAACGGTTGATGGTTTCGTAACCCCAAGGGCTTACACAAGGCGTGATCACCAGATTAAAGTGGGGGAGGTATTTGTCTGCCTGTGTCGCGGCAAACTTGAGCGCACCATGAACGCCACTGGTTTCGTAACCATGCACACCGCCAGTAATCAACACTGTGGGTTTGCTTTCGTCCCAATCGCGACTTTTGATGCAATACAGAGGATAACGCTCTGGGTCATAAGAGAGGGCACCGTACTGTTCAACCAGAAAGGCGTCTTTTAGTGCCAGAATTTTAGGCACCACTTGCTGTTGGTACTCACGTTTGATGGTGGTGTGTTCACGCCAGGCTAGGCGTTCAGCGTCGCCCCACTTTTCTCCAGGTGTGCCGATAGGGTAGGTATATCCGTTACGCATCTTCGCGACCTTCTCTATGATGTTCTATTTCAAGCCACATAGCTTAAGAGTGTTTAGAAGATTGAGCAAATGGTATCCATCTGAGCAATACTGAACAGCGTAACTATCGGAAATTTAGTTCAATTCTTGGCATTGAGGCCTTGAGAATCTGTCGGCTGATGTTACATTTGCTAACACCTGATACTTTGAGAATCGATTATGGCGGGATTAAGCCTTTTAACTCTTCTGGATGACATCACCACAGTGTTGGATGATGTTGCATTAATGTCTAAAGTGGCGGCGAAGAAAACAGCTGGTGTACTGGGTGACGACTTAGCTCTCAATGCGCAGCAGGTGTCTGGCGTTGCCGCGGAACGTGAGATCCCGGTGGTGTGGTCGGTGGCGAAAGGTTCGTTTCGCAACAAGTGCATTCTCGTTCCCGCAGCCTTATTGATGAGCTCCGTTGCGCCGTGGTTGATCATGCCGTTACTGCTGCTCGGAGGTTTGTTTCTGTGTTTTGAAGGCGCTGAAAAGGTGCTGGAAAAACTGTTTCATCACGGAGAAGCGCACTCTGAAAGTGAAGCAGAAGCCAGTTTAGCCAATGCTTCGATTGATGAATATGAGAAGAAAAAGATCGCCGGCGCGATCCGTACTGATTTCATTTTATCGGCGGAAATCATCGTGATTGCATTGGGGACGGTGCAAGGTCAGGCGATGGCGACTCAGATTCTGGTGGTGAGCTTGATTGCAGTGATCATGACTATCGGGGTATATGGGTTGGTTGCCGGTATCGTCAAACTGGACGACTTGGGCTTCTATATGGAAAGAAAAGCCCAAGGCAAAGGCGTAGGTTCTGCCATTGGCCGAAGCCTTATCACATTTGCGCCCAAACTGATGAAGATCCTCACCGTAGTGGGGACGGCGGCGATGTTCTTGGTC
>Ga0213839_1002389_pt1 | contig 10527 bp, 10 predicted proteins | sample SWPATP21_FD_160075 | JGI IMG/M metagenome (GOLD analysis project Ga0213839, IMG submission 160075) | Coastal seawater microbial communities from Marineland, Florida, United States - SWPA TP2 #1 | ecosystem: Environmental > Aquatic > Marine > Coastal | place: USA: Florida | collected 2016-08-14 | reverse complement strand
TTTGAACAGCTGATAACTGCAATTGAACGCGCAAATCAAAACGTTACTCAAAGGGGAAGAGACGAATCCACTCACTCCATTCTGACCAGGTGGCTGCGCACTCATTTCCACATTTCTGACGGTAACGCGGAATCTCTGTTGGCGTGGGCCTCTTCTGATTGGATTCACGCCATACTTCCTCCACTACCAGTCGCGACGAATGGGGGCGATTTGTCTGTTTACGTCGAGGTTGGACATCGAGCAAGTAATGTATTGCGCACTCCACAGCTTCATCTTCGACTTGCCAAGCCCATAGTCACGAAGTGTACTCCATCAATTGGAGAACCTGGTGATACTTTGCTTCTCGAGGGCGAAAATTTTGGCGGTTCATCCCCGGACAGAACGGGCAAAGCACTCACTGTATACTTTGTCTTGGGTAACACTTCGCGCGTATTCCACGGCGTGGCGGTGCAGTGGCATTCTGATTCCGCGCTGCAGGTCAAAGTTCCTGATGGGTTTGGAGTCAATTTAAAGGTTTTCGTCGACGTCGCAATGCCTTCGGGGACCGAGGGTTCCGTGCTCTCGGAGCACCATTTTGGCAATGGCGGGGTGACATTTTCTTATCGCCCTCCCGTTGTCGCTAGCCTGAGTTTGCTTCCCGTGTTACCCGGTCCCGCTGGACCTGATGCCGCATTGAGGAGGATGGCATCAAGCGGAAGTCTGTCTGTACGTGCAGGAGACACACTTTTGATAACTGGGTCCGGATTTGGACCCGCAGACACCGGGGTCCAAGCTTTTGTGTCCACGAAACTCTGTGCAATGACTAGTCGCATTTCAGCCACCGAGATCAAGTGTGTTGTCGGTAAAGGCACTGGGCGACATTTATCAGTTCGAGTGCGAATTGGGGACTTAACAACAGTCGCACTCCCTGGCACAGTGTCCGCTCCCTTTGCGGAAACAACCCTTTCTTATCCTAGCCCAACCATTTCAACGGTAACGCCTGCGGCAATTCCTACGCTTGGCGGAACTCTCCTCACTGTTCACGGTGACTTCCTTGACGACGACGTTTGCAATGATGCTGTGCACGGCAAGAGTTTCCTGGTGTCCATAGGTCTTCGCCCGTGTCCCGTTCAACAATGCACAGGACACAGCACCTTGACGTGCATAGCGCCACCAGGCGTCGGTCGCAACAATCGTGCACTTGTGTGGGTCCCAACGAACGTACGCACGAACGATACGGACAATATACAATCGCAATTGGTGGGCTTCGCTCAAACCTCTCTTCCTCGTGGAAAGCACGCGCCACGAGTGTCGTACCTGCCACCGTGCGTAGACAACGTGCGTGCGTCCAAGAGTACCGCAACCACAATCCTCAACACCAGCGCGGTACATGTAAACGAAGGAGATTGGATAATTGTTCACGGACAAAACTTTGGAGATGGCGACGCCACTCCGCTGGTCCTCGTTGGCGGTCGTCCCTGTGTGCAAACAATATTTGTCAATGACTCCACAATCAAGTGCGCTGTTCCTGCGGCTCATCGTTTGTCAGATATGGACTCGTCACAATCGATTCGCAATCGAACGCAGCGATCATTACGTGGCTCTGGTGCTCGTGGACCTTCGACAAATTCACTCCCGGTGTCCGTTGTTGTTGCTGGTCAGTCATCCAGCTCGTTGTCGTGCACAGGAGTCCAACAACCTCACCACTCGTCTGTACAATACAATTCGCCGTTCGTGACTGCTGTAGCTCCGACTTTCGTTGCGCCGACGGGTGGACTTATCACTGTGACCGGCTCCAACTTTGGTGCGGTCGGAGACGCTGTTTCTGTGTTCGTCGACGACGTCAAGTGTACTGATGCAGTAATCATGCCTGAAGTTGACGGGGCTGCCAATTTGACTCAAACAACACACATCCGATGTCGAGTTCGACCTGGGTTCGGCAGCGGGCACTTGGTGTCTGTACTGGCAGCTGGTCAACTTTCGGATCCAACGCCGCTGCTCTCTTACGGATTTCCCACGGTTTTGTCGGCCGCTGTTGCGTCTTCAATGGCAAATGTTTCACAGTTAACAGCGCTAGTGAATCGAACACGTGAACCCATTCTTGCCTCTGCTGGTTCGGATATTCTCGTTTTGTCGATCGTTGGACACACAGTGCCAAGTTCAACTTCAACCCAAAATGCAGCCACAGCCCCAGAGTCCTTCATTCGAGTGTGGGTGGGCGACCGCCCATGCGCAAACGTCACCGTGTTGTTCGATTGGACGACCAACGCGGATAACGTTACGAAGATTGCTTGCAACGCGCCTCGGGGCCATGGATCTCACATCCGAGTACTGACGACTGTTGGGACGCCTTTGGAGCCTCACCAAATCCTCTCACCTGAAAGTGGTGTCTCGGCATCTATGCTTGAATCTGGTTCAGTGTTTGTGTCATACGAGGGTCCGATGATTGAGCAGGTGACTCCGCGATTTGGGCCGACAGGGGGCGGCACCGAAATTCATGTTCGAGGCAAAGGATTCTTATCGCAGAATGCAGGCCAGCAATTGGCAACCAGTGTAAATCAGTTGCATGTTGCTGTTGGGGCTTCGCCATGCGTTGGGGTGGAAATTTTGTCCGATTCGGAGCTGGTATGCACAGTTCCAACCGGCATCGGTGCCTGCATTCCGGTGGTGGCAACATTTGAAGACTCCATGTTCTTGCCGCGTCCTTCAGGACCTGCAATCGCAAACCGTCACCACGCGTCGGCGTCGTGGACGTACAGTGACACCAGTTGGTCGAATGCCTCGTCTGCTGATGATTTTGATTCAGTTTTGGCTGGCTCGCCATTGGTCACCGTTGACGACACAAACAGCGCTGCCGTGTTAGCAACGCATTCAACTGATGGCCAAAGTACATACAGTCTGCTCCTTGGATGTCCCCGTGACTGTTCTGCCTGCACCGCTGCGGCAGTAACCATGGCGGGTGTGGCGCAACGCTTGCAATGTACCGGAGTTACCACTGGTGTTTTGACGACGTCAGCCCTTCGGTCACAGTTGCAACGTCAATCGGGTGCCGAAGGATGGCCCATGGTAGTGTTCGTGAGAAATGGAGTGCCTGTGGAATACCTGGGTTCTCTTGATGCGGATTCGGTCGCCAAGTGGGTGACCGACTCGGTCGACATGATCGAGAATGTCCTCGCCACGCGAAGCCCGCACGACCTAGGCACGAATGCATCACACATTCTCTCTTCGATATTTTTGCGACAACCGCAATCGCACTCAAATCGAGTCCCTTTGTACGCCGGTAATTGCTCAAACATCGTATGATTATGAGTTGAGTTCATCGCAATTTGTTGAGTTTACTATAAATTATTTCTTACTTTCGTAATGTCAAACCCGAGCGGGTAGACGTCGGCACAAACTACCAAATTTCAGTACGCTATCTGAAGATGGCGCAACATGAATCCAGTAAAATCTTTCAATGAAATTGCGCCGTCAGCATCTCCGTCCAAACGCGACAGGAGAAGACGCGCTTCTCCTGCGGACAGTTTTATGCAGCGCCGCACATATTGGATCATATCGGAGTATCTGTGCGTCGAACAACACAGGGCACGGTTATTAAATCTGGCATTATGTGACAAGATGGGAACAGCACTTACGAAATAAAATGCTGCTGGTGTCTGCTTTTGGCCGACGCTGGAGTTGCAAACATTTTGATTCTTTCAAATGTTGTTTCGAAGTTGTAGTCTCCGTCACTAGTCAATGCCAACTTCTTCCGTAGAGCAGCACACACTCGAGTGCTGATGTGAATTGTCTTATTCACCCGTGCTTCTAATTTCTGTGGATTTCCTTCATCAGCAGTGTGTTGGCGGATCCATTTAATGAAATCGCGCCATGACACCACACCGGTGTTGAAGGGATCCAGAAATGAGTGAAGTAGATCTTCAACTTCTTCTGTGAGGGGGATCGTTTGCTTTAAAGTCTTCGCGAAAATACCCCAGTTCACCTTTATCGGCAAGGAACGGCAATCTACAACAATTTTCAATCCAGCAGGCGTCCCTGCTCGTGTGGCCTCGCGCATCAAATCGCATATTTGTTCTCTAAGAAGCTGAAATGCCATCGTTCCGCAAAACGAACACAGCTGCGTGTGCGAGTTTTACTACAAACTCCCCATGATTTACCAGCCGAGATCAAAAGCGCACCACCACAGCGTGGAACTGCAAAAATGACACAGAAAATTTCGTTTTGAACTGCCAAATTCTGAAGCCATACCCAATTCACACATGAACCGGCTTTCGCTCAACACAAGCTCCCTTGATGCCGATTTGCTGCAGCACAACTGATATCTTTTGTCCGCGTACTGGCACGCGGCACTGTCCCCAAAAATTCCAACACGACGTCGTCACATCACCCGTCCGCAGCAGGTATTTTGTCAACTACAGACGGCAGGCACGCAATGGTGATAACAACAATAGTGCAACCACAGTTCGTCGCTCGTAGTGTCATGACGGAGTTGCAGACTGACCCAAAGCACCCGTGCACGTTGAACCGATCCAATCGAACGTACGAACGACAACAACCACAACGACAGCAACCACGACGACGACTGCAACCACGGCGACGACGACGACGACAACAAAACTTACGAACGATCGAACGAACGATTGAACAAACGAACGAACCGGCGGACGAACGAACGCAACGAACGAACGAACGAACGAACGAACGACGAACGAACGAACGAACGAACGAACGAATGCACAAACGCACACACCAACAACAACACGGCCGCTGCATCAATGCTGTCTTTCAGAGTACACAGTATTAGATTTCCGTCCATTTTAAACTATGGTGTCTCTTCGTGTACATAATCGTGACATGTTTGTTTGCATCTCACGTAGTACCTTTTGTACAATACTTTCTACGATTTTCGCCTGACCGCGACGCCGAACCACCAAACTCAAAACTCAAAACTCACAACTCAATTAGTAGTCATTGATCTCTTAGTGCGCATCTGTGGCAACATCTTACATTCATGATTCATGGCATTATTCAACTGATTCATAGTGAGTGACTGCGGGAGTGAGTGAGTGGGTGAGTGAGTGAGTAGTGAGTGAGTGAGTGGAGTAACGGTGGTGATGCGGTTGTGGGTTGTGGGGTGGGCGGTGGGAGTGACTGACTGACTGACTGACTGGGTGCTGGGAGCGAACGCCGAGCACACTTGACGTTTTTTCGTCAACGCTATCGTTGGTCGTTGCGTGGCGTGGCGTTGCGTTGTGTTGCGGTGTTGTGTTGCATGGGGTTGCGTTGCGTCAACCACGAACACATTCGTCGACGACCACAAGTCCCGTGAGCTTCGTTCGCTTTCTAATGGAAGTCTGTGCTTCACCTGCACACAGGTATAGCATATCGGCTTCAGTTCAGGTACTACTATGAAGCCGTTGTGTGCCAGTTACAACACCGCGTCATCAACAGGTCCTCTGAACCAAAAATGCATAACCAACTCAAAAAGCTCGTCAGAACACCCGACACTTCGGAACGCCGCGATAGTGCAACAATGAATTTTGAGGAAAAAGAAAACACAATCTGAATTTAAGGCACATTATTGTCTCGAATTTTGTACCGCTTACCGAATCGCGAGTTGACTGATCCCGCCACAACTGCGGTCGCCGTCGCTGCACAATGTCGGTGAACGAGTCGGCCGCTGAGCTTATCGGCGATGCGATTGTGTTTGAATATCTCAAAAGTAGGGGACTAGCCCGCACTGCTGAGGTGTACGCTCTCGAGTCGCGTCGAAAGTTCCCCGCGCTGAGTGACGCAGACGAACTGTCCACTCAGCTTTGGGTGAACTTTCGGCAACAGCTTGGTGTCAACAAGTTCATCAGAGATCAAGCAGATGAGGGCAGCTCTCAGCAAGCAAAATCAAGCCCTTCGATATCGACTTTAGAATACTTAGTCCAACATTCCATTAGGAAGTTTAACGATACGCGGGCGGGTGTTGATTCTGCAAGTAAGCCAGCTGCGACGCAGGGCACAGCAGACGACGACAGTCAAACCGCCGCAGACGACGAAAGTGAGGCTTCAACTGCAGCCACCGAATCTAAGGCAGCCACACAGAAGAAAAAGAAAAAGAAGACTCGAAAATACCAGTCCCCGACGCCTGGTGCCACTCGAAGCCCTGGAATCAACCACAACGTTCAATTTCACTCTCTCGGAAAGCCTTTGTACCGAAAGTCGAGGCAGAAGACCCATTCTCGCAACGATAGTGATTCAGAATTCCCCAATCTGTCGAAGGAGAGTTGGATGCCAATGGAACTTCGAATGAAAATGTTGAAGCGCGATATGATGTTAGCACAGCAGAAACAGAAAGACATGAATGACTGGGAATACAGAAAGAAAAAGAAGGCCTACAAGACTGACCACCACGCCCGCATGAAGACTTTGCAGAAGTACACAAAGCGAAGCTCGTTGTCGCGGAATATGTGCGCTTTGTGCGAACATGAATTCCTTGAGCTGCCTTTCGGGGTTTCTTACAAAGCTATTATGGATTTGCGCCGTGTGTGGGGGGTGAAAGTCGTGCCGGAAAGCCGATATTTGAAGTTCTCACTGATGCCTCACTGTTACGAAACTGTGAAAGTGTGTGTGTTTTGCTCGCAATTCTTCGGGCTCGACTTTTTCGATGGCGCCCGAGACAAAGCTGTCGGCGTATGACCTTGCCTACCGTGCGTTCATCGGTAAAGGACTTAAATTTACGAAAAGTACGCCCACCATTTTTTACTTGTCTCACCAACACTAAAACGAAGTAAACATGTTGAAGTAGTTATGCCCTCTTCGTCCTGTGGTCAGTCAGGCTGCGCGATGATGATGCAACTGTTGTTCTGTTGTTATCCCATCAATGACAGTCGCTCCGCGCAGCAGTGTCCGCTGCACACCATCCACACACAACGCACAGAGAAGAACCATGTAGTATTATAGTGCGTACTTGTCATTCTCTTGATGCCATTATTCGGGCTTTATTCCATCGGTCCTGCCGACCGAGACTGTGAATGTGTGGGTGACTGACTGACAGTGAACGACTGACAGTGAACGACTGACGCTGAGTGGAAGACTGACTGACTGGGAGTGACCGACCGACCGAACGAACGAACGAATGAACGAACGCGTGCTCGCTCGGTCATTCACTGCCGGACGGAGCAGAGTGAATGACTGTGAGGGGGTGGGTGGGTGAGACGCTCGCTGCTCAGGCTTAAGGCCACGTAGTGCAGCAATGCACAACCAGCGCCCAGTGCGGTCACTCACCCACTCACCCACCACCACAGCACTCACTCACTCACTCACTCGCTCCCTGCTCTTCACTGTCACGCACTGTCACCCACACAGTGACCACCACGCACTCACTCACTCACGCACTCACTCACTCACGCACAACAGAACACGTTGACATCGAACGAACGAACGCACGAACGAACAAACGCACGAACGAACGACCGAACGACCGAACCAACGAACGCACGAACGAACGAATAAAGTTGGGCACAACGAACGAACGAATAAAGTTGCGCAGGTACGCGAGTATGACGCGGCGGTGTGCGTGCACGCGACTCCCTCTCCTCTTAACAGTAGTGACTTGGTGTTCTGTGGTGTGCATGTAGCAAAAACTCCTCATTGAAATGAATGGAAGTGGACCGTATTATATTGGTGGCAGCATGCTATCGGAGAGTTCCCAACACAACTACGTTGCCAAATGCCAGGGCAGATGCCCCACTTTCACAAGCTGGCATGTGCGCGTCCATGAAAAGAAATGCGATGGTCATTCTGAAGCTGTTTGGAACTTTTTCAGAAATTGCAGAATTGTCAACCAATTGACATCGTCTGTCCTTCACAATGCTGTCTCGAATTGTTCGCACAAGTGCCCGGAAGATCCCGGCTGCTCGTACGTGCTGCGGCCGCCTGCGTGCATTGTTGCGATTACACTGCCTGGTTGTGTGCCTCACAAACTAAAACACTGATCTGTCTCAATTGTTGTGTTGTAGGCATGGTCGCAAGCTCCAATAACATGAGCTTCTTGGCTGCTGATGAGGGTGAAAAAGCGTTGAAGATATTCCACGGCAGTTCGCTTGCAGCTGCTGTTGTTCTGCCATTGGCTGTCTTCTCGGACTCTGGTAGCGCCACGCAGACATTCTGCAACTGGGCAACTGCCGGTCTTGTTCCACTTCACGGTCACATCGGCATGAACTGGATTATTGCGGATTACGTCCCACCAGCGTCGCAGAAAACTGTCCGTGGGTTGACACTGGCTGTATCCGTTGTTTGTTTCCTGGGTTTGGTCCGCCTCAACGTTCAGGGCGATGGAGTCATCGACACTGTGAAATACTTGTTTGAGCCTTTGAAGGAGGAAGTGTCGGCCTAAATGACTCAGTTGAGGGGCAGTGGGAGTATGCATTCGTTCGTTCGAATGCATGTAAAGGACCGGCAAGCCGGCCCCGCTCCCGTGTTACACAGGACTGCGTGGAATAAATGCAATCCGCATTGAAACAAGCGGTAGAATACCATCAGACACAGCATAATTTATATACTTTTGATCTTTTTGCATGCGTGCTTTGAAGCTTCAAAAGAAGCGTTCCCTTTCTTTCTCCGCCGCAGTTTTCTCTCGGCGTGCGGGCATCTTCGGTACCAAACAATGCTGAAAGTCAATTTTTGGGCACAACAGCGGATGCGAGGGGTATAAACAAAGTACCTGTCCGGCTCCGCCGCCGCCTTCCAATGCGAACTTGCTCCCACCCGAACCTTGGTTGTGATAGAGTTTCCAGAATGCTGGATAAAATGTAGCATCGATCTCCCGAACTGTGCGAACCTTCAAAACACAATGTTCACACAGTTGTAAGAGTGCAATGTGTCTCAAATCGTGGGCTCGACAACTTACATTTTGTTGAATATTCGCAAGCCACTCTTGCAGCTGAACGCGATCACAACGAATGGTGGCGCCTTTAATGAAATGGGAATGTAGATGCACTCCAGTCGCCGAGTTGGACACCTACGTGCGATTAACAAGAAAATTATCACTCTCGCGACCTCTCACAATTGGGGTTAGAATGAACGGCACACCTCTGTCGCCAAACCCCACAGCAGCTTCGGCAGCGACACTGCAGCGTCTCCAGCAGGATTGAAGAAATTGAAATCATAGGTGACTGCCAGAATATGAACGGGCAGTTTCCGACCCCAAACCTCGTCAGTCTTTTGTTCGGTCTCGTTTTTTCCATTAACGGTATCCTGGGTGGTAAATCCACAGTGTCGTCACTGTCTGACGAAGGAACCAAGATATGGTGGCGCACCTACCTCCTCTGTTGCATCAAAGAGCTGAAAAGGCATGACACAAGACCCGTTCGTACGGCATCCTTCGGCAAATACCACGAGTGGTCCCTTGGAGTTCTTGACAGCGTCAACGAGCGGCACGGAGTGTTCAGCATTCAAAGTAGCCTGCATGTCGGGCACCACCATGGAGTTTGTACGGGAAAATATGCGATGGTTTGATCTTGCTAAATCGAAACAAACCTGTGAACTGCACGCCTGCTGTAAGGCATCAAACAGTCCCAAAACGACAACTTTTGCTTCACCACCGTTTGAATCTTTGGTTGCCAACACTGGGAACGCAAACTGAGGAAGACGGAGCCAGAAAGAAAGGAGCAGAACTTCCAGTGCAGAGCTCAGGTTCGAGACAACAACATGTCCTCGTGATATCCCATTGCCAAAGTCCAACTCGGACTCTTCGTCCCCTGACTTGCGAGATCTGACAGAAATATTTTGTGTCTTCAGCTGCAACTATCACCGTCAAGCAACGAGAAGGAAACGTACCTCCGTCTGGCACCAATCCCTATTTTGCGGTGATTCGCGAGGCGTGATCCAACTGTCCAAAATCCAAGCGACAGAAGGACCAAGCGAAGAAATAACTTATCGCTCAGTCGGCGCACGGCTCGAACTGGCACGAAGCTAAACAGCCATGCACAAAGCATTGCCAGGGTTCCTACCACAACGCGCAACGGAACTAAGACAACCATTGCCAAAAATAGGATTATTTTCGCGCCAAAAGAGCGTCGTTTCCCTCGAATGGGGCGGAAGGGATTCGATCCGTTTTGGCGGTCATCGAACACTGTGTATTTCTCCATGATGCCTGAATTTTTTACCAATTTTGTGTCGTGATTAAATCGTTTGCCAACTCCTCTCACAGAAGAGGTGGCGTTCCTTGCCTATAAATACGTTCTGCACTGTGTGTTTGTCTCGAAAAAATGTATGTTGCGCAGGTTTGTCGCCAGCATGTCAACGATCCCGATTCGACCATCCACGACGAGCACAATAGCTACGAGACATCTTGGCATTAGAACTTTGACAATGAAATGGACAGAAACCCACAACCACAACTACTCACCCATCACCTTACAGCCGCCACGCACCACCAATACGACTCAGGGGCCACGCCTCGAGACCGTCACACCACCGCACCGCAACGTTCGCAACTACAACGCCAACGCCGGCCCGTGTGCCGACTGCAGACTGCCGACTGTCGACTTGCCGACT
>Ga0213839_1002388_pt1 | contig 10532 bp, 10 predicted proteins | sample SWPATP21_FD_160075 | JGI IMG/M metagenome (GOLD analysis project Ga0213839, IMG submission 160075) | Coastal seawater microbial communities from Marineland, Florida, United States - SWPA TP2 #1 | ecosystem: Environmental > Aquatic > Marine > Coastal | place: USA: Florida | collected 2016-08-14 | reverse complement strand
ATGATAATGAAAGCGAAGGCCAGTGGTACACCAGCAAAGTTGCTGCTCATATTGGTAAACGCGATCACGCCATCACGCAAGCGAGAATCCACGCGTCGCAATGAGGCGACCAACAGCGCAGCGATCATCAGCCCGGCAAGGCTTGACCACAGCGCAAGCCACAGGCTGTTGCTAAAGCCCTGGAGCATAAAGGCGGAATCGAAAATCTCTTGGTAATTAGCCAACGACCAGTCGCCGTCGTAGAGAAAACTGTTGATCAGCACCCACACCATGGGAGCGAGCTGAAACAGATAAAACACCAGCGCGAAAGGCACAAGCCACAAAGCGGGCTTGAGCTTTTTCCAGTGGCGGGTAGCTGAGAATGCAGACGCGGGAGTGGTCTGCGTCACAACGGAACTGCTCATAATGCTAACAATGCCTGCGAGTAGGGTTTGGCGTGGTCCAGGTTCATCAGTTGGCAGACAACTCCGCACAACTCGGTTTGTTTAACCTGACAATCTTGATGGGTAAATTGGTCACCGATAACGAACAAGGGCACATCGCGCTCGTCGGCCAGGATCCCACCATGTGAGCGATCATTATTCATACCGTGATCGCTGGTTACCATCACCTGATACCCATCCGCCAGCCAGTTTTCGATGTAGTTTGACAGACAAATATCCGCACCGCGGGCACTGTTACGGTACTGGGGAGAATCCAGACCGAATTGATGGCCGTTGTCGTCAATGTTCATCGGATGGATCAGCAGAAAATCCGGGTTGTAAGTGCGGCGCAAATAATCGGCGTCCAAAAACAGCGCTTCGTCCGGATAGTGATCCCAGTGATAAAAGCAGCCGTGTTGGATATTCAGTGTTGCATCATGGGTAAAGCGATCGCGTATAGGATCAAAGGGGGCGCGGTTGTAGAGTTCACTGACCCAATGATACGCCGCGGCTGCCGTGGTTTTCCCCTCGCGGCGTGCAAGGCTGAAAATAGAATCCTGATGAGACAGACGAACTATCTGATTATTGACTATCCCGCTTTCCACCGGTTTGACACCGGTCAGAATGCATTCGTACAGCGGGCGGGACATGGAAGGCAGTTCACACTGCAAAGGGTATAATGTCGCGCGTTGTTGCTCGATTAAACCGTTAAGGTAGCCCATGCAGTCACGGGCGACCTGATAGTTCAGTCCATCAAGCACAACAAGGATCACCTTATTGCTCATACAGACCTCTTATTGTTGGAGAATCAGCACGGATTCCTGCCATTGACGAGGCAGCTTACGAGCCGACTTTTCCCAGGCTTTGAAATCCGTTACCGGGTGAACATTGCCGTATTGATCGTTTGGCAGCAGTTTGTCTTGTACCGACTGAGGCAGCGTCACGTTGGTGCGGATCGGGCGGGCATAACCTTGCGCCAGATTGATTTGCCCCTGATCGCTGAAGATGTACTCACGCGCCAGCTTGGCAGCACTTGGGTTTTTGGCGTACTTGTTGATGATGGTGGTGTAGCCAGAAATGACGGAGCCGTCCTGTGGAATGGTTACGGTAAAACGGCTGCGATCGATTTTGTCGCGATAGTTCAGCGCGTTGAAATCCCACAAAATGGCCACCTCCACTTCCCCTTTCTCCAGATTGGCAATACTTGGATCAGTGAATGACAGGCGGTTTTGTTTCGCCAGTTTAGAGAAAAACTCCAGCGCTGGTTTCAGGTTCGACTCATCGCCACCGTTGGCAAAGGCCGCTGCCAGCACCGCATTGTTGGCTTGCGCCGCGACACCTACGTCACCCACCGTCACTTTGTAATCACCTTTGAGCAGATCCTGCCAGCTTGTCGGCGCGCTTTTGACCAGATGGTTGTTGGTGATAAATGCAATCGTACCCGTGTAAGCCAGTGCCCAGTGACCGTCTTTGTCTTTGGCCCAGTCCGGAATATCATTCCACGTGGTCGGTTTATAGGGCTGTGTTACGCCTTTTTTAACGGCGACCCGAGCAAATGCAAAGCCTACATCGCCGATGTCCGCCGTGGCGTTCTTCTTCTCTGCTTCAAATTTCGCGATTTCCTGAGCTGAGCTCATGTCGGTGTCCTGATGTTTCAGGCCATACGTTTTTTCAAGATCCTGCCAAGTGTCTTTCCAGTTGGCCCAGCTGTCCGGCATGCCGACGCTGTAGACGGCGCCTTCTTGTTTCGCGTCGTTGGCCAGTGCTGCAACATCCGGGTCCTGTGCCAATACGCTTGTGGAAAGGGTTGCCGCAAGCAGCGTTGTGCTGATCAGTAAAGTGCGGTTTCGCAACGTTTTCATTGTCTCTATCCTTCTGGACTAGGTCAGTAAGTTCGTTTTGTATCCTATGGAGACAATGTGACGCTTTAGGGGCGAATTTTTTACAGTTTTTATTAATTTATATGTCAGTTAATGGGTGTTGATGCTAAATGCAGGCATCAGTGGTTGTCATGAATCTGTTATCTGCCTGCCGTATGGTTGAGCGCGAATAACCATCTGGACTAGGTCAGCATGTCAACACAACCCCATACTCAACTTGGAAGAATTAAGGCCAGCCTGCGCGAGCAGATCCGTGGTGGCATTATGGCGAAAGGGCAGAAATTGCCTTCTGAACGCGAACTGAGCGAGCTGTTTGCCACCACACGCATCACACTGAAAGACGCCCTGATTTCGCTGGAGACCGAGGGACTGATTTACCGAGAAGAGCGACGTGGCTGGTATGTGTCACCAGAACGCGTACGGTATAATCCTTTGTCTCGTGCCCACTTCCATCAGATGGTGCGTGAACAGAATCGCATTGCCGAGACGCGCCTGATCGGTGTGCGCAGCGAAATGGCGCAGGGGGAATATGCCACGGCGCTGGAAATTAGCCGCATCACGCCGATTCACGTCGTTGAACGTCTGCGTCATATTGATGGCCGGCCCGTGCTATTTGTCGAAAACTGTCTCAAGGCCGAGCTGTTTCCCGATATTCTGACAGAAAATCTGACCGGTTCACTGACGGGTCTGTTTCACACCCGGTATGGCTATCAGACGCACCGCTCGCGCTTTGACGTTATTCCCACGTCGGCGCCGGCTCGTGTGGCCAAAGCGCTGAATCTGGCCGAAGGTCAGCCTGTGCTGAAGATTTGCCGGGTTAATTATAAACAGGATGGCGTACTCATGGACTGTGAGCTTGAATACTGGCGGCCGGATGCCGTTATGATTCGGATTGACAGTGAAAATTGACAGAGGATACACACACGACGGTATACTGACTCAAAGCTTTCCTGACGTGGAGTATGTGCTTGTTGTTTGATTATTTTCGCCGTCGCGGCTTACTGACCATTGTTAAATTAATGAATCCCGTTCTGCGCAAAGGCTACGGAAGTCGGGACTATTTTTCGGCCGGTCAGGTTGAGCAAAGTGCGTCGCAAGTCCGCTTGTCGCCGCGTCAGAAACGCTGGGCGGAGGCTCTGTATACCGAAAACGTGGACGATGCTGATAGGGCGCGCATTCGAGCACTGTTGTTTGGTGGGCATGCGTACTGCGCCAAAGACGTATTGGCTCTGGGACAGAGTGGTCGCTGGGGGGGAGGAAAGATGCAGGATGATACCGCACACTGGCACGGCATGAACAGCCGCTTCTGATTCGAGAACGGCAGAAATTTCTGATTTATTGACCTGGGCGTCAATAGCTGCTGTCGACATGACATACTATGCTGTCTTTATCGATGGATAATTGAGCGGTTTCCCATTGCAAGTACAGCGCAAAAACAAACAGATCAGCATTGCTTATGCCAAAGCCAAGAAGATCATTGTCCTCAATCTGAAAGGTGGGGTGGGTAAGTCTACCTTTACTGCGAGCCTGATCAGCAAATTGATCGCCCACCAGTTTAAGGTGGAGCTGGTGGACTTTGACCGCCAGCAATCTACTTATCACTGGGCAGAGCCCATCGAAGAGGTGCCTTGCCAGTCATACAATCCGGCGCTGCGCAGTCTGTCCAGCATTGCTCTCACCTTGCAGGTCAGTACCGATTCTGATTTTGTGGTGATCGATTCTCCGGCTAATTTCTCGGAAGGGGAGTTGGTGCGTTATCTACGCTACGTAGATTACATCGTGATCCCGATGCAACCGTCGCCCATTGATTTGCATGCTTCTCTGCCGTTCATCAGTACCTTGATTGAACAGCACATCTATAAGCGAAAGAAAATTCAGCTGGGCTTTGTCATCAATCGGTGTTTTCAGGAGGATGCTCGTTTGACCCGGGTGCTGTCTCTGCTGAAACTCTTTCGTCAGTTCAAAACCTTAGGGATCATGAGTGAATCTCATCAGTATCAGGAACCGTTTCACCACAAACACTTAGTGGAGGCGGAGGCTATCGACAGTGTACTTTGGCACAACGTCTTGAAATGGCTGGAATAGAGTTCGGGATCTTCCACCAGAGCAGTCCCGCTATGGGGTTTGATTAATTGCACGGTGTTTCTTTTGACATTACCCTGACAATTTGAGCTAGATCACATTTAGTATGTCTGCGTCTAAATTGTCGGGAGTATCCCAATGAAAACTGATTCATTTGATCCGGTGAGCAGCGCACCGTCATCGACAGAAGTTATCAACGCGAAACGCGCTTTTTTAAACGTCTTTTCTAACGTGGCAGTGATGGCGGTGATTGCCATTGCTGTGAATCTGATGCTTCGATTGGATGTCTATTATTTTGGCAACAGTATGCCAGAATTCTCATTCACTGAGGTGAGTCAGTTAGTTTGTCTGACCATTGCCTTCGGCTGTTTTGCCCGGATCGCGCATCATCGCCCGGATTTGAAACACGTGGCGGCTTTAGCTTGTGGTTTATTTGCCGTTATGTTCATCCGCGAAATGGATAATACGCTTGATACTATCGCACATGGGTTCTGGAAATATCCGGCACTGGTCGCTGCTGGACTGGCAATCAGTTATGCCTATGTCGCCAAAGAGCGTATTGTGAATCAAATGGCCGTGATGGCAACATCGCATGGCGTCAACTTAGTGGTATCAGGCATTGTGCTGTTAGTGGTGTTTTCACGTCTGTTTGGGACCGGTTCTTTCTGGCAAGCCGTCATGGGAGAAGATTACGTTCGCATGGTGAAAAGCATCGCAGAAGAGGGCACTGAACTGCTGTGTTACTCTCTGATTGCCTTTGCTTCGGTTAAAGCGTTACTGGGTTTTAAGACCAAGTAGACAAGCGTTGATATCGCAAAAACACCGCCCTAAGGGCGGTGTTTTTGTTTCAGGCGCTCAACTGCGGTCAGAACGCTGAGCCCGATCGTCTGGCTTATCGGCTTCGATGAGGTTTTCCAGCGAAGGAACGTGTTTGATCAGCAATGATTTGAGTTTGGCGGGTGTCACGGGTTTCGACAGGAAATCGTTCATTCCGACGTCAAAGCAGCGTTGCTTGTCCTCATGAATGATATTCGCGGTCAGGGCAATAATCGGAATGTGCTCAGCCCATTCGCACTCCGCGCGAATTCTCTGTGTCGCTTCATAACCATCCATCACCGGCATCTGACAGTCCATGAGAATCGCATCATAAAGTTGATCATGACAACGTTCGAGCGCGATTTGACCGTTCTCAGCAACGTCGACTGAGATGCCCATGTTGTTGAGCATGATTTTTACCACTTTCTGGTTTACCTGCGTGTCTTCCACCACCAGCATCCTGATTGGAGAGATCGTCACTTCCGCGCTGGCTTCTGCTGAGTTCAACATGCTGTTGCGTGGAAAGGTAAAGACCTGTCCTGCATTGGGTTCTTCTGGCGCGTTCATCTCAGAGGCGCGTTGGAGCGGTATTTCAAAATAGAAACAGCTGCCGAGTCCAAGTTCACTCACCACGCTCAGCTCGCCGCCCATCTTCGAAACAATGTTGCGACTGATCGCCAGACCCAGTCCAGTCCCCCCATACTGACGGGTGGTACTGCCATCGGCTTGCTGGAACTTGTCGAAGATCACGTCGATGTTGTTTTTATCGATCCCGATACCTGTATCTCGGACTTCAAACCGGAGCCGCTCTTGCTGCTCGTCTGTGTACAGTAAACGAGCTTCAAACTGAACGTACCCGTTGTGGGTAAATTTAATCGCATTCCCCAATAGGTTATTGAGGACTTGTTTCAGCCGGGTCGGGTCACCAATGATGGAGGTGGGAATCGTCGGGTCGATAATGCATTCAAACAGCAGGTTTTTCTCCTGAGCTTTGACTTTGAAGACGCCCGCTTGTTTGCGGATCAGCTCATGCAGGGCAATCGGAATGTGCTCCAGCTCCAGTCGCCCGGCTTCGATTTTGGAAAAGTCGAGAATGTCATTAATCACATCCAGCAGGTTGTTGGATGAGGTGTTTAGCACCTCCAGGTACTCTTTTTGCTTGGGGGTGGCGTCCAATTCTTGTAATAAGGCCGATATACCGACGATGCCATTCATCGGAGTGCGGATCTCATGGCTCATATTGGCAAGGAATTCGCTTTTTTTCTGGTTGGCGATTTCGGCTTTCTGTTTCGCCAGAATCAGATCATTGTAGTTGGACTCAAGTCGCTCAACACATACGTTGTATTTCTCAGTCAGTGTGGTCAGTTCATCTTCAAACAGGCGTTTTGGAGGGGGAATAGCGCTTGGAGTCGGGCCACCGCGGAAATCGCCCATGGCTTGTGTCAGCTCTGAGATCGGATGAATGATCAGTTTCAGAATAATGAATAGCAGGGCGGCAACCAAGGAAAAGGTTTCCAGTACGGTGATCAGGGTCTGGATCCAGAATTTACGAGCCAGAGACGCGTAGACCGAAGTCATGTCTGTCTGCACCAGTAAAGTACCGAGGTCGTAGGTGTTTTTGCCCAGATTGTGGGTGATGGGCCAGGTGTTCTCCAACTTTCGTCCAGTGACTCTTTCACCAAAAGTGGTGGAGGCGCCAAAACTGTCATTCACTTCGATATACGCGACGTTCGGGTGCTGTAGAATACCCTTTGCCTGAATGGCCAACTGTTCACGATCTTCTACCCACAAGCTACTGCTGATACTCGACAAGTAGCTGTCTTTGATCAGTGCCATGTTTTGGCTGAGTTCTTTTAACTCATGTTTGTAGTCGAGGTAAAAGCTGGCGCTGGCATTAAACAGAGCAAAGAGACAACTGACGATGACAGTGACGAAAACAAGCTGTTTATCTATGCCCAAACGCCTTGGCCAGCGTAATTTTGGCCTCATATGCAACCAGTGTTTATTCAATGAATGTATACTCTAAAGATAGTAGTAAAAATACATTAGTAAACTATTCTTATCCCAACACTCTCAAATACATGGAGGTAGAATGAGAATCATTGCTACTCTTTTAAGCGTTATAGTAAGTAGCCTGCTCAGCACCTCATTGAGCGCTAAAACGATCAATTATTATGTGATTGCGAATCAGGCTCAGCCGTTTCAGATTGAGGAAAATGGCGAAAAACAATCCGGCATGGTGACAGATATCGTCAGGAAAGTATTTGAGAATAGCGACTACGAGATTGTTTATCATACCTACCCGTTTAATCGCATGATTGCGACATTGGAAGCCGGCGGCGAACCAAACTGGATTACATTCGGCAGCCCGAACTGGGGGAAAGTACAAGCGGAAAACTTGTCTGACAAGCCGATCTATACCGTCAAGCACACCTTGGTGACCAGTAAGAGGAATGCTTTTGAGTTCAATGGAATGGAATCCATGAAAGGCAAAGGGGTGGTGCTGTTGCTTGGTTTCGACTATCCAGATCTACTGCCGTATATTGAGAACGGCACGGTTGAAGATATAAGGGTTAAAGATTATCAGGCCGCCTTTCGTGTTGTGCAGCGCACCCCGGGTGATACCGCATTTGTAGAGATGGCGTCCCGCGTAAAATACAACATGAAAAAACTGGGTCTGAATCCACAGGATTTCATTACGCAACCGTTCAGTACCGTCATTCCGGATTATTCCATCTACCTGGCGTTTTCGCATCAGATGGAACCTGAAATACAGGATTTCATCAATCAGCGTCTTGAACAAATGCGAGTATCTGGGGAGCTGGATGCCATCATTGCCAACTATATTTGATTAAGGCCAGATGAGTATCTGGCCTTTGTATGTCAACCGTTATTCGATGAACGTCGCATCAAAAATGTGCCCCAGTTTCGAGGCTTTGGTTCGTAAATAGTGTTTGTTGTGCGGATTATTGCCTTCCTGCAACGGCACCCGTTCGACCACATTAATATTGGCCTGTTGCAGCGCCCGGAGTTTGCGTGGATTGTTGGTCATCAGACGCACAGCCTGGATGCCCAGATAGCCCAGCATACCCTGACAAAATGTGTAGTCGCGCATGTCGGCTTTAAACCCCAAACGCTCATTGGCTTCGACGGTGTCGGCACCTTCGTCTTGCAAATGGTAGGCTCGTACTTTGTTGATCAGGCCAATACCACGCCCTTCCTGGCGTAAATACAGTAATACGCCACAGCCTTCTTCAACGATATTGGCCAGTGCTCGAGCTAATTGATAGCCGCAATCGCAACGGTTACTAAACAGCGCATCTCCTGTCAGGCATTCGGAATGCAGCCGAATCAGTGGAGCCGCCACATCAGTCAGGTCGCCGTATACCAACGCCAGATGCTCCTTACCGCTGGCTCGTTCGATAAACGCATGCATCTGAAATTCGCCAAATTGAGTTGGCAGGCGTGCCTTGTCGATAAACTGCACCAGATTGTAAGGTGCACTGTCTTCCAGTTCGTGTCGAACCTCCATCAGAATTTTACCCAGTTCATTCCGGCCTTTTCCATTGCCGCCATCTCCCCAGAAGGGATCCTTATGCGAGTGTTCCGTCAGTTCTCGTTGACCAGTATTGACCAGAAAATGGGCCAACTGCGGGTTCTGAAGAAATTTTTCGCGTACGACATAACGCATCACTTCCACGCGGATGTCCATCCAGTCGGGCCGTACCATTTCCTGATATTCCCGGCTGAGTTCAAATGCCTTGTCTGGGCAAGTGGCTTGCTGAATCTCCTTTTGTAATGTCTCAGAGGCAAATTTCTGCGCCTGATAATAATGTTCGCTGGTCGGCCAGACGACTCCGGAAATATGGATGTCACTGGGGTAGAAGTTCGACAGGAATCCATTCGGGTCGAACGGTTCATAAAAGAGAATTTTATCGTCCATAATATTGCTCCTGGCGTGAAAGAAAGGAGTACTGACGGGAACTTAGGGGCTTTGCCCTTACATTTATAAACTAGTTAGTGAATAGAAGCTGGTCAAACTTATGGGTGATGTAGTGTGCATCTTTTTACACTGTTTGGGTGATTTGACGTTAACGAAACATCACGAGTTGTTATAACTATGCCTTAAAAATGCTTCTTAAATGAAAACTAACGTTTAATTGATACAGGTTTTGAACAGTGTTTGATATTCTGTTAACCAAGTATCATTTGCGTCGGCCTTGATTCCTCTCTATTTGGCGTCGACAGGGGTTTTACATTGAAAAAGCAACGGCAAAAGTATGTTTTTATGCTCGAACGCGGTGAGTATTGTGTTTGGCTAAAGAAGTGTGGTGAAGACAAACGCACCGTGTTAAACCGCTCCCTTAACCGCTTGTTTCGAAAGAGTAAACGCTTCGCGCACTTAACGCTGTTCAGTGCCTATACACCCAAACAACGCTTCGAGCATGAAGTGGCAGCGTTGGAATATGCTATCTCCTGTGATCTGCCTGTCCCTAAGTTGCTCTACATTGGTCGCTCCTGGTTTGTCACGGAGAGTGCCGGCGAGCCGATTGTGCGTGCCCGGCAACACTCACCCAAGCTTTTGTTTACCAAGGCGATGGGCTGTTTGCAACAGTTGCATCGTGAGGAATTTATTCACGGTCGCCCGGCGATGCGAGATATCGTGGTCAATCAGCAAGGGGAAGTCACGCTACTGGATTTGGAAGAGTCTCGCTTGTCGGATTCGGCACGCCTGCGGGTACGAGATATGGCGCTGTTCCTGCTGGATTCCTACCGTTTGTCTCGTGTCAGCCAAAAAACTCGGTTAGACGCACTCAATCTGTGGTTGCAGCAAAGTGATCCCGCCAATACCGACGAGTTGTATCGGGTGGCTTGCCGCTTAAAACGTCTGGTTTGGATTGCACACACGGTGTTGCTGGTGCGCAACAATCGTTTATCCAAACAGGTGATCATGTTTGAGCGCTTATTGCAGCGTGTTGATTTCCCGCAGCGCCAAGAGGTTCAGCTCTCCGCTTGACCCCAGAATGACAACAAGACTGGCCTGCCAGGCCAGCCTTGTTGTTGTCAGTCGAGCGATTTCTTAAAGCGCATCGAAGCCACTACGAGACCGAGTACCGTAAACGCTGCGAGCCAGAGTGTATCTCGCCACAAATCGGCCAAATCCGCCCCACGCAGCACAATGCCCCGAATCAAACGCATAAAGTGGGTGGCCGGTAACACTTCTGAAATCCACTGGGCGATAACGGGCATTCCCTCGTAGGGAAACATAAACCCAGACAACAGTATGGAAGGCAACAGAATAAACACTGTCATTTGCATCGCCTGAAGTTGG
>Ga0213839_1002387_pt1 | contig 10542 bp, 6 predicted proteins | sample SWPATP21_FD_160075 | JGI IMG/M metagenome (GOLD analysis project Ga0213839, IMG submission 160075) | Coastal seawater microbial communities from Marineland, Florida, United States - SWPA TP2 #1 | ecosystem: Environmental > Aquatic > Marine > Coastal | place: USA: Florida | collected 2016-08-14 | reverse complement strand
TGCCCCGGCACCCCCGCCGCGCGGCGGGCCACCCCCTCGGCCCACGCCTGGTCGCGATCGGGATGCCGCGCCCGCAGCAGCGCCACCGCGTCGGCCACCGACCACGGGGGCAGGGTCACCGAGGCCATGCCTTCGGGGGGCTCGCGGGCCACCCAGATCACCTGCAGCCGTGGATGGGCGGCCAGGGCGGCGTCCACCAGGGGACGCAGGAGCGGAGCGAGGCCGTCGCAGGGGTCGAGCACCACCGTCCCCTCGGAGGAAAACGACAGCACGTCGCTGCGGGGGTCGAGCACGGAGCCCAGCGGCGCCGCGACCGTGGACTTGCCGATCCCGGCGACCCCGCACAGCGCCACGCAGCGCTCCCGCGCCAGCGCTGTGCGCACCGCGTCCGCCCCCGCCCGCAGGGGGCCTTCCGCCACCGGATCGGAGCGCACCGCCGGCACCAGCCGGTAGCCCTCGCCGAAGGCGGTCTGCAGGTGCACCGGGTGGGCCGGGTCGCGCTCGAGCTTCTTGCGCAGCCGGGCCACCGTCTTGTCGACGGCGCGGCTCACCGTGCGTGGCGAGTAGTCCCACACCATCTGCAGCAGCTCCTCGCGGGGCACGGCGCGGCCGTCGGCGTCGAGCAGGTAGCGGAGCAGGCGGACCTCGAGCCAGGTCAGCTCGACCGACCCGCCGCCAGCGCGGAGCGCCTGCTGCCGGGCCAGGTCGACTTCGCCGTCATCGAGCTCGAACCGGTCACCCACCGGCGCAGCATAGCGGAGGTCAGGGGCACAGATCGTCGCGGGGCCCCGCGCGATCCATGATGTCGAGGCCCATCGCCTCGGTGGGGGCCTCGGCGGTGTAGCTGTAGTGGTCGGAGGGCTCGAACACCGAGCCGGGATCGCGCTCGACGATGCGCGCGCCCTCGAGAGCCACGTCGTCGACACTGCGCAGCCGCCCCTCGGTGTCGCCGGCCCAGTCCAGGCTGGTCGCGGTCTTGCTCACCACGAAGTCGTTGTCGCCGCAGGGGTTCGGATCGGGGCAGGGCGTGACGCACACCGAGCCAGGGCGCGCCTTGTAGACGTTGCCCTCGCTCACCACCTCCGCATCGTCGATGGACGCGACGGCCACCTCGTACCACTCGTACTGCACGTTGTTGTAGCTGTGCAGCCAGCCGTGGGCGATCTGCGGCGCGCGCCGGGTGAGCCGGTCGAAGAAGTTGTGGTGCATCGTGACGCGCATGCCCTCGGTGGGCTGACCGTCACGGTCGGTCGACAGCAGCATCCCCTTCTCGTGGGTGTGGAAGTGACTCCAGCTGATGGTGACGTTGGTGGCGCCGCGCAGGTCGACCAGCCCGTCGCCGCCGTCGAACACCTCGAGGTGGTGCAGCCAGATGTCGTGGGTGCTGAAGTCGCTCGGGTCGGAGCCCCCGTCGCCTTGCAGGGTCACCACGTCGCCGGCCTGGGTGCAGTGCCCCTCGAGGTCGTTGGTGAGCTTGAGATCGGTGAGCACGATGTCGTGGGTGTCCTCGAGCCTCAGGTTGCCCCGCACCGTGATGTCGCGGTCGCGCCCGTCCACGGTCTTGTACGGCGCGATCTCGAGGTCGGAGTCGAGGGTGATCTCGCCCTCCACGTCGAACACGATCCACTGCGAGGTGCTCGACTCCAGCCCCTCCCGCAGCGACCCGGGGCCGTCGTCGGCGAGGGTGGTGACGCGGTAGACCACGTGCTCGTTGCCCCCCACGGTGTGCTCGCCGAAGCCCTCGAGGTCGGCGAACAGCGACCAGGCCGGCAGCGGGTAGGTGGCGCACGCGTCGACGGGCCCCTGGGGGCCGCCGCAGACGCAGTAGTCCGACTGGTGCGACGAGGCGCAGTCCACGGGGCTCGACAGGTCGCCGGCGCACTGCCCGTCGATGTTGTCGTAGGCCTCGAGGCAGGTGAGCCCTGCCTGGGCGCACACCGTGTCGCAGCCGCTGCCGTCGGTGAAGGTCACCTCGCACACGTCGGCCGTGGCGACGCACACGTCCCAGTCGGGGTCGGCGGCGAAAGGCGCACAGTCCACGGGGCCCACGGGCCCGGTGTCGGTGGTGGAGGTGCCGGGCGTGCCGGTGTCGGTGGACCCCGCCGCTTCCCCGGTGTCGGTGCTGGTCGACCCCTCGGTGCCCGAGCCCGGCTCGGTGTCGTGCGTCGTGGAGGTGCCGGAGGTGCCGTCCGGCGTGGTGTCGGGCGCGGAGCCCAGATCGGTGGCGACCTCCTCGGTGGGCGACGGGCCCTCGGTCACCGCGTGGGGAACGAGACCGGGCGCGCCAGCGCACCCCACCAGCACCGGAATCGAGCCGACGAACCGCATGATCACCTCCTGCGGGCCCGGCTATGGGGCGGATGGCGAGCGAGGTCGTCCCAGGATGTCCCAGCCAGGCTCGCCGTGCGTGCGACATCCCTTCCACCGATGTCCCCCTCTCAAGCCGACGCCCACTTCGTCACTTGCAGCAGCGGCGTGCATCCTCCATCCTTAGAGAGCCCACCGTTTCCTGTTCCTCGCTGGTCCGGAGGTTGATGCTGTTCAACGCCACCCTCGACGGCACCCGCCTGCTCATCGCCATCCCCATCGCCGACCCGGGAGACTACGACGACACCGACGGCGACGGCGTCATCGACGAGTGCGACGCCTGCTCTGGCACGAACCCCAACAGCAGCCCGATCAGCGACGACGGCTGTGGGCCCGGCAAGTGAGTCCGCTAGCTATTGTCTGGGTGGGGGGCATGCTCGCCTGTACAGGGCCAGCAGACTCCGACGGCTCGACGCCCACCGAACCCACGATGCCCGTGGACAGCCGCCCGTACCCCGCCCACACCGACACGCCAACCACAACCGGGCCCACCGGCACGACGACTACGACCGGGCCCACCGGCACAACGACCGCGACCGGGCCCACCGGCCCCACGAGCACCACCGCAGCAGCGACCGCCACCACCGGCACCAGGCACACCGCGCCGACCGCTGACACCGCGTTGAGCGCCACGGGTCCCACCGCGACATGGGCGTGTGAGACCTGGGACACTGCGAACACCTGCGACACCGCCACCATCTCCGACCCGACCGCCGAGACAGCCACCACAGCCCACACCGACGACACGGCCACCGTGGCCACGGCTATCGGCCCCACGGCGCCCACCGGCCCAACAGCGCCCACCGCCGACACCACAACGACCGGCAACACCGGCGACACGGGTGACACCGCCGGAGAGTGCGGCGTGTTCACCGACCCGCTCGACGACACGGGGCCGTTTCCGCAGGCTACGCAGCCGCCGGTCTGCGTCGAGGACACCGGGCCCGCCGGCACCTCGGACACAGGCAGCAACGCCCCCTGCTGGGAGCTCGACTGGGTGCTTCATGCCCACGCCGACTCCGACCAGCTGACCCATGGGGCTCTCACGCTGCCTGACGGCGATGTCGTCATCTATGGCAACGCCGAGCGGAACTTCACCCTCGCCGAGGGCCGGCCCGACGAGGTCGTGCTGCCCGTCGAGTGCAACAACGATCGAAACGGCTACATCTTCAGGCTCAGCCCGGACGGAACCGTCGTCTGGGCCCATCGCCTCCTCTCCGCATGCGACACCGCCATTGTCCAGGGCGTGCGCTACACCGAACGGGGTACCTACCTCATGTGGGGCGAGCAGTTCGGCCCCACTACTCTGCTCCCCGACAGTGCCAGTCCGGTCTCGCTCCCCGACCACGCGAGCGGGCTCGGCAACAGCATGTGGTGGGCAGAGATGAGCGACCAAATGGAGCTGCTCCAGCACCACGTCATGGAACCCACGTTGCTCAGCAGCACCGACACAGACGCGATGGCCATGGCCCCCGACGGCTCCGTGTTCGCCACCGGGCGCTTCGACGACGGCGACCTCGTCCTCAACCTCGGCGAGCCCTCCCAGACTACCCTGTCCTTCGACGACGACCCCGAGAGCCTCACCTGGATGGCGGGATGGGCTCCCGACGGTTCGCTTCGGTGGGCCCGAACGAGCGCCTACAAGGGAGCGCCTGGCGCATCCAGCGAGTCCATTGCGATGGAGGTTCTCGGCGATGAGGTGATCGCGTGGTGGAACGTCAACAAGACGGTGATGCTCGGTCACTGCTCGAATGCCGAGCGCGTCATCGACAACCAGGACAAGGACCAGGTCGTAGGAACGCGGGTCGACCTCATGAGCGGCGAAGTCGTCCACGTCGAGGTCCTACGCGGCCCTCGCCCCAAGCACACGGCCTTCGACCCGTCCCTGGGGGAGTGGCTGATCGCCTTCGACTATGCCGACGGCGACTTCGTCGTCGGCGGCTTCGACGTCGCCGAGGAGCAGCGCGCCCTCGCCCGACTCTCCGCCACTCCGTCCCTCGACGGGCCCATTGCCCTGGGTGGCCTCCCGAACCACCTGATCGACCACCTGGCCGTCTCCGAGTCCCTAGTCGCTACCACCGGAATGGGCACGGGTACTGGAGACCGTTGGGCCTGCGGGCCCACGATCCCGGACTCGGTAGGGAAGCCACAGAACACGGTCGACAACAAGACCGCCTGGTACGCCTTCGACCGCGCCACCATGCTCCCCGTCTGTGGCGGCGAGCTCGGCTTCCACAGCCGAGGCGCCGACGGGCGAACCGCCGTGGCGGTCGATGGGGAGGACGGCATCATCGTCGCGATCGGCCTCGTCGACGCCCGCACCTTCGCCGAGGGAACGCCCGGGGAGGTGACCATCGAGACCGACGAGGCCGACATCGTCGTCTTCCGCCTGTCGCTGCCTGGCTACACCGATCCCTGACGCCAGGTCCACGGAGGACCCCTGCTACAGCAGGGCCGAGGTGCGGGCCGGCCCGCGATGCTCCCCGATGAGCTCGACGTTCTCGATGCCCATCGTCTGCTCCGCGAGGGCCTCGACGAACCGCAGAGCATCGATGTCGTGCCACCGACCCGTGAGCTTGCTGTCGCCCCGAGGTCCACGGGCCGACAGCGCGTAGGTGTGCCAGGAAGCGCCGCGAGAGCGCTGTGTCTCCTCCTCGACGTACAGCTGCAGCACCTGGTCGCGGGGCACCAGCACCTCCTGCAGGAACCCGGGCACGGGGATCGGGCCGTGGGTGACGACCACCCCACGGTCCGCGATGAGCACGGTGGTGCGGTTCACGAGGGGATAGGCCACCATGTAGACCAAGAAGGGCGCGCTCACCAGCAGCGGCACCATGCTCTCGGGCTGGGTGAGGCCCAGGTAGACCATGCCCAGCAGGTAGAGCGTGACGGGCAGCACCCGGTAGGCCAGTCGCAGCGGGCCGAAGTCGCTCCGCCACGACAGCGTCACCTGGTAGCCCTCGTCGATGGTCTCGAGCTGCACGCCCGGCGGCGCCTCGGGCAGCGCACGCGTGGTCTTCGCCGGGGCGCTCGGCGCTGGAGCCGCCGCCACCTCGAACACTTCCTGGCAAGCGGTGCACTGCGCCAGGCCCGCTTCCACCTGTGCTTCCTGCACCGTCTCCCCACAGGCCGGACAACGGATCATCGATCTCCTCCGTGGTGAGCCAGCGTACAGGCCGGCGAGCCTACCGTGGGAGACCGGGTGGCCGCAGCCGGGGTGAATCGGCCATCGCCGGGAGCCCAGCCAGGTCGAAGCTGCTCAGTTGGCCGTCCGAGACGGCGGCGACCGCCGATAAGAAAGGTTGCACCGTCGACCCCGTGGTCGTGGAGGCCCCGACCTGCAGGTTCGACCCCGCTGGGGTCTCGGAGGTGCCGATTCGCGGGGGCTGGGGGGTGGATGGGCGTGGACGGCACTCGCCGCGGGGCGCTCACCGACCCATTCGGGGAGGTTCCAGGACCGATGAGGAGCGGAGGAGGGTGCCGCCCAGACCGGTGAGGGGCCGAGGAGGGTGCCTCCCAGACCGGTGAGACATCGAAGAGGGTGTTCGGCGCCCGTTCGGGCGATTCCGCTACGGGAGAAGCTCTCTAATGGAGAGCCCGCGCGCCGAGTTCCGGCTCGGACACCCCCTTCGACCCCTCACCGGTTCCGCGGACACCCCCTTCGACCCCTCACCGGTTCTGCGGGTGGGCCGGAAGCACGGTGTGACCGTCGTGGGTGACGACGGGCCCACCCTTTCGCGACCGTGGTGGTCCGCACGTCGTCAGGGGACGAGCGGCTCCACGCCCTCGCGCAGCTCCCAGCTGTCGGGGTCGACCGTGCCGTGGCGGATCGCCTCCACCACCATCCGGTGCATGCCCCCGCCGCTGGGGTCTTCGTCGGGGCTCGCCGTGACCACCATCTCGTGGGGGATCCACAGCCCATCGATCTGCCGCTGGTCCATGAGGTGGCAGGTGCCACCCACGAACGGCGCGATCTCGCGCACCGTGTACTGCACCTTGTCGATGCGATGGGTCTGCTGGTCGAGGAACAGCAGGTATTGGTCGAAGTCGCCGTTGGCCGCGATCGAGCCCCAGGTGGCGTAGACCACGTCGAAGGTCTCGCCGCCCACCGTGCGCTCGCCCACCGACCGCACGTGCTCGGCCTCGGGGATGCGGAAGGGCAGGTCGAGGAAGTACTGCGTGGTGGGGAGCATGAAGCGGATGTCGCCGTCGTCGCTGGGAACCGGGGGATCATCGCCGACGGCGGTGTAGGCGCTGCCCTGCTCGAGCCCCCACAGCAGGCCCGCCTCCTCGCCCGACAGGAAGCGCACCCGGCTGTCGAAGGTCGCCGTCTTCTGCACCACGTGGGCCCGAATGCTGGCCGAGGGCCAGGGGTTGAAGGCCTGGGCCATGCCGTACCAGTCGTCGCGGAACAGCAGCTCGGTGGTCTGCAGCGCGCGCCACCGCGCGATCCCACCGTGGGCCTCGGCGGCCGCCGCGAGCAGCGCACGGCCCTCCTCGGCACGCTCCGCCTGCTCGGCAGCAGGGTCGATCTCGGACGGACGGATGTCGGCGAGGCACGCCGTGAGCAAGAGGACCATCATGGGGACTCCGAAGGAGGCAGGGTGGACAGGGTGAAGCGCACGTAGGCATCGACAGCGGCTCGGCCGGGGCGGGCGCGGCCTTGGACCAGCAGCCCCTGCAGCGCCAGGGCGAGGTGGTGGGCGTGGGCTGCGGGCTCGGCCACCCCCGCACGCTCGAGGGCCTGCTGCAGGGCGGCCTGCACCCGATCGAGCTCGGCACGGGTGACCCGCGCGATGGCCGGGCAGGCACCCACCTCGTGCATGACCGTGTCGACGACGAAGCAGGTGTGCCCCTGCACGACGAAGTCGGCCATCTGGTGGAAGTAGTGGCGGATCGCCTCGAGGGGATCGCCGCGCTGCAGCAGCGACAGCGCCGCCGTCGCCACGGTGTCACCATACCGCTCGAGCGCCGCGACGTACAGCCCCTGCTTGTCGCCCCACAGCTGGTAGAGCGAGGCCCGGCTCGCGCCGGTGGCCCGCACCAGGTCGGACAGCGAGGTGCCGTCGTAGCCCTGCTGCCAGAACAGCTCCATCGCCGCGTGCAGGGCGCGCTCTTCGTCGAAGCCACGGGGACGCCCCATCGACCCTCCTTTCCTTCAAGACTCGATGTTCTAGAACATGTAGTCTGTTTTTCGGCACTGGCCACCACAGCCACGACACCTGCGCGTGACGGCGGCGCCACGCGCTCCTGGTACGCTGAGCGGCGGAGGTGTCCGTGCGGTGGACCGTCATCCTGTGGCTCGCCACGACGAGCGGCTGCACCTGGATCGACCAGGAGGCCTTCGACGAGGTCCGCGACGGCGACGGCGACGGCGTGTCGCGCGACGTCGACTGCGACGACGGCGACGACGAGGTGGGCCTGGCAGGCACCTGGTACGCGGATGCCGACGGCGACGGGTTCGGGGCTGCCCTCACCACCCGCGCCGCCTGCGACGCTCCCCAGGGCTTCGTGGCCGACGGCAGCGACTGCGACGACGACGACGGGTCGGTCTACCCAGGGGCCGCCGAGGTGTGCGGCGGCCGCGACGAGGACTGTGACGGCCTCGTCGACGACCTCGATCCTTCCCTGGGCGGCACCCTGCCCCTGTGGGTTCCGGACGGCGACGACGACGGCTTCCCGGCGGCCTCCACCGGCACGGCCACGGTCGGGGCCTGCCTGGCGCCCGCCGGCTACGTGCCCGCCCCCGCCGGCGACGATCCGGTGGACTGCGACGACGCCGACTCCAGCGCTTTCCCGGGGGGAACCGAGCTGTGCGACGGTGCCGACAACGACTGCGACGGCAGGGTGGATGCCGACGTCGTGCCCGAGTCGGCAGGCTCGGCGCGGTTCCTGATCGACAGCGACGACGACGGCTGGCCCGCGCATCCCAGCGACGGCGCAGCCCACTTCTGCGCCGACGCGATCGTCGCCGGACGCGTGGCCGAGCCACTGTGGCACGACGCCCTGGCCGCGGCGAGCCTCGACGAGGAGGCGGGCCTCGACTGCCGGGACGGCGACGCGACGGTGCACCCCACCGCCGACGACCCGTTCTACGACGGCATCGACAGCAACTGCGACGGGGCGTCGGACTGGGACGCTGACGGCGACGGCGTGAACACCACCTTCGCCCCGGACGAGGAGGCGGGCGGTGACTGCGACGACGCCGACGCGACCGTGCTCCCCGGCGCCACCGAGGACTGCACCGCGGTCGACCGGGACTGCTCTGGCACCCCCTACGACGCCCCCGACACCGACCCGTCGGTCGATTCCTATGTCCCAGACGCCGACGGCGATGGCTGGCCCGCCGACGACACCGAGGTGCTGCTGTGCGCGGCGGCGGCGACCACCGGCTGGATGACGGCCGAGGCCTACAGCGACCAGCTCATCGCCCACCCCGGCCTCGTCGCCACGCTGGACTGCGACGACGACGACGACGCCCGCTACCCCAGCGCCGACGACCGCTGGTACGACGGGGTCGACAGCGACTGCGACGGCTGGTCCGACTTCGACGCCGACCGCGACGGCGAAGACAAGGTGATCGGCGACAACGGCACCGACTGCGACGACGACGACGACGCGGTGAACACCGCCGGCATCGAGGTGTGCAACGGCATCGACGACAACTGCAACGGCGACACCGACGAGGCGGGCGGCACGGTCACCTACTACCGCGACGACGACGGCGACGACTGGCCCGCCGACCTCGGCACCGCCACCTTGCGGTGCAGCCCCGAGGAGGGCTGGGTGGTCGAGGCCGACTACCTCCTCGCCCTGGCCACCGCTGGCTACGGCCCCGCCTCGGAGGTCGTCGACTGCGACGACGACCGGTCCCAGCGCTACCCGGGCGCCGACGACCCGCCCTACGACGGCTTCGACGACGACTGCGTCGGCGACTCCGACTACGACGCCGACGGCGACGGCCACGACAGCATCGGCTTCGACGGCGACGACTGCGACGACGGCGACGACGGCATCGGCCCTCACGTGGCCGAGGCGTGCACGACCGGCGGCGACGACCCGGTCGACGAAGACTGCGACGGCCTCGTCGACGAGGAGGGCGGCACCGACGTCTACTTCCTCGACGACGACCTCGACGGCTGGCCCGCCGACGTCGACCCCGTGCTCCTGTGCGAGCCGGTCGAGGGCTATGTGTCCGACGACGACTACCAGCTCGCCCTCGTCGGCGCGGGCTACACCGTCGACGACGTGGTCCTCGACTGCAACGACGGCCGCGACCTCGCCTTCCCTGGCGCCCCCGACACCCCCTACGACGGCAACGACGACGACTGCGACGGCTGGTCCGACTTCGACGCCGACCGCGACGGCTTCGACAGCGAGCTGGTGAGCGGCACCGACTGCGACGACGCGGTCGCCGCGGTGAACCCCGACGGCACCGAGGTGTGCAACGGGCGCGACGACGACTGCAACGACCTCGTCGACGAGGCCGGCGGCACGGTCACCTACTACCGCGACGACGACGGCGACGACTGGCCCGCCGACCTCGGCACCGCGACCCTGCGGTGCCACCCCGAGGAGGGCTGGGTGGTCGAGGCCGACTACCTCCTCGCGCTGGCCACCGCCGGCTACGGCCCGGGCTCGGGCGTCGTCGACTGCGACGACGGGCGCGCCGAGCGCTATCCGGGCGCCGACGATCCGCCCTACGACGGCTTCGACGACGACTGCGTCGGCGACTCCGACTACGACGCCGACGGCGACGGCCACGACAGCGTCGCCTTCGACGGCGACGACTGCGACGACGGCGACGGCGGCATCGGCCCCCACGTGGCCGAGGTGTGCACCGCTGGCAGCGACGACCCGGTCGACGAGGACTGCGACGGCCTCGTCGACGAAGAGGGCGGCACCGACGTCTACTTCCTCGACGACGACCTCGACGGCTGGCCCGCCGACGTCGACCCGGTCGTGCTCTGTGCGCCGGTCGAGGGCTATGTGTCCGACGACGACTACCAGCTCGCCCTCGTCGGCGCGGGCTACACCGTCGACGACGTGGTCCTCGACTGCGACGACGGCCGCGACCTCGCCTTCCCTGGCGCCCCCGACACCCCCTACGACGGCAACGACGACGACTGCGACGGCTGGTCCGACTTCGACGCCGACCGCGACGGCTTCGACAGC
>Ga0213839_1002386_pt1 | contig 10546 bp, 11 predicted proteins | sample SWPATP21_FD_160075 | JGI IMG/M metagenome (GOLD analysis project Ga0213839, IMG submission 160075) | Coastal seawater microbial communities from Marineland, Florida, United States - SWPA TP2 #1 | ecosystem: Environmental > Aquatic > Marine > Coastal | place: USA: Florida | collected 2016-08-14 | reverse complement strand
CGGTAGCCCAGGCTGGCGAGGCCCGACACGAGGACGAGGACGGCCAGCGCTCGCCGACGCCAGAGCGACCGATCGAGCACGCGACGGAGCCCGACCGATGCGACGACGAGGGCGGGGACGGTGCCCAGCCCGAAGAGCGCCATGGCGGCCGCACCGTGGAGAGGATGGGCCATGGCGATGGGCACGGCCAGCGCCGCGTACACCAGGCCGCAGGGCAGCAGCCCGTTGACCATCCCGAAGGCCAGCTTCGCGGCCACCCCCGACCGCTTGGCGAGGAGCGCTCCGGCGCGCCCCAGGCCCGGAATCTTGAGCTTGGGCTCGGGAAGCCAGCCTGCCAGCGAGGCCGAGAAGCCCACCAGCAGCAGGGCCGCGAGCATGGACCCCACCCAGGAGGGGCCGGGGAGCGAGTGCCCGAGCGCACCGGCCACGCCGCCGAGGACGGCATACGTCGTGAGGCGCCCGGCATGGTAGGCAGCGGACGGGCCGGGTTGGTCGCTGGCGGCCACGGCCAGCGGACCGCACATCCCCACGCAGTGCGGCGACCCGGCGAAGGCAGCCGCCAGCGCGCCCCCGTACAGGCCGATCACCGTCGTCCCTCGAGGGCGAGGAGCCGCAAGGGGCCTGCGTGATCACGGACCACGACCTCGCATCCGGGCAGCTCTTCGGTGAGGTAGGTCAGCAGGTCGTCACGAGGTACGGCGACGGGTGCGCCGACCGTCACCCCCACCACGGTTCCCACGCGTCGCTTGGACAACGCACGGATCTCGGCCACCAAGCCTCTCGCTTGGGAAAGCCACCCGAACTCTGCGGCGCCTTGACTCACGATGGACCTCGCATGGGGCGGGGAGGAGCAAGGTCTGTGCCAGCGTGAGATCCCCCGCACCAGCACGTCGTCAGCGCCGAGGTGCGTGAGCTGCCACCCCGTGGTGTGCAATCCCACACACCCACCGAGCCCTCCTGGAGGCCCCTCCAGCGATCCGCGAGGTCGTGAGTCGATCGCACCGCCTGGCACGACCCTTGCTGTGGCCCAGGCCGGAGGTATCATGTCCAACGCCAGTGCCATCGAGCAAGCCCCGCAGTTGGCGGCGGCAGCCGGCTACGACGACGGAATCGTGAAGAAGTTCGTCTGGGCCGCTGTCGTGTTCGCCATCGTCGGGATGTCGGTGGGGGTGTTGATCGCGCTTCAGCTCGCGTGGTGGCCCGCCAACATGGGCACCCCGTACCTGACGTTCGGTCGGCTCCGCCCGCTCCACACCAACGCCGTGATCTTCGCCTTCGCGGCCAACGTCGTCTTCGCCGGGATGTACTACTCCATGCAGCGCCTGCTCAAGGTGCCCATGTGGAGCAAGGGCCTGTCGGAGTTCCACTTCTGGGGCTGGCAGAGCATCATCTTGTCCGCCGCCATCACGCTGCCGCTCGGCCTCACCCAGAGCAAGGAGTACGCCGAGCTCATCTGGCCCATCGACCTGGCCATCGCCGTGGTGTTCCTCGCGTTCGCGTTCAACTGCATGATGACCATCAAGAACCGGAAGGTCGAGCACCTCTACGTGGCCATCTGGTTCTACATGAGCTTCCTCATCACCATCCCGGTGCTGCATGTCGTGAACAGCCTGGCCATTCCCGCCACGCTCACGCGCAGCTACCCGGTGTACTCCGGCATGACCGACGCGCTGGTGCAGTGGTGGTATGGGCACAACGCGGTGGGCTTCGTGCTCACCACCCCGTTCCTCGGGCTGATGTACTACTTCCTGCCCCGCGCGGCCGAGCGCCCCGTGTACAGCTACCGGCTGTCCATCGTGCACTTCTGGGCGCTGGTGTTCCTGTACATCTGGGCCGGCCCGCACCACCTGCTCTACTCCGCGCTGCCCGACTGGGCTCAGACCACGGGCATGGTCTTCAGCCTGATGCTGCTCGCGCCGAGCTGGGGGGGGATGCTCAACGGCCTCCTCACCCTCCGCGGCGCCTGGGACCGCCTGCGCACCGACCCCATCCTCAAGTTCATGGTGGTCGCGGTGTCGTTCTACGGCATGTCGACCTTCGAGGGGCCGATGATGTCGATCCGCTCGGTGAGCGCCCTGGCCCACTACACCAACTGGGTCGTCGGCCACGTGCACAGCGGTGCGCTGGGCTGGGTGGGGATGATCAGCTTCGGCATGATCTACTGGGTGATGCCGCGCCTGTACGGCCGCAAGCTGTACAGCGACAACCTGGCCACCATCCACTTCTGGATCGCCACCATCGGCATCGTCCTCTACACCGTCTCGATGTGGGGCGGGGGCCTGATGGAAGGCCTCATGTGGCGGGCCATCGACGAGAGCGGGCAGCTCAAGTACCCGATCTTCGTCGACATGGTCGCCAAGCAGGCGCCCTTCTACTGGATGCGACTCGTCGGCGGTCTGATGTACCTGGGCGGCGTCTTCCTCATGTTCTTCAACCTTCTCCAGACCGCCATGGGCGCGAGTGCCGCTCCGGCCGCCGCGCCCGCGGCGAAGTGAGGTAGACCATGGCTGAACACTGGCATCGCCGCCTCATCGAAGGCAAGTCGGGCCTGATGGCCGCGCTCACCACCGTGCTCATCAGCGTCGGCGGGCTCGTCGAGATCGTCCCCATGTTCACGATCGAGTCCGTGCCCGAGGCCGAGCGCATCGATCCCTACACGCCCCTCGAGGTCGCCGGCCGCGACATCTACACCCGAGAGGGTTGCTACGTGTGCCACAGCCAGATGGTTCGCCCGTTCCGGGACGAGACCCTGCGCTATGGCCCGTGGTCGCGGAGCGAGGAGTACGTCTGGGACCGGCCCTTCCTGCTCGGCTCCCGCCGCATCGGGCCCGACCTCCACCGGGTCGGTGGCAAGTACCCCGACGCGTGGCACTACGAGCACATGAAGGACCCGCGCAGCACGTCGCCCGGGTCCATCATGCCGCCCTACCAGTGGCTGCTCGAATGGAAGATCGATCCTGCCGACGTGCAGGCCAGCGTGGTCGCCCTGTCGCGGGTGGGCACGCCCTACACCCAGGCCGACATCGACAACGTGCCGCAGCAGCTGCAGCAGCAGGGCGGTGAGATCGTCGGTCGACTGAAGGAGGCGGGCATCGACGCCGCCTGGGACGACGAGATCGTCGCCCTGACCGCCTACATGCAGCGACTCGGCACCGACCGACCGTCGCCGGTCGCCCAGGGAGGTGACGAATGAACCAGGTGCTTCACGCGGGCGCCGAGACCGCCCAGATGGGCTGGATGCTCGGCGTCACGACCGTGGTCTTCCTGACCACCATGATCGGCTGGGGACTCTGGGCTTGGTGGCCCTCCCGCAGTGCCGACATGGAGGCCGCTTCCCTTCTTCCCCTCGGAGATGAGTGATGAGCAAGGACAACGACAAGCTCCTCGGACACTCCGAGGACAACGACGGCATCGAGGAATACGACAATCCGCTGCCCGACTGGTGGCTCGGGATGTTCTTCTTCTCCATCGTGTTCGCCGTGGGCTACACCGCCGAGTACCACTTCATCTCGGAGCGGTCCCAGGCCAAGGCCTACGACCAGATGATGGCCGACGCCAAAGAGCGCTGGCCCGACAGCGACGCCCCCAAGGCACTGTCGTTCGACGAGGCCACGGTGGCGGCCGGCAAGGAGGTGTACACCACCACCTGCGCCAGCTGTCACGGCGCCACCATGGAGGGCGGCATCGGGCCGAACCTCAAGGACAGCGAGTGGATCCACGGTGGCGACGAGGCCAGTGTGGTCAAGACGATCACCGAGGGGGTCGCCGCCAAGGGCATGCCCGCGTGGGGGGCCATCCTCGGCCCCGACAAGGTAGCCAAGGTCGCGGCGTTCGTGATCACGTCGAACACGGGCGAGGCGCCGGCTGCGCCAGCTGACACACCCCCCGCAGAAGGGGCTGGGTCGGATGCCACAGCCCAGGCAGACGCCGAGGGTGGCGACGTCGACCCGCTCGTCGCGGGGGAAGCCGTGTACAAGGCGAACTGTGCCGCGTGCCACGGCGCGAACATGGAAGGTCTCGTCGGACCGAGCCTGGTCGACGACGAGTGGCTCCATGGTGGCGAGCTCCCCCAGATCACGGCCACGATCACCAATGGCGTGCCGACAAAGGGGATGGTCGCCTGGGGCCCCATCCTCGGCGACGAGAAGATCCAGCAAGTGGCACAGTTCGTGCATGACAAGGCCAACAGCACCAACTGACACGGAGTGAGCGATGTTGGGCTTCAGCCATCACCGACAGTGGGTCTACCCCAAGGCCATCCGGGGCCGCTTCCAGAAGCTGCACCGGTACTCGGGCATCGCCCTGCAGGCCCTGCTCGTCATCGCTCCCTGGATCACCATCGCCGGCCAGCCGCTGGTGCACGTCGACCTCCCCGGGCGTCGCCTGACGCTCCTGGGGGGCACGTTCACCGCGGTCGACGGCTTCCTGATCGTGCTCGTGGCCCTGATGGCCGCGTTCAGTCTGTTCTTCTTCACCTCGCTCTTCGGGCGCGTGTGGTGTGGCTACCTGTGCCCCCAGACGGTGTTCATGGAGGAGTGGGTCCGGCCCATCGAGAAGCTCATCGAGGGCGACCGAGGCGCACGAATGCGCCGTGACAAGAAGGGCTTCTCGTGGCCCACCACGGCGCGCAAGGCCGTGAAGTTCGCCGCATTCGCGGCGATGGCCACCTTCCTCGGGATGACGGTCATCAGCTACTTCGCTACGCCCTGGGCCCTGTGGACGGGCCGCGCCGGTGGCATCGAGTACGCGATGGTCGCGGCCATCGCCGGCGTCTTCTTCTGGGACTGGGCCTGGTTCCGTGAGCAGACGTGCAACTACATCTGCCCCTACGCTCGCTTCCAGGGCGCTCTCACCGACGACCACAGCCTCGTGGTCACTTACGATGTCGAGATGGGCGAGCCGCGAGAGAAGGGCAAGGCGGCCGTCAAGGACAACCGCTGCCACGACTGTGGCAAGTGCGTGGTCGTCTGTCCCCAGGGGATCGACATCCGCGACGGCTACCAGCTCGAGTGCATCAACTGCGCCCGCTGCGTCGACGCCTGCGAAGACGTGATGGGCAAGCTCGGCAACGAGACGCTGGTGAAGTACACCACCATCGCCGACCAGGAGGGCCAGGGCAGCCGCTGGATCCGCCCGCGCACGGTCGCCTACGCTGCCCTACTCCTCGCGCTGCTCTCGGGCATGGGGGCACGCCTGGTGCTGCAGGAGCCGTTCGAGGTGAGCGTCAACCGCAGCCCGGGAACCCTCTTCCAGATGGACGAAGACGGCTTCGTCCGCAACACCTTCCTGCTCGATGTGAAGAACAACGACTCGGTGAAGGGGCACACCTACGCCGTGCGCCTCGACGGCCTCGACCAGGCCCAGGTGACAGTGGTGCCCGTGACGCTCGCGCCCCTCGAGCATCGAACCGTGCCGCTGGTCATTCGTCTGCCGGCCGACGGCGCGTCCACCACCACCCCGTTCAAGGTCACCGTGTTCAGCGACGACGGAGAGGTGGAGCGCAACACGACCTTCAAGGCGCCCGGTCGGGCCGGAGGTGAGGGATGAGCGACCGCATCTGGCCCATCGGGCTCGCCGTGGCCGCCACCATCGTGGTGGCCGTGAACTTCGGGTTCATCTGGATCTCTCAGCAGAACGCGCCCGAGATCGCTCCCTCCTACGAGCACAACGCCAACCGGTAGTCGGATGCACACGTCGGCCCCCATTCCCCAGGCGTGCAAGCACTGCGGCGTCGCGTGCGAGGGCAGCGACTTCTGCTGCCCGGGATGCGAGATGGCCTACGACATCGTTCGAGGGGCGGGTCTCGAGCGCTGGTACGACGAGCGCGAGCAAGCCCCCGACCGCCCCCGACCCATCGCCGCCGACTGGCGAGGGCTGCCCACGCAGGCCCGCGACGACGGCACCGAGGAGGTGGCGCTGTGCATCGACGGGCTCCGCTGCGCCAGCTGCGTCTGGCTCGTGGAGAACGTGCTCGAGGGCACCGAAGGGGTCGCCGAGGCGCACGTGTCCTACGCGACCGGCCGGGCACGGCTGGTGTGGGACCCCCAGCAGACCTCGCTCGAACAGCTGGGCGCTCGCATCGCGGCCCTCGGCTACCAGCCCCGGCCGGCCGGGGCCCAAGGAGACGGCGACCGCGACCTGCTCGTCCGGCTCGGGGTGGCCGCCTTCTGCACGGCGAACATCATGGGCATGACCGCCGCCCTCTACGCGGGCTGGCTCGACGGCATGGCCGACCGGTATGCACAGCTGTTCCGCTGGGCCTCGCTGGCGCTGGCCACCCCCGTCGCGCTGTGGTCCGCCGAGCCGTTCTTCCGTGGGGCGTGGGGCGCCTTGCGGCATCGCCTGCTCCACATGGACCTCCCCATCTCCATCGCCGTCGGGGCGCTGTGGGTCCACGCCGTGGTGTCCACCTTCCTGCACCTCGACGGCTACGTCGACTCCCTGGGCATGCTCGTCACCCTGCTCCTCGCGGGCAGGGTGGTGGAAGCCCGTGGGCGACGCGCCGCCGGCGACGCAGCCGCTGCCATCGCCGCGCAGCTCCCCACCACGGCACGAAGGCTGTCGGGCGACGCCGTCGAGGTGGTGGCTGCCTCGGCCCTCGCCCCCGGCGACCGGGTGGCGGTCGGGCTCGGGGAGGAGGTGCCGGCCGACGGCACCGTCGTCGACGGAGAGGCCGAGCTCCGCATGGCGCTGCTGACCGGCGAGTCCGAACCGGTGCCGGTCCAGCCGGGGCAGACCGTCGTAGCGGGTGCCCCCGTCGTGGCAGGCTCGCTCGTCGTGCGTGTCGACGCCGTCGGCGACGACCTGCTCGGCCACCGCATGGCCGCTCAGGTGCAGGCGTCGGTCGACCGCGGTCTCGCAACCACCCCCGCCGACCGGATCGCGCCCACGTTCATCGCCGCCACCCTCGTGGCCGCCGTCGCCGCGCTGGTCGGCTGGACCTACGTGGAGAGCATCGGCACGGGACTGCAGGTGATGGTGGCCGTGCTGGTGGTGGCCTGTCCGTGCGCCCTCGGCCTGTCCTACCCCGTGTCGGTCTCTGCAGGGCTGGCGGCACTGGCCCGTCGTGGACTCGTCCTCAGCTCCGGCGACGCGCTGCTTCGGCTCGCCCACATCGACACCATCGCGATGGACAAGACCGGCACCGTCACCGCTGGGGTGCCCCAGGTCGTCAGCGCCGACGACGAGGTGATCCGCGTCGCCGCCGCGCTGGAGCGGGGATCGAGCCATCCGGTCGCGGCCGCCATCCTCGACGAAGCCGCCCGGCGGGGAATCCCCGTGGGCACGGCCACGCAGGTGCAGGAGCACCCCGGAGTCGGCATCGACGGAGTGGTCGACCAGGTTCGCTGGACCCTCCGCCGGGGTGGCCCCGGCGAGCTGCTCCTCAGCGGGGGCGGCCTGGTGGGGCTCCTCCGCCTCCGCGACGTGCACCGTTCCGGGTCGCCTGCCCACATCGCGTCCCTGCTCGAGCGCGCGCCCGTGACGGTCCTCACGGGGGATCAGGCCGACGTGGCACGGCGAATCGCGGCGGGCGTGGGGCTCACGAACGTGGTCGCACAGGCCACCCCTGACGACAAGGCGCAGTGGATCCGGGCGCAGCAGGGCCAGCACCGACGAGTTCTCTTCGTCGGCGATGGCCTCAACGACGGGCCCGCGCTCGCCGCCGCCGACGTGTCGTTGGCGATGCGGGGAGGCTCGGCGAGCTCCATCCTGGTGGCCGACGGCATCATCTCCGACGACACGCTCGCCCCCGTCGTGGCCGCCCTCCGCGTCTCCGACGTTGTTCATCAGACCGTGCACGACAACATGCTACGCAGCCTCGTCTACAACGTCGCCGCGGTCACCCTGGCCGTCGCCGGGCTCATCGACCCCCTGGTCGCCGCGGTGCTGATGCCGCTGTCCAGCGCGATGGTGATCTGGGGTGCGTCGCGCGTCGAGAAGCGCGTGCGAGCCCTCGAAGCCTGAACCCCACGGGAGACATCGTGGACATCCTGCTGTTCCTCATCCCAGTCGCCCTGCTGTTGGGCGGCACCTTCGCGGCGCTGTTCACCCACGCGGTGCGGAGCGGGCAGTTCGACGACCTCGACGACGCGCCTCAGCGCATCCTCAAGGACTGACCGCGTCGACGTCGGCCGGGGCTCCGGCCCGTCGCGCGAGCGCGAGCATCCGCTGGCGCGTGACCGCCACGAGCTCGGCAAGGTCGGCGGTGGTGCGCCCCTGGGTCGGCACGGGCTCGCCGTAGAACACATCGACGCACTGCCCCGTCACGCTGCCGAACTGGTCGGGCGGGATCACGTCGAGGGTTCCGTGAATCCACACCGGCACGATCGGCAAGCCGTGGTGCAGCGCCACGTGGAAGCCCCCCTTCTTGAACGGATGCAGGCGGCCGTCCCGCGACCTCGACCCCTCGGCGGCGATCCACACCGAGGTTCCTTCGGCGAACAGCTCGGCCGTCTGCTGTAGCTGCTCGATGGCACGCTGCCGGTTCGCCCGGTCGACGAAGACGATTCCGGCGGCCGCCATGGCCTCGCCGAAGGCCGGCACCTTCCGCAGCTCCTCCTTGGCGACGAAACGAACACGACCAGGATAGGTCACGCAGACGGCCGGAATGTCCAATAGTGAGACATGGTTGGAGAGCAGCACGTGGGCCTGGGTGCGGTCGATGTGCTGGTCGCCCCACACACGGACCGTGGTCTTCGACAGGCGAAAGACGTGGTCGCACCACCGTTGGACCCGGTGGTCGACATCGGCCGCCGACAAGCGGCCCGCCAGTGCACGCGCCACCACCCGACACGACCCCGCGAAGGTGTGGCCGAGCACCGCGTAGGTGCGCCAGTGGGTGCGCTCGACGTGCCGATCTGTCGGTGCGTACACCACCCGCATCCTCTGCCCCCCGGTCAACGCCGGTAACTCCAGGCACGCCGGCCGGCATCGAGGTATATCCGGGGTCGGTTCGCATCAGGAGACCCCATGAACACCGTCGTCGGCATCGACCTCCGCACCACCGGTCATACGTGGCTGGTCGAGCGCGCCGCCGCCTGGACGCGCATGGCTGGGGGCGTGGTCGACCTGGTGTTCTTCCACCCCGACGGGGGCACGAGCGAGCAGCAAGACCGGCTCGAGGCCCTGCTCGCGGAGCTCCCCGAGGCCCAGCGTGGCACAGCCCGGGTGCTCGCAGCTGCGCCCGCTGCAGGGCTGGTCGAGCTCACCGAGGATGCCGACCTGCTCGTGGTCGGCTCCCGCGAGCCGGCTGCGCTCGAACGCTGGCTGCACGGCCCGATGGCCACCCGGGTGCTGCGCCACGCGCACTGCCCCGTGCTGGTTCCGCGGCGTCCGGAACCCCCGCGCGACACGCCGAAGCTGCTGGTGGGGGTCGACGTGAACAACCCGCCCGTCGACCGCGCCATCGTGGAGCTCGCGAGCCGCTGGGCAGTGATGGTGGGAGGAACCCTCGACGCGCTCTATGCCGTCAACCGGGCCCTGCCGCCCATCGCCAACCACGCCGTGCGCGAGCGTGCCGAGAAGGAGTGGGAAGCCCGCAACGACAGTGAGCGGCGGCGTCTGCAGCTCCTGCTCGACGAGGTCGTTCCCGAAGGGCATCGCGGCCAGGCCCAGATCGGGCGGGGCGAGGCCGAAGACGCCATCATCCACGCGAGCAGCGACGCGGATCTGGTGCTCGTCGGCAACCGCGACCGAGAGGGGCTCGCGCAGCTCGTGCTGGGCACCGTGGCACAGCGTGTGGTCCGTCAGGCTCACTGCGATGTATTGTCGCTGCCCACGGCCGGCGTCGACCTTCCCTGAGCCGAGCGTCCACGGCCGCGCCTGACCCACGCCCACGAACGCAGGGCTCTCCGGCCAGCGAGGCACCCGCGCGGGGCACTCCGCTCCGGGAACGTGAGCCGCTCGACAGTGGGCAAGGAACCGAAAGAGCCCCCACAGCACTAAGCTGTGAGGGCTCTCGGTCTGCCCGAGGGCAGAAGGGGTTGGCCGGCGATACCTACTCTCCCACAGGGTCACCCCTGCAGTACCATCGGCGTGCTAGAGCTTAACTTCCGAGTTCGGAATGGGATCGGGTGGGACCTCCGCACTATCGTCACCGACCGAAGTGGTCGTTCGCGTTGCGCGCTTCCGGGGGTCGTCTACGGTGGCTGAGCCACGTAGCGGACCGTCCCCTGCACGCGTTGCGATGCGATGGGCACGTATAGAGACAGGGTCGACGCTATGTCGAGGACTCTTTCGAGCTTCGATATCGAGCTCTGGCGAATAAGCCGAACGGACAATTAGTACGAGTTAGCTGAACGCATTGCTGCGCTTACACATCTCGCCTATCAACCAGGTGGTCTTCCTGGGTCCTTCAGGGAAGGCTCATCTTGAGGGGGGCTTCCCGCTTAGATGCTTTCAGCGGTTATCCCGTCCGCACGTAGCTACCCAGCAATGCCGCTGGCGCGACAACTGGAACACCAGAGGTGCGTCCATCCCGGTCCTCTCGTACTAAGGACAGCTCCTCTCAACCTTCCTACGCCCACGGCAGATAGGGACCGAACTG
>Ga0213839_1002383_pt1 | contig 10569 bp, 14 predicted proteins | sample SWPATP21_FD_160075 | JGI IMG/M metagenome (GOLD analysis project Ga0213839, IMG submission 160075) | Coastal seawater microbial communities from Marineland, Florida, United States - SWPA TP2 #1 | ecosystem: Environmental > Aquatic > Marine > Coastal | place: USA: Florida | collected 2016-08-14 | reverse complement strand
TCTCCATATCTAAGTGAGGCCCGCGGATGCGGACAATGCCGAACACACACCTGGATCAATCAATCATCGTCCATGAGAACGATGTTGGATGCATCCTCCGACATACCCCTCGTGCTTATCTTTGTTATTCTTTTTCTTTTTTAGTCTTTTTTTCTTTGGTTTTAGTCTTGCTCATTTACTTCGTCGCTCTTCTGAAATTTTAGTCCTGCGCCATGAAGTCACCCGGAGTGAGTGGGCAACACATGACGCTGCGTGGGTGGATTTGAGCAACAGGTGATCGAAACACGAGGATCACATCGCCGTTGCCCAAACCCAGCGCGTGCCACTTAGTGGGCAAGCGGGTTCTCCCAGTTGCAGGCGGAATCCTCAGTGCACTCGTGGAAAAGCGGCGGTTCGTCGAAGGCGTGAAGCGGCGGGGGGGAGGAGAGGGCCCACTCCAAAGTGGCCTCCTGGGCGGGGATGCGGACCTCAACCCAGTCGCCGGAAGCGATCTCTTCCTCGGTCAGAGGAGCGGTGAGGTTCTCGGGGAACGAGATTTCGCGCTCCACGATGCTGAAACTAGCAACGCGACCGGTGAGGAAGCTGCGGGCATTGCGCGCCACGAAAGTGCGGAGGAGAGACATTTTCGGGGAAGGGGTCTATCAAGAACAACTCTAGTAAACGAAAAAGACTACGATAGTGCCCCGCACGACAAAAGCAGCACGCGAGGAGGCAGAAGCCAGCAGACGGCAAACGGCGAACGGAAAGAAGCAACCCAGAAGCCACAACAGAACAGACAGGCAAGAGAAAACGACGAACCCAGCGACCCGACCGCACGACCGCACGGACGGAAAAAACACCGGCAAACCAACCGCGGAATCGTTGGACCACCGAAAAGAGTGTGCAACGCCCCACATGCATCGGAGCTCTATTCACCCCCGCCGTCCCATCTCGCCACCCTTTGGCAAAGTCGAACGGTTCACGCCTGTTGTGGCGATGCTTGCGTGCTGATACGGATACCACAGGCAGACTTTACCTCCAATGGACAGATAGGCAGACGATCGCAAAGGAGCTACAGTCTGTAACCCTGACTCGCAACACTCACCCCTGTCTGAAAGGAGTTCACACACAACGACACGCAATCCACCACAGTTCACCCACGAAGGACATGTAACCCGCAAGAGTGTTCTTTGTGGGAGGAGTCGCTTCAGTGAACAATTCCAAACACAACACAACACACGCCGACGACCACCAACAACAACAATGACAACGAGACGACGACGACGACGACGACGCAACAAGTCGGTCACAGACAATCAAAAACACATCTTTCTTTCGCGACGACACCGACGCCAACCCTCAACCAACCAACCGAACAAACAAACAAACGAACGAACGAGCAACATCCACAATCAATAGCAACCCTCACTGTCAACAACACTTCCCCACCAAACAACGCAAACGCCGACGCCACCGACAACGAACGACGAACGACTACGAACGACGGACGACGACGATGACAACGAAGAACGACGACGAACGACGAACGACGAACGACGACGACGAACGACGACGAAGTGCCGTGGAGTGAGTGAGTGAGTGAGTGAGTGAGTGAGTGAGTGAGTGAGTGAGTGAGTGAGTGAGTGAGTGAGTGAGTGAGTGAGTGAGCGCTGGCCGGAGCCACCCACATTTCATGTGTTTGAAAAGTCGTGTTCACGGTTCTGATGCATTTCATTCAAAGGTTCTTTCACTGTTATTCACTACATAATAACGGATGAAGAGTATCTGAAATCAGTTAGTACGCCCTACTGACCATATGTAGTACAAGGTGTACTAACGCGTCGGCGGCCCCTCCCACGCACTCAAACACGCAGCCTGCACTCCAACCAGTACCGTGCAACGAACGCATCCTCAACTAACTCAGTCAGTCAGTCAACGTTCACTCTCTCTCTCAGTCACTCACAGTGAGTGAGTGAGTGAGTGAGTGAGTGAGTGAATTTCGAACGAACGCTCTCTCTCTCTCACTCACTCACAGTCACCCACTCACAGTCACTCACTCACAGTCACTCACAGTTCCGTGGTGGCTGGCTGCGGTCAAAAATTGAGCAAATACGTGGATTCTCGGTTGTGGATACTATGACGTGGGGCTGTACAGTGCGCATTGTCTCGACATTCGGGAATGTGTTGGTTTGGAGAGATGCGCAGAAAACGAGAGGGACGGTTGGGTTTGATAAAGTGATCGGTCGATAGCGTTGAGTTGAATACTCTTTCAGTGGGAATAACAGCGGAAGGATTCCGCTCCTTTTGTGCAGTGGGTAGTGTTGAAAAGTCGACGCTCGTCACTGAGTGAGCGACGGCGACGGCGGGGAGTGAGACTTTGTCAGCTGACATTATATGCTTCCATAGCACACTCTTGCGCTCTGATACATTTCGTCTTTCAGAACAGAAAATTCAGCAAGATGGATTATGGAGTGACTGCGGTGGGCGTCCACGCACTCACGCCCACAACACCCAACCCAACTCAAACCGCGACGTTACACCGCACCGCACCGTTCGTTCGTTCGTTCGTTCGTTCGTCCGTTCGTTCGTTCGTTCGTCAGACAGAGAGACGACCAGTGAAATGAAATGAAAGAACGACGACGACGACGACGACGACAATGAAGACAAAGGCGGCGGCGACGATAATGACGACGACAATGAAGACAAAGACGACGACAAAGACGACGACAAAGACGACGACAAAGACGACGACGACAAAGACGACGACAAAGACGATGACGGCGGCGACGATAATGACGACGACGAAGACGGTCGTTGTTGCTGCTACGCCGCCCAGGTTGTTAGTGTCCAGTGTCTACCCGCCTGCCTGCCTGCCTGCCTGCCTGGGTCGCAGCTTCCTCGTCGATCGGTTGGGTTGGAATACTGATGCAATGGAGATTGTGGTATGTAGTTAAAGTCGTGGTGGGCGTGGTGAACCATTCCTGTCACTTGGGTGTGGTGTGAGTAGTTGGGATGGTGTTGAGAAGGATGCCGAGCGGTGGGGAAGAGCGTGACTGGGTGCGCTCTTCGGAACTGGTGTCGCGGGTGACAGGGTATTGCTGCATGAATGTTGGGTGCCCCGCGTGTTTTTGCCTTTTTTGTCGCTGTTGCTGTTTGTTTTTGTCTCGTTGTTTGTTCTGTGTCTGTGCTGGCGTCTGGGTTTCCGGGTTCGCCCGTGCTCTTGCCTGATTCACGCTGCGAGTTACTGCTACTGCTACTGCTACTGCTACTACAACTGGCGTGCATTGCGTGTGTGCACGTGTGTGTGTGTGTTATTTGCTTTTTCAGAGCACTACTCGCCCAACATGGAGGCCTCTGCCGCCACCCGTCCGGACCCGAAACGCGATGCCGACGAGTACATCGAGAAGCATAACCTCTTGAAGTTGTTCCAAGACTTGGGTACACTGTTGGTGTACAACCGTCCCGAAGATCCGAAGCAGTTTCTTCTGGAAAAGTTAGTGCAGTTTAAAGAAAACCGTGGGGTGCTCCCATTCTTCACCAAAACAGACGTGACAGCCATGTTTGGAATGTTCGACCGCACCAACACCGGCACCATTACGCCCCTCCAGTTCGAACAGGCTCTTAAATGTCTGGACATCAAGTCACCTCAGCCACCCCCAGCGGGCCCCATCACTCTGCAACAATTCTTGGAACTAACGGAGGAGGCCACGCGAAAGTAGTTTTGGCAGCGAAGGAACGCAGTCATAGAGTTTTCATGACAGTATGCACAGCGTTGGCTTGTGGTGTTTGCCGACAGGCTGCCGTGCCTTGCCTTGCGATATCGCCAGTCCTTGCAGCAATGCGGGCAATCCATGTGAGAACATCTTTATTTTATTTTTAGACGTTGTATTTCATTGCAGATGTCGCCGCAGTGTTGCGAGTGTGTGTGCGTTGGTTGTTGGTCAGTGTTGCAGTTCTCGGTGCGCTTGGAACGTGGAACTTGGAATCTCGGCCACGTGTCTGTGAGGATCACACCGAACCTGTGTTGCCGTTCACTCTAATTTCACAACTCGGCGTCGAGCGGTGAGTGCAGCACTTTGTGGCTGGGGTCGTGGAGTGATGATGGAGCCTTCTGGTTTGTCGAATCCATCAGGCGATACGTCTCGCCTTGGCTCCAAGCTGACGCTCTTGTGCTCCTCCCCTAAATTTAACTCGAGTGACGCGCTGTCATGCGTCACAGCCAGCTCAGCGCTTGTCCATTCTTCGGCACCTGTTCCACTATCCGTTGCTTCCGTCCATGGGTCAAGCGCATGATCGTTGGCCGAGGTTGAGGGTCCTCTGTTCTTTGAGTGCATGCTGCGTGGTTTGTTCAGCAGATCTGTATCGAACACCGTCCCATCTAGAAAACTAACATATTGAAGCCGAGGCGGCTGCGCTCGGTGCGCGCGGGCAATCTCGTCAATCCGAACCGAATCCTGTGTCGTCAACGAGAACAGTGTGGTCAGATATTGGACGTGTCAGCGACATTCGAAAAAATGCAATCCGTGCAGCTTACGGGAATTGGCTTCCTCGAGCCCAAAACTGGTCCACCAAGCTTGAGCCGAAGCCAGTCAATCGACAATTGGCCCATGTGCTGCTTCACAAAACGATGGAGGAAGTGGTCGACTGCAGCCTACAAGCATTCCGACACATGACGACTCAGTTCCGACCCTGCTTGCTCTCAGGCGTGGCAGCTGAAATCCACATGCAGGGTTGCAGACAACATACCAAGCGTGGCAAGTCTTGACTCGGGACTAGAAATTGCAATATCGAAATCAACGTGCCCTCAAGTTCGTACTCGAACCCGCGAAACCAAGTCGGCTTCAGGAGCGCGTATTGAAACATTACTGGCAGTGATGACCCCGGCGAAGATTTCGCCACCGGAACTACGGCATCCTTCGCTGCACTTGCTCGTGGCCCAGTGGTACCGTCGTCTTCCACATCCGTCACCACCAATCCATCTCCGCCGAGGGACGGCAAATCAATCCCATCAACGGTGTAGTATAAACTATCTCCTGTTATCAATTCGGCCGCCCCTGTCTCAATCTCGTACCCGCAATCTGTGAATAAACGGCCTTGTGCTGCTTCTTTGCTTGGCTGGCCACGTCCGCGAGCTGCTTCGTCTCCGTCGATAGCAAATGCCGTCCGCACTGCGTGCAATGCTTGAAGTTGAGAGCAGCCGCGTGGAAAGAGCACTTTCTTCTTCTCTCCAAGTTGATACTTTCTCCTGCGAGTCGTGGCGCTCTGAACGCTGTGCACAGGCGTCACGTAGCAGGCAACAAATTGGATGTCACGTTTGAGACTGACATCTCCCTTGGAAGCCGTTGCGGAAAGTTGTGGCGATTGCTCTTGTGAACGGGATTGGCCAACTTCTGCGTCAATTGACGACGATTTTACGTTCATTGCTTCACGCGATTTCGCGGTGTCGTCGGAATTGCACTTTTCAGCGTCAGCGTCCTCCTCAGACGGCTCTTGCGCACGCTCCCAGCCTCCGCCGTCAGCTCGCCACTGCAGCGGCAACGGGATAAATTCGCAGCATTTCACACATGCTTTTCCAGGAGAACAATTCCCATCAGGTGCATCGCCGGGTAATTCCTGGCCACTTTGCATTTAGGCGCGCAAAGAGCGCTTCACATTGTAGCACGATGGCTTTGGTGGCGAATTCGACAACAATATCGAACCAAATGTTGACCAACAATGTGAACTGAAAATACCGGTTGGTTGTCTAGACAATGTACTGGCTCAACGCCACGTCTTCTTTGACTGGTTTGGCTGTGATTGCATTCTCCAACCAAGGTCGCACTGACTTTCACTTGCACTCAAAGGTAATCACCAATCCGGCAGCAACTTCCGCGCGCACCGATCAGCTGTGCCGTATTCACGCCACGACACAACACGCCGCGCGACAACACGCCGCGCGACAACGTATCGGCCGCGAAGGACACCGAACCGCCCGCAAATGCCAGACGCCAGACATAATAGTTTGTCGTCTGTCGATGGCAAGACGCAAGACGCAAGAATAGTCACCGACTGGAACGACCACGGCGCGACGGCGCGACGGCGTCCATTGTCGATTGATCCGTCGACGACGCCGTCGACCGACCGTCGACCGTCGACCGTCGACGTTGTTGTTGCGACGTTGTTGTCATCGTCATCGTCCTCAGAATTCTGACAGCACAGCAACCAGAAACTGGTTCGTGCGTTGACTTTCGAAGCGCGAAGCAGACAGTGCAAATTCCGCGACATCGTGACGACGGCGGTCGAACCGAAAACCAAGTACAGTACCCTTTTTCCGTACTCCGCTACAGTTTGCGCTTCGTTCAGAAAGCTTGAAAGTTTCGAAGTTGACTGACGAACGCAAACGATGTTGTTGTTGTGTTGTTGTTGTTTGTTGTCCCACGTCACGTCGTCGTTCATCGTTCATCGTCGGTCGCCACGCCGCCACCAGCGAGCGTGTCGCCTGTCGCGCCAGCGTGTCAACACGCTCCTGCGTCGCTCGCTTGTGTACGAATGTCACCACCATCCTGTTTGGTCGGTCGTCGACGACGACACACGACCCTGTTCCAGTGGAGACGCGGGACGTGCGTGCGTGATTGTTCGTGGTAGATGTGTCGTGGTTATGGAAAACATACGGGTGCAGGTTGCTGGGCTTGACAGCCTGGTGTGGTGACGACCGTGCGGAGGATGAGAATGAACGGCAATGCTGCGAAGAGCGACATGGGACGGCCGCGACAGGGCGCCGACATATTTTATGGCCCTCGTTTGGTTTTGTGTACGTTGTTTTCGGTTTTTCCTTCCCCAGGTGTGGTTGTTCGGGTCGGTGCATAACTACATGCGAACATAGCAGTTCTCTGTGACGACATTCCTCGAAGGGGCGCCCATGGAGTCGGCATGCGCCCAGACACCAACGCGGATGGTGCAACCGTGATGTGAGTGTCACTGGCGTGTGTCCCAACTGCGGCGCATGAAATCCGAAAACAACCATGTTCTCGCGACAATTGAACGAACGCCAAATACACTGCAGTCGATTCCATCGTTTTCGCGGTCACGTAAAAGTGGGACGGACAAGCGAGAAGCTCCCAAATACCCTCGCAGCCGCAAAGCCATCCGTGCCTTTGTCGACCGTGAGGCAATCTGTCGACGCCAACAGACTGAGCAACATATGTGATGAGGCCAAATGTCGGCGATTTACTCTCCCGACCCTATCTTCGGTGTCATGCATGGCATTGGCCCCAAGTCCCGAGCGATACCTATTGGTCGGAGGGTGGGATCACACACTCGAGCTCTTCGACTTGAACCCAGCGCCAAAGTCGTATTCCATTCCCGAGGAAGTGCTTGACGAAAGTCCCACCAATGACCCCAAACGCAAAACGCGAAGAAAAGATTGGCACAGGTTTGAACAACCGTCAGAACTTTCGCTTGCAGAGCGGCGAAAGAGAAATGCGAAGCTTTTGACAAAATCGTACGCCGCGTGGCAAGAGAAACGCCACGACGCGCCAACTGTTTTCACGCGCCCCAAGCGACTTTGGTTCTCGATACCACGGTCAAAAGCGTCTCGACAGAGAATAGCAAGAGCAACTGGGATTAGAGCACCATGGAAGCAAGCCCAACGATCCACTCCATCAGCGGTGAGATGGATTCCAGAAAACACGAGCATGTTTGTGTCGGCCACGTGTGCTGGCGCTTTAAGAATGTGGGACACAAATACGTTGCAGGTTTGTGCGGTTTCGATCGGCCACAGTTTCTCGTCATCATTCGTGAACCTTTGTTGAATTTGCCATGTGTCACAGCCTATTGCAAACTTTTCACTTGGCGAAGACAATCACATCTCAGACATAGACTTTGGGACCACTGCTCACCAAAATCTTATTGGAGTGGTATGCCTGACATGTTTCGTATGCGCAAGCCCTGCAGAGTTGACAAACCTATCGACATCGTGCGGATAACAACACAGGCTTCCAATTGTCACGATCTCCTGCTGTACGACCCCAGAAGCAACGAGCTCGCGGCGAGATTGCCAGGTTTGGATCTACTTTCGCGAACAGCCCCCCACAGTAACTTATCCATCGCTCATCATTGAGGACTGACACACTCGAACAGGTTGCAACGCTGAAATCATGGCAGCTCGGTGGAAACCGTGTTCACCGTTCCAGATTGCAGCTGGCAGTGCTGCGGGAACAGTGCTGCTGTTCGATATTCGTTCAAATTATTCGCCCGGCCAACGACTTGGCACACCGGCACCAACGCGGTGGTGTGACATGGACCGTGTCAAGCGTGGTGACTTTTCTTCCAATGCTCCGCCACTGGTGTGTATCTGCGCCCATGTTTTGGTGTGAGCAGATGAATTGCGAACGTCTTGTTGTGACGACAAGTTAATCTCACCACAGGCACACAACGGAGTTGTGAAGTCGTTGTCGTTTACAAGCGACGGAGCTTATCTTCTCAGTGCTGGGAGTTGGTACGATGTGGACTATACACGTAGCGCAAGAAGTGTTCGCCTGGGCTCTAACTTGATTTTGTGTGTGTTGTCGACCATAGCCGCATGCGCCTTTGGGCTGTCCATGGGTTCGCAGAGCCGTGCAACACCCTTACACACTATCAATATACATTCCCGGATGTTGCCAGTGGTGGGGGCAATGGCATAGCTCTCGCGGAGCCTGGCCATCCGCTTGTTTCAGCGTCCTCATCATTTTCGTCGAGGAAAAGATGCGTCGTGTTTCATCCAGGCGTTGCTGCAGGATCATATGTAGCTTTCGAGTTGTTTTCTGGTCACAAGGTGCGCGTTCCTGGCACACATCAATCTTTGCAGGATCATGGTGTCCATGCCGGCGGTCATGTCGGCCGGTTGAGTTCCATTGTATATCGGCGTTCTCACCACCAGATCCTGGGCGCCAGCTCAACTGCAGCTGTGACATTCTGGGATGGCAGTGGCTCGATGCAGCGCTTGTCGGACAATATTGCGCACAATGGAGGAGGTCACGCCGACGCTTTTGACCCTGATGAAGAGGAGTGGCAGTGAATGATAAAATGGATCGAAACACGAATCCCATCCGCAGTAATTTGAACTGTTAACTCTTTTACAATTGACAATTCCAGTTCACCCATGACACAACAGCACATGTGGTGCAGTCGCCTTCGTTGGCAAAAATGGAACACTTGCAAAGCTCGTTGCTACTTCTTGGTGCCCGGGGTCACTTGTTCATCCGCAGCATGTTTCTTGGCAACTGGACAACGCATCCCAACCCACCATTGATCAATACATCGCCGCCGGTTAGCACATGACGAAAGCAGAACGCACCTTGCATTGATACCCACTGGCGGAGAACCGGACGCCGTACGCGTTGTAGGACGGCCATACCGCCTCTACGGTGGCTTCGTGCCTGCACAAATGAGCAAAGAACGGACAAAGAAACAACGAAAAGCTGAGAATGTCAGCACGAAGTGGCACATCGTTTGCAAGACACCCGTCAGGCGACTGACCACTCATCCAGAGGCAAGTTCGACTCCTCGTCGCAAGCAAAAGCATCCACAACAGCACCGACGCGGAAGGCCGAGGAATGCACCTGTTGAGATTTGTGCGACGCAATGCCTGAGACCTCACGTGTCGCTGGTGGATCGCATATCAGCCGCATCCAATCGGCCCGATAGAGGTCTTCTTCGTCGCCATCCTCATATCGGAAATGCCACAGCAAAGCTTTCGTCCCGGCCTCTTCAGCCACCGACACCAGTTTGCCATAGAAATAGCCGAGGGATCCAAACTTTTTCATAATCCAAAAATCCCTTTTCGTGTATTCTTTGGCTTCTCGCAAAGACACTTTGCGGTCCGGAAACTCCGGTAAAGTTCGCTCTTGCCTGGTCCGAGTGACAGACCTTGGCGGGCCGGCCAACGCCTCGCAGAGATCGGACTTCAGGCGTTTAGTTAAGTCCACATGTTTGGTTGAGGACATCTTGGTGCAATAGTATCACATAGTGACAAAGACAGCAGACAGTTCACAAATTAGAGCGATTTTTTCCTGTACGAATAAATGTCGAAGTGGTGGTTCAACATCGTGACCAGCGAACAGATTATTTTCTTGCCCTTCACTTGCCACTTGAGTCCTGTGTGTCAACGACAAGAACAAGAACAAGAACAAGAACAAGAACAAGAACAAGAACAAGAGCAAGAGCAAGAGCAAGAACAAGAACAAGAACAAGAACAAGAACAAGAACAAGATCAAGAACAAGATCAAGAACAACAACAACAACAACAACAAGAAGAACGAGAACAAGAACAAGAAGAACCATCAATGGCAAAGATGACATCCCACACATCACATACCAGTTGACGACGGCGGCAACGACGACGACCACGACGGCGGCAACGACGACGACGACGACGACAACGACGACAACGACACCGCAAAACCAAACAGCCGTCACCTCAACTTTATCCTTTGTGCTTTAAATGCGATTCATCGTCACATTCTATACCATTACACTACATGGCGTTACTGTTTCTCTGATCGGCATCTGCCCGGCGCCTGTCCTCCTATGCACCCACTCAATCATTCACTTCAGTCGGCGTCTATTCAC
>Ga0213839_1002381_pt1 | contig 10572 bp, 11 predicted proteins | sample SWPATP21_FD_160075 | JGI IMG/M metagenome (GOLD analysis project Ga0213839, IMG submission 160075) | Coastal seawater microbial communities from Marineland, Florida, United States - SWPA TP2 #1 | ecosystem: Environmental > Aquatic > Marine > Coastal | place: USA: Florida | collected 2016-08-14 | reverse complement strand
ACTCATCACCGCCAACGCTGAAGTCGTCCGCTGTCCGCTGTTCGTTCGTTCGTTCGGTCGTTGGCGTCAACGCGTCAACGTCAACGACCAACGAACGACCAATGACACAACGACGACGACGACGACGACGACGACGACGACGACGACGGTGACAACGATACAATGAAGACGACGACGGCGACGCTGTGAAGACGGCGACGTTGTGACGACGGCGACGTTCGTTTGTGACGACGACGACGAAGGTGGGGATGACGGATGATGATGACGATGACGACGACGGTGAGGACGATCGACGACAGTGATGATGGTGACGACACTGATGAGTGTCGTGACGACAACAGTGGAGAGGCCGATGACCGTGACGTCGACGAACAGTGACGACGACGACGATGACAGAGACGAAGACGATGAGACTCACAATGATGAAATCGGCGACGGCGGCGACGGTGGCTGCACTTCAGGGTGTGGAATCGGTGTGGCAAACGTACCAAGCCGTGGAGTTGCACTCGCGATACGCGTGGTATACATGTCGATACACGTGATACACGTGGGACTATTGTTCTGGGATGAGAGCACAGAGAGGTGCGCGTGGCCCATATTTTGGAACGGTCACAAGTTCGTTGGGTGCCATTTTTGTGCTGTTTTCTGCGTGGCTTGCCTGAGCGCTGGTTTTGCGCTCAGAAATCTGATCCTGAAGCGCGACCAATGCGGGTCGCGCAGGCTCGCCACAGCCTTGGCGAGCACGTCAGGCAAACCACTGTTGGCCCGTCGGTGCCGTACCAACTAGTGATGAGAGAATCTCTGTGAGGACTCAAGCAGTGACGCTCCTCTCGGTGGGTCCAACATGGCGTCGACGTCAGAGGTCAACGGGGAAGCCCCAAAGCTTGCCAAATGGATGCGCCAGCGACGTTTCATTATCAAAGAAATAATTGGCTCGGAAAAGAAGTACATCGATTTTATGAACGTTCTAGTCGATGTTTTCGACCGGCCTTCAGCCACGGAAATGAAGGGCGATATTCATAAAGCGATATTTCGAGACATCGACTTCATCAAGAACCTGAACCAAAAATTGCTGGGAGATCTGCAGTCAGCATACGATCAATTTCCGTACGAGGAGAAGCACAAGATGGCGGTGGGTCAAATCATCATCCGCTTTGCACCGTTTTTGAATCTTTACATGGATTACTACACTGGTCATGACCAAGCCCTCACGACAATAAAGCAACTACGCCAAGATCGTCACCATGTGACGAAGGTGTGGGAAGCTGGTGCTGCTGATCCAAGGTGCAACGGCCAGACAATAGAATTTCTGCTCATCATGCCAATTCAGCGCATTCCGAGATACGTGCTGTTGCTCAAGAGCCTCATTAAGCAAACGCCGGAAGAAGAGATGCCCGACGAACGCGCACAATGTGAAAAAGCGTTGGAACAAGTCAAGGCTGTTGCCATGAAAATGGATCATGCAGTCGAAGCGCGCCAGGCAACACTTGCACTTCTGGAAGTTAAACGTGAATTCAAGCCAGAGCTCGAGTTTCTCAACGTGGAGGATGATCGTGTGCTTATTCTCAGAGATTATGTGCAGTTGATGGACACATCCAAGGACAGATTAGCCAAAGGGGAGCACCTTGCCGTTCTCTTTTCCGACATGCTGGTCATTGGTCGCAAAATGCGGAACGGAACTCACAGCATGGAGGAACATTTGGCGCCGATGGCCGCCAATGGAGACCCTGTTGGACAAGTGATTCGTATTGCAGGAGAGCCTTGTACGGCCGACATGAACTCAACGGTCCAGTTATCATTCTACGAACGTTCTGAGCAAGATTATTCTAATTGGCTTTCGAAGTTGAAAGAAGTTTGTCGGAACTTCAAAGGTAGATTACCGACTGAGGGGGACCCTGCGCTTTTGGGCGGGCGGGGTTTGTTGAGACGATCAGCAAGCGGTCCTCTAGGACACGAGATAGCAAAATTCAACAAATCTACTGGACAAGGAAAAGGCATTCACCCCGCGCTGCGTCGTGTCGGTGGAAGTATGCGGAGTATTCGCCGCGCCATGTCTCTCGACAAAGACAAGATGGCACTACCGTCGCTGGATACTTCCGTCGACCACCCACCGACTGACACAAACTCTGTAGCGGTTTGGGAACGCGACGAAGATGTGCATTCGTGCCGTGTGTGCGACGTGGGCTTCAATATGTTGCACCGTCGCCATCATTGCAGAGTATGCGGACGAATAGTATGCGCCAAGTGTTCCAAGTATCGTGTCAGTGCGTCTGATGCTGGCATTCATACTCCGCACCCAAAAGTACGAGCTTGTGCAGACTGTTTCGAGAAGATGTGCGAATCGAGCGACGAAGACAAGGACGTTGATCCGGCACCTGAGTCAGTGCGGGGCGACGAAGGCGACCACGCAGGAGGCAACCTTGAAGTTGGCGACCTGAACAAAGCACCTGCCGCACAAGACAAACAGATGAGCACAGTTGACGGCAAGCCGACTCCTGTTCTTGAACCAGTTTCCATTTTGAATAATGAGGCGCCACCACCACCACCGGTACGCCAAGATATGCCGTCGCCAAAGTTGATTACAGTCGCAGATGAAGATGCTGACGTGGCTCAAAGTGATTCGAAAAATGAAGACTGTGCTGCAGCTGATTCTGACTTGGAGGCACTTGATATGAGCGACTTGATGCTTCCGCCCATTGACCTCTCCGAAATTACGTCTCCGTCACCAACGAACGAGTCGTCTGTCGAGGGAGTTGAGGTGCGTTGCACCTGCGTGCGCTGTGTTTGAGATGCATGTTGATCGGCTGCGTTACATAAGATTTTCTTGCGAAATACCTGCAGGCTCCACCCGGTGTCTTCACCCAGTCCATGCTCGGGACACCGATGAAAGCGAAAACACACACCATTAGCATGACTGAGGAAGAGTTGCTGATCGAGCTTGACCATCCACTAGCAGAATCCGACACAGCAGATGGTGAGAGCGAGAATGCTGCGGAAGACGACGACAACAGCTCATTAGTGCACCAAGCTCCTGTGGAACCGTTGCCGTCACTGAGTCAAATGTCCCAACAAGGCGTCGATGAGAGTGACAGTATCGACACAGATACTGTTGGCTCTCCATTAGCGCACATGTCAGTGATGACACCCGACAAATTCCCATCACTGGGGCAGCTGATACCAAAAGCTGTCCTCACTCCGACAGTGAAGCATGATCTGGAGATTCTGGACGAACAATCACCTCCAACATCAATTCGTTTGTCTGAACGCGCAATTGACAAAGGCGAGCTTCACCTTGATTTGGAAGGGGTTCACGAAGTGGACAGCTTTTCTAGTGAACAAGGTATGGGCTTTTGGGTATGCCATACTGATTGCGTGCATGATTGAGTTATCTTAATCGGCTGGTTCTGTTGTCGCAGAAGAAGATGATAGAAGTGAAAGCGACACGCTTTCCTTCCAAAACGATTCTATCAATGCTCCGCACAACGATGACGACAAGAATTCCGCGAACGTTCACTCTTCTTTGATCCCCGACTCGGCGAAGGATGAAGTCGTGCCTCAAACTATGGATTCTGCTGCACAAGTTGAAAGGACAGTGTCACCACTTTTAGTTGCGAACTTTGATCCTGCAACGTCTGAGATTGGCGAGCACAATTTCTTGAAAGATTTACAGGAGCCGGTCACTGAGGTGCACAGCACAACCGGCGAGGTCGGTAGCCACGATGAGATTACCGACGAGACTGTCGAGCCTAAATACAACGAGGATGTGGAAGCCGCGGAACTTGGACAGCAAAACTTACTCGAGACATCGAAGCCCACCGTCGTGGACAATGACATTAACGAGCAATTGGGAGCTGTCAACGCCACCGAATTGATGGCGACCACAGACGTTGTTTCAACCGACCAGAACTTGAAACCCATCGCCGTCGAGCACAGTACCACCGCAAATTCAGATACCACTTATAGCAGCACTCTCGAAAAGACAGCAGTCGAAGGAGCCGACGATGGGAGAAAGACAGATTTCACACCGGCCTTTCCCGCCAACAATTTAGAATCCACTGCTTCCGCAGACCGTGCCGAGGAGATATTGGCAACTACCGGCAGTGAAGGCGTTGCCAGGGCGACCGATGTTGCGACCGCTACCAACGAAAAATTGGTCTCAACCAACGAACAAAATCAACCCAGTGGCGCGGAGAAGTATGGCATAACTGTCCCCTCCCAGACATACAACCCCTTCGGTAGCACTTTTCGTGAGCAACCAAGTGCACTCAATAAGACTGTTCCGGCGCAGCAGCCTGTTCGCAGGTTGCCAACTCCCCTTCAAGATGGTGCCAACACAAATGCGACGCGCCCCTCCAACGGCATCGCATGGGCTAGCAGTCTCATTCCGCTCAATAAGCGAGTTGACAATGCCAGACGCTCGACTTTTCGTTCGAATTCATTGTCATCACGTGCACCCAACAACAACAGGGCCACACCGAGGCTGTTGCAACAACAGCAGCAGGCAGTGTCAAGGACCGCACCGGCGCGTCAGTCGACTGTGCAAGTAAGGCACAGCGAGTTCAAAACAGGAGATCGTGTGATCTCAAGTATGAACATTGTTCCACAAGGAACTATGACCGCAAGAAATTCAATTGACCGTGGCATTGTTTACGGGAACGAAGCTACAGGCACGCCAATAATTCCTCAGCAGGTTGGAAACGACGACTCAAAAGCATGGAGAAGTACCACTACAGCGATCATACATCCAAGAAATGATTCCTTCAACAACTCTGGTTCATTCATTGGCAGCAACGAAGCGCCGAGAAAGTCCCCATACAATGTTCAGCCTGAGTTAGAATGGCAATCGCTCAAAACAAGTGGCTCGGATGCGGATTCCAAATCACCAGATCGTGGAATGATCGATCGAGGTGATGGCGCCAGTCCTGAAACTGGCTTTGAACATTTACGGAGTACTCGTAGTCCTTCTCCACTTTCAGCCCGGCCACTTGCCAGAGCGCTACAGGTGCGAACACAAATGGCCAATTCTTTGGAGCCTCCCCCTGGGCTTGCCGCACCCTCTTTCGCAAATGTACGCGTTCATTCAGGTGCAAGCACTCCCCAACGTGTTTCAATGCCTGCCGAAGATCTGTCAACGCTGCACTTGCCTTCGGATCGCCAGCTTCGCTCCAAGTTGATGATGGAAAAACGTGCTTTGGCGCGCCAGCAAGTGATGTCTGTACTTTTCACGAAACTGCGTCTCACTCGAGCAACTAAGCTTGCAAGGCAGCGGTGTTCCGAGCTGGACGGCCGTCTCAAAGTGGTGTCGTCGAAACTCCAAGCACAACAGGAAGCTCTGCATGAAAGCGGCAACTTAGTGCAAAATGCCTCAGAAAGTGTGCGGCAATCTGAGTGGAAGGCACGAAGAGGAGGCCGCGAGGTTAAATTACGCGAAGCTATAGCTGCTTTGCATCTTACCTTCCGGGAACGACGCGATAGAAGCCGCAGTCGAATTGCACAGCGTGTCCACCATATACGCGACAAGATTGAACGCAAAGTGAATCACATTGTAGACACGGCTTCCCGCTTGATCCAAATCGCTCGAGAACAATCGTTCCGTACGACGGAATCGAACAGTTTGACCAATAAACTTCACGACGAGACAGTCCAAGAGTTCCCGCACTTATCAGCTTTTTTACATCGATATTTCGGCGTGATCTCTGTGCGAACTGAATCTCCAAAGCAGAACGAGACGGTTGTTCCGCGGGAACTTGGCTACGGGAGCTCAAGAGTCGCGTCGAATTTTAGCTCTGAACATGCCCTGTCGCACACCTGGAGGAAACACGTGGCGGCGTCCTACGCGAGCCGAATGCGCAATGAACTGCGCTTTGGAACGGGAGTTAACGTGAAGCAGTTTTATGAATCGATCGTCAAGGACTGTAGCCTGCTTTCTCGTCGGTGGCGGGCATTGCTGGACCGAAACTGTGTATTGTTGAAGAAAGTGAAGGGCGCGTTAGTGCAGCCCGGCGGCCGAGGAAGCGAATGGCGTAAAGTGGCAGTTTATTTTGCCAAATATCGCGCAAGCGAGGCTGTTCAGCGCACTGTGCGGCTGAACAAGCTCCTTTCAAAGCTCGCTGCCGCTCGAATGCATCCCCCTTGCCGGGTTGTTGGCAACTCGCCGCGATCCGCGATGGCTTTGTGGACGCTCGCCCCACTCCTCGGACGCACAAATTCACAGGACTTCCGCGCTTCTGCACGCAATCGTGTTCCACAGCGATTGGTATTGGTGCGTCCTGGACCAGAAAACCACGGTTTAGATCGGTTGGTTGCGTCAAAGCTTGCTGCAACGAATGACAATCCTCAACACTTCGGAACTTTGTGGTGTCTCGGCGTTGCGCACATGCTGCTCCGGCTGCCACGAGAAAGGGCAAATAGTTGAGTGCTAGTTTGCAGACGTACACGGGGTCGTTTTACTTCCGTCCTTCACGAAATCTTAATTTTTTAATTTATACCTTTTTATCTGCTATGTGGCACCGAAATACAGTTCTGAGGGACAGGACAAATACACCACCTATTGATGGTTTAGGTCTCACGCGTATGAGTCCTCGGCGTACCTTGGCTTTTCATGGTTCCATGCATCTTCCATCAACCACAAACGATTGAAAACCATGGTGACCGTCGACAACACCACCCCTCCCAACAACCAACGCTTTACTTTCAATGATTGAGTGTTCTTTGTTGCTGAAACAAACACGTGGGCAATGGGAGCCCCTGCCACAGGAAGCAAGTACACCCACGGAATCTCCCGCCTTCTGGCCCTTGTCGGTGCGTTGTGCGCTTGCATCGCTCCCAGTTGTTCAGAATGCGTACCTCACACAGAAACAATCAGCACAAAAGCAAGAAAACTGAACAAAGTATTACGTCAGTTTGACGTTCAATTTTGCCACTACTTCATCGCACCGATAAATCAGCACCGCGCTTCACCACGTCGCGCACGCTTTCGGTCGGCATTACTGCGAATCTTTTCGCCTTCTTCTTCATCTTTCCTGTCGCGCCCCTTCGTCGTCAGTTTCGTTTGACAAACATTCCACCATCACCAGGACTATTGATTTGTTCCCAGCCACCCGTCGTCATCTGTGTATGACCATACGAGTGTCCTGGCTGCCGACGAGACAGTCCACAATTCACAGCAACAGTGGCGCAATTAGGCCGTGTTGGTGGGGTGGGGTGGCGGGGTGGCGGCAACGCGGCAACGCGGCAACGCGGCAACGCAGCTGCGGTGAGCGGTGAATCGTGCGCCACCACCGCGCGCGTCTGGTCACCAGAACAACAATCTGACATAGCCTGTAGAATCACTTTCGTGGCTGTTCGCTTGCTTTGCTCGTTGTTTGTCATTCGTCGTTCGTCGTTTTTTGCGATGTCGGCGACGTCGTTCGCCGTCGCGGTCGTCGCCGGTCACCGGTCACTCGTGCCACCCTCGCCCGCTACACAAAACGATGTCAATGTCCAAACAGCGTCAGATTCATGAATAGCCACGGTGAACGTGCCGGATGATTGACCGGTGTGGGGGATTCTTTGATTGTTGTTCGTTGACAGCCTTGTAGATATCTGAATGATTGATGCTGCCAGTTTTTGCAACTTAGGGATTGTGTGATCGTGCGAGTTTTGGCGTTGTGGCGTGGCGGAAGCTAGACGTGGTGGCAGGAAGCGCACAGGGCCCAGTTGCACGAACACGTTTTCGTCCAATTCGAAGTATAATAAATTGCACATAATTTAGACAAAGATAACGATACCGACTCTGCAATGTGATTCGCGGGCATATCGTTGTCGGGACCTGGCTCCTGGTCGATCACAAGAGAGTATGGAAGTCATTACCAATAACTGTGCTGCAGCGACCTGTGCGTTCGTCGCTTCTGCAGTACTGGTTGTGTTTGCTAGGTCAAGGAGACATTTTGGGGTTCACAAATTACCATCAATTCACCAAGCTCTTTTTTCAAAGAGTGCATGTGACACCTCGGTGACCTCGTGCCGCCCTCGCGTGTTGTTGTGTTGCACTGGCAGCGTTGCGACTGTGAAGGTCATTGTCCAAACTTTGCGCCTCATGTTTGGCCCAAACGTTTACAGAGGCTAAAGTCTGTACTGCTGCTGCTTTTAGGTGCCGGAACTTGCACTTGTGTGTGCCTCGGCTAAAATGGACGTAATTGTCGTGCTGACGAAGGCAGCTGAACACATGCTCAACGTAGTCGCCCCCAGATATAACGTTGGCATGTGGCGCCGCTTCCAAGCCGCGCTTGTTCGTGGGCGCACTTCGTTGGCATGTCAAGCAGACTCCGACAGTGGAAACATTCTTGGTGTATTGATAAATGACGACGAATGGCGTCACTATTCCAACGTGCGAAGTGACACTGTTCTGCACATTGAGTTGAGGAAATGGGCTGACATCTGTGTTGTCGCACCTGCGTCTGCGAACACGATTGCGAAAGCTGCGTACGGGATCAGCGACAACCTCGTTACATGTGTTTTGCGCGCGTGGGACTTCTCCAAGACTTTGATCGTAGCTCCTGCGATGAACACGTTCGTTTCAACGCTGGTTTCTGCCTCCACGAAAATATGTGTGTCAAACAGCACTGTTTGCGATGTTGATTGGACAGATTCATGTGGCACCATCCGGCAACGGCCGATGCACTACAGAAGTTGTCGACCTGGGGCTGCCAGATCGCAAAACCTATTTCCAAGAAACTGGCTTGTGGCGACACGGGGACTGGCGCCATGGCAACGGTGCCTATTCTGCTCGAAATGATCCTTGACTCTTGTCGGTGACCTCTGTATTTGTGATGGATCACCAAACAAACGTGCTGTTCCCAAATTCACTTGCTGGTGAGTGAGCTATGAAATTAATTTATTCTGATCGTGACTGTTGGTGAGACTATTTCCCTCCGGGAGATTTGAGTGCATTCCATTGAGTTTCGCGCCATCTCGTTATCCCCTCCTGCGCAGTGGAAGCCAGCAGCTCCCCAGTGGAGTAGCGGTACAGGGATCCACGGCAGAAACCACGGCCGCCTGAAGAGCTCGGACTCTCAGTACAATGGAGGAACCAGTCGTTGGCAAAATCCATATCGTCAAACGTGCGATGAAAGTGGATAGTGTGATCAAGAGACGCGACCTGCACCGCACCACCCCAAACCGACGCACCGTGTGGTTGCAGTGCGGTTGACACAAGGCCATAATCACTGAGATACAGCAATAGCCTTTGATTGTTGAGCGCCGTGTTCGTGGGGCTGCTGCTCTGTGCTGGGAATGGTGGCAATACGCGCACCCATAATTGCTTATCGGGCGGAGCTGGTTCCGGATTGATAGGATGAAAATGTCGACTGGGTCGTACCTCAATGGGATTGAGCCGATTCTGTAACTGCCGAATAAAGTTTGTCACATCGTCATCTTCGAAGCTGCTCAAATATTCTTTCGTGCTGATGGCGTCTTCGGGGAGAATGTCGAGCTCTGGCATTTCGCTTGCGTGGTTCATAACGGGAACATCTGGATTCTCAGGGGAGGAATCGAACGCTGCCATGAACGTGCACAAGGTTTTCGAATTTTGCTCGGCCCTGACGTATCGCACACTGATGGACCGCCCATCCCTGACGTTCTCGACGTGGTACTGAATTGGTGAATCTGCGTTGACAATCAGAAAACAAAGTTATTACCAGCCGTACAGTGCCATCTATTTCAAGGATGCCACAAACCAATCATTCCCGGCCTGGCAAAATAACAATGTAGAGATGTTGCTCTTGTGTTGTTGGCCGACTTTTGCGCTGCCGCCAGGCCTTGACCCATCAAGTGACCTCCAAATAGTCGACCCCAGCCTGGGTTCGTGGCATTTCCATGAAACACCTGTGGGTCGCTGGACGACTGCTGCACATCGAGCAACTGAATCAAATCATCAAGTGTGGCAGGCGTTGGGACGACGCCCGCACGTTCGATGGACTGACTGAAGCTGCGTCGAGCTACCCTGCGAAACGGAGTGCCGAACCGCAGCATTTGTGCGCAATAGATACGCAAGACGTGCTTCACAATTGCATTTCAAGTTTCTGTGTCAACAAAATATTGCTTTCACTTGAAAGTGAGCGAATTTTCACACTTGACTTCTTCGTGCGACTTTCACAGAGCGACGCGGTGGCTAGTGTGGCTTAGCAAGTCGTCATTATTGTCGTTGTGGCCTGCACGCGTCAAGTCGACCACGCCAAAACACTTCACAATGTCTTCTCGACCACATCCATCTCGGAGGCACTCCAACATTGGTACACGAATGCTATTGTGCACTGCCGCGTCGCCGCCGTAATATGCCATACAGCGTACAGCGGGAGTTACGGACCTCTGCTCGTAGCCGCGTGAGGACGTACGTGAGGACGTGCGTGCGAACGTGCCACGTGACGTGGGACGTGGTTGGTTGGCCACGAATGCAACGAACACGTCACCAAAAGAGTGGAAAAGTCGCAAAGTCGAAGAATCGAAAAGTGACAACGAACATGTCACGAACATTGTTTAGTTAGCATTTGTAACTTGACCTGGCTTCGGCAGTTCACTAAAAATGATGAATAC
>Ga0213839_1002376_pt1 | contig 10589 bp, 9 predicted proteins | sample SWPATP21_FD_160075 | JGI IMG/M metagenome (GOLD analysis project Ga0213839, IMG submission 160075) | Coastal seawater microbial communities from Marineland, Florida, United States - SWPA TP2 #1 | ecosystem: Environmental > Aquatic > Marine > Coastal | place: USA: Florida | collected 2016-08-14 | reverse complement strand
GAGCCCCGCGCATCCGTGTGCCCCTCGATGCGCACCTTGGCAATCTCGGGGTGGTCGACCAGCACCTGGGCCACTTCGTCGAGCAGCGGGTAGGACTCCTTCTTGATCGTGGCCGACCCGGTCTGGAAGTAGATCGACTCCTCCAGCTCGATCTGCGCGCGGGTGACCACGACGCGCTGCGCCCGAAGCATCACGATGTGCTCTCGCACTGCGTTGCCTGGCACGGTCACCTCTTCGTCCACCGCCACGTGGCCCGGTGCTTCCACGCGCACGGCATGGGCCCCCTCGCCGAGCCGCACCTGCGCGGTGCCCTGCTGCAGCTCGGGCCCTGGGGCCCCGTCGATGAGCCACGTGGCCCCCTCCACCGGCAGACCCACCTCGTTGATCACCGTGAACACGAGCTGTCCGGTGACCGCCTCGGGCTGCAACACCACGACGACCCGGTCGCCTTCGTAGGGCACGGTGAACGCCACCTGACCGGGAGCGTAGCCTGGCGCCGACGCCGAGACCGTGTAGCCGCCCTCGTGGAGCTCGGCGAGCCACATGCCCGAGCCCACCAACCCCGCCATCTCTCCGTCGACGCGTGTGGTGGCACCCGAAAGGATCTTCCCCCCAGCATCTTGAACCTGGATGGACAGCTTCTGCGACGGGTCGGGGCACCCGTCGTTGTCGCGGAAGCCATCGACATCCTCGGGGTCCATGGGACAGGCGTCGGCCACATCGAGGACCCCGTCCTGATCGTTGTCGGGGTCGGGGCATCCGTCGTCGTCGCGATATTCGTCGCGGTCCTCCGGATCGTCGGGGCAGGCGTCGTAGCGATCGACGAGCCCGTCCAGGTCGCGGTCGGTCGCCGGTCGCGGCTGATAGGTGACCATGGCCAGGGTGCGGAGCAGCGGCGCGCCGATGCCCGCCGACAGCCCCCTGCCGACCCCCAGCTTCACCGCGACGTCGTTCGAGGCCTGCACCCAGCCCCCCACCAGGCCCTCGATGGGAACCCCCGCGGTGTTGCCGGGCTGCGACAGGCTGTTTCGACCGACCAGGTCGAGGGACAGCCCACCGTCCTGCGAGATGAGGTAGCCGCCCCCCACCCGCCACACGAACTGATCGTCGAGGGTGACGTTCTCGAGCTCGGTGCGCTGGGCCACCCGCATGCCGAGGTTGGCCGACAGCTCAACCACGTCGCCGACCCGGTGGGTCGCTGCGGTGCCAAGCTCGGTGTCGAGGGCCGACGAGCCCAGCGGCGCCTCGACGGTGCTCGTGGGCACCTCGAACCGCGCGAACAGCGACAGGCCCAGGGGCAGCTGCTCGGGGTCGAGCAGCGTCAGCCGGCCATCGATGCCGAGATCTCCGATGCCCGCGCCATCTTCGGTCAGCTCACCGGCGGTGTAGAGGTAGACGGGCACATAGGCCCCGATTCGAAACCGGTCGTAGGAAGTGGCGAGGATGGCGTCGGCCTGCAGGACGTCGCTCACCAGGCGCACCGGGTCGCCCTCCTCTGGGAGGTAGACCAGCGGGCGCCACGTGTAGTGCATCACCAGCCGGGGCAGCGCCTGGAAGTCGGGCTCGATGGGCACCGCCGCCTCGGTCCACAGCGTGCGCTGAGCGTCGACCGGCGCCCGGTAGAGCTGCGCGTTGAGGTCTGGTATCGCTGGTTCCTGTGCCCACGCCGTGGCCACCAGCCACCCCAGCAGCATCGCCCCCCCTCCTGGTGCAACGTCGGGACCGAGGGTACCAGATCTCGACGCCACGACCGAGGAGGACCACGCGTTAGGTGGGGCGGCCCTCGGCCCGTGCCATGGCGTCGTTGAGCGTGGTCTTCGCGAACCGCGTGACGCCCATGGTGACGATGACGGTCAGCCCCAGCCCGATCCACTGCACCCAGCTGGGCGCCTCGGCCTCCCCCGCGAGCAGCAGCGACAGCTCCCCGACGGTCGACCCGACGTAGGAGTAGAGCGCGACGGGCACCAGCGACCCCGCCCAGGTGCCGACGACGTAGTCGCGGGTGCGGACCCCTGTGAGCCCGAGCAGGTAGTTCACGACGTTGTAGGGCGACACAGGGGACAGTCGCAACAGCGCGACGAGCGAGGCCCCGCCCTCCCCAACGGCGAGATCGATCGCCCGCAGGCGAGGGCCCTCGAAGCGCCGAAGCAGCGGGCGACGAAGCCCCGTGCGGGCCAACAGGAAGCTCACGGTGCCGAACCCTGTCGACAGGAGCGACGCCGTGACGAGGCCCACCAAGGGACCGAACAGGAAGCCGGCCGTGCCCTGCAGCCAGCTAGCCGGGGCCATCAACCAGGTGGCGACCGCGTAGAACGCGACGAAGGCCACGACACCCGTGGTGCCGCCCTCCCGCATCCACGTGAGCCAGGCCGCGAGCTGCTGGACATCGGGGCCCACCCACCACAGGGTGGCGACGAGGGCAGCCAGTCCGACGGCGATCAGTGCATAACGACCGGCAGGCCCGCTCACGGACTGGCCCCTCTGCCCCTGCCCGCCTGCGAGCTCACGGGTTCTGCGACACCAAGGCAGGCTTCTCGAAGCGCTTGTCGTGCATGTACAGGTACATCACGGCCATCGAGTCGTGGTTGTCTTCGGTGGGGTTGTCGTAGACGCTCACGAGCTCGTACTGATGGTCTTTGTACAGCTTGATCCCCTCCTTGCTGGAGTAGTACTCGACCCGATCGAGGCCGATGCGGTTGGTGCTGTTGACCACGTCGGCGTCGAACACCACCTCGTCGGTGGTGAGGTCGCGGAGCACGAGCGACTCGGCGAAGGGATGGAGGTGGACGGCGATGTAGTGCGCCGTGGTGTCGTAGGGGAGGTTCAAGAAGCGCGTCACGTTGGTGCGGTTCTCCTCGCGCCCGGGCGGCACCAGCCAGTGCGCCGTGAACTGCTGCCCCTCCCCGTCGACGTCGTTGTCACCGGCAATGGCTGCCTGCCCCACCGAGCAGCCCGGCCCGTGGGTGTCGGGGTCGACCTCCCCGTCCTCGAAGCCGTAGTAGCGCGCCTCAGCCAAGGCCTTGAAGCCCTCTACCGCCCCCTGGAACAGGGGAACCATGTCACCGTTGACCTCCGCATCCCGCACGAAGTCGATCTCCACCCGGTGCTTCACCGACAGGTCGACCTCGTCGAGGTTGAGGTTGAGCACCTGGGTGGCCAGGGTGATCGGCAGATCGGAGGTGACCGGGATCCCGAATCCCTCCGGGAACTGGATGTCTTGTTGCCCCTGCGACAGCGTGAACAGCCGCCCCGAGATCGGCGGAGCGGTGGGAAAGCGGTCGTAGTACTCGGTGGCGTCGAAGTCGAGGTTGGCGTGGCACATCCATTCCTGCGACAGCGGCTTCTCGCTCTTGGCATCGACCACCACCGTGCGGTAGCCCGTGATCCACAGGAGCTCGGGCGAGTCGGTGTCGAGCAGGGTGACGCCGTCGAACCCGTAGGGGCCCCGCATCGACGCGTACTTCTGGTCGATGTGGTAGCGCTTGCTGGTGATCGTCTTGGTGTGGACCTTGGCGATCTCGGGCGTCGCCGCCTCTGCCGGCGGCACGCTCCCCCCGTCTGAGAGGATCGAACACGCGGTGAGCATCAGCGTCAGCAGGCTGGTCATCGGCATTCCTCCGCCTCCGACCTATCCCGAGGCGCTCATCCACGCGACCGTCGCGGCGCGACCGACGTTATGCGCCGCCCACGGAGGCACCCTTGAGCCGAGCCCCCAGTGACGTCCGGGTCACATCCGTCGATGTGCCCTTCCTCTCGCTCACCTGGTTCTTCATCAAGGCGTCCCTCGCCCTGGGCCTCGCGTTCGCGCTCACGTCGTGGGTGTGGGTGGTGCTGGGCTCGGGGGTCGTGGCGCTGATGGCCGCCCTGCTGATCGGCGCCGGCGTTCCTGGCTGGTTCGATGCACGCCCGGCACCCGTCGCACCAGGCACGCCGCAGGTCGTGGTGGTGCCAACCCCTGTCCCGGCCGAGCCGACCGCAGCTCCGTCACCGCCACCGCCGTCCGTGCCTGTCCAAGCCACCGCGGCCGACGAACCCGACGACCCGCCGGCCGACGAAGCCCTGCCGCCCGGTGTCGACCCCAACCAGGAAGCCACCGACGAAGCCATGCGCGCCGAGCTCGAGCGCGCCCGCCGCGAGCGCACGCGGGCCCGGTAGACGACCGAGGGAAATCCGCCGTAGGTGAACGAGATCCTCTCCGAGAACCGGAGGTTCGAGGGGAGGTCTCGGAGCCGTGTAGCGGCGGACTCTCGAACTGGTCCGCGCCGGTTGGCCGCCGAGATGAAAGGAGCGAAGCCCGTAATCTCAAGGCCAACCAAGCGGGCTGACCAAATCTACAGCTTGTCGGTCACGTCGAGCACGTGGAGCTTCCGCCAGTCTGCGCCGCTGTCGGGCAGGGCGGTGTAGGCGAGAATCACGCGCCCACCCGCCTCGGTGAGGGCGGGGTCGCCACACGCCTTGTGGTTGGTGGGGATCTCGACCGTCTTCGACCCGTCGACCTTCTGCAGGACGATCTTGTGGTCCTTGGTGGGGTCGGCATAGGAATAGGCGACCCAGTTGCCGTCGGCGCTGACCGCCGGGCGCGCGCGGGTGGGAAGACGCACATCACGGGCGAGGATGGTCTGGCCGCCGCCACTGGCGTTGGCCGCGGCGAGGTCCCAGATGCCCTCGCCCCGCGCACCGTCGTAGTACACCACCTTGTCACCGGCGAAGTTGGGGCGCGTCTGGTCGCCCGAGCCGCTGGCGATCGACTTCGTCTCCTCGGTGCCCACGTTGACGAGGAACACGTCTTCCGAGCCCGACTGCTTGCGGGTGAACAGCAGGTTCTTGCCGTCCTTGCTGAACTGGGGGAAGGCCTCTGTCTCGCGGGTGTCGGTGAGCTGCGAGAGCTTCCCCGAGGTGGTGTCGCGGGTGTAGACGTCGCCGTTGCCCGTAGCGTTGGCGATGAAGCCCATCACCATGCCGTTCGGGGACACCGCCGGAAAGGTGAGGTTGCCCGACAGGTCGGTGGTCGGGATCATCTCGGCCGCGTTTCCGGCCGTGGTCTGCGCGTAGTAGAGGCGGTAGTCGCCGCCCTGGTTGCTCCCCTCGAAGACCACGATGCGATCGGGGTGCCAGGTGGAGTTGACGACCACGGCACCGCCACCACCACCGTAGGGCCCGCCGCCCGAGCCAGGCAACGTGAGCTTCATCGGTGACTTGCCGGCCACGTCGCCCTGGATGGGCACCATGAACATGTCGATCGAACCGGCGAACCGGTTGACCTCGAACGCGAGGAACTTGCCGTCGAGCGACCAGGTGGGGGTCTCGGCGTGACCGTCGCCGTCGAAGCTGATCTGGCCCGCGGAAGCCACACCGCCGGTCAGGGCCAGCCCGAGGGCCGTGACGCCGATGCTGTGGAGCATGCGCTGAACGTTCATTGCTGAGTCTCTCCCGGGCGCAGCGGCGCCGCCTCATGGGGTGTGGTTCCGTGGAGGAGCGTCACGGTCACGATGGCATCATCCCTCGAAGCGAGGCACGGTGGGCACGATGCCCACGCGAAGTCCTGCGCCGAAGTAGCTGCGAGCGCCGTCACTGTGCCACGAGCCTCCCAGCTCCACAACACCCCGCAGCTTGTCGAAGTCCAACAAACCGTAGCCAACGCTCGTCTGGAGCCCCGGGCCCCAGGCCAGCCCGCCGTACGGGATGTTCTCGTTGGCCTGGCTCTGACCACGGTTGAACTCCTCGGCGACGCCCGTGCCACGGCCCGCGATGATCGCGTACTGCGGGCCGAGGGCGAACCGGAACTCGCCCGGCCGGACCACCCCGGCCACCCAGAGGTGGACGTTGTGGAACGTGTCTTGGCCATACCCACCTTGGTAGCCCAACACCGCCGCCACGCCGGCAACGGGCTCTGCGTAGGTGAGCCCCACCTCACCGCCCACTTGAACGGCGAACCCGGACGCGCCGACCCCGGCGGGCACGAACTGATGCCCGCCGTCGTCGAGCTCGGTGATCTTGCCCTCGGTGGTGCCGATGAAGCCCGGACCGAGGGTCGCGACGAGGTTGGCGTAGTTGATCGCCGACTGGTCGTTGGAGCCGCCACCGCCGCCGCCGTCGGGGCGCGGCCCACCGCCACCCTTCACCTTTCCGACCGTGACGACCTGGAACTCATCGCCCGTCTCGACCACGAGCTCCTCGCCACCGACGACGTAGTTCCCCTGGGGGAGCATCCCGTAGAACGAGCCGGTGTTGTTGATCACTTCTTGCGACCACTCGATGCTCTTGCGCTGGTCGGGGGCGAAGGGCATCTCGGGGCGCTCGATGGTGGGACGACGGCGGGGGTTGCCTCGGATGTCGACTCGGCCGTAGTTGGCGTCGATCGACTCCATCGCCTCGCGGATCTCGGCCTTGTCTTCGAAGGCCACGGCACGCTCGAGCCGCTCGTACTGCTCCCAGGTCTTCCCGAGCACCCGGGCCGACTCTGCGCCGAGGAAGTGCTCGTCGAAGCCGAGGTCGCACTTCGTCTCCAGCATGCCCTCGTACGACCGCTCGACACCGGTCCAGGCGTTGCGACTGGCGAGCTTCTTCTGCTCCTCGGCGAGCCGCAGCTTCTCTGCCATGTCGCAGGCGACGGCGGTGGACGGTGCGATGCACGCCCCGAGCAAGCTCGCGACCACGACGAACCCGGCGCGCTTGGCGACGCGGGGCGTGGTGGCAGTGGATGTGGTGCGCTGGGACATCGGTGCTCCTAGAACGCGGTGGACTGGGCCAGGTCGTGCTCTCCCCAGGGATCGAAGAGCATCCTCGCATAGGGGTGCTGGGGCTCTCCGTCTGGCAATGCTAGCTCCTCGACCACCCTTCCTTCCAGCATCACGAGCGCCCGGTTGGCCCACTTGCGGGCCTGGGGCATGTCGTGCGTGACCAGGATACACCCCGCGCCCTCCGGCAGGTTGGTGATCAGGTCTTCGAGGACCGACTCCTGCCGGTCGGGATCGAGGCCGCTGGTGGGCTCGTCGGCGACGACGAGACGAGGTTGCAGGGCGAAGACGCGGGCCAGCGTGACGCGGCGCTGCTCCCCTCCCGACATCTCCCGCGGCAGCGCATGAAGGCGCTCCCCCAGCCCGAGGTTGTCGAGCATGGCGCGAGCGCGGTCCGGTGCATCGCTTCGTGACGTGCCGCCGAGCACGGTGAGCGACTCGACCACATGCTCCAGGGCCGTCTGCTGGGGGTCGAGCGCCGACAGGGCATCCTGGGGGACGTACTGGTACTTGCGCCGGAGGGGGCGTCGCTGCGACTCCGAGAGGTCGTGCCACGGCTTTCCGTCGAGGAGAATCGCGCCCTGCGTGATCTGCTCGAGCCCGAGGATGCACCGCGACAGCGTGGTCTTGCCGGAGCCCGACTGCCCCACCAGGGCGACCACCTCGCCGGGGGCCACGGTGAGCGAGACGTCGATGACGGCATGCACCTCGCGGCGCGGTGACCACGGCCATGGCCCCTGCTGGATGAAGGTCTTGTGGACCTCTCGGACTTCGACGACGCTCATAGCTGTGGATCCGGGGCATCGGCGCCGATGCGCACGACCGAGTCGGCGATGCGCTTCACCGTGTCCATGTTGTGCGAGATCAGCATCAGGGCCACCCCATGGTCGCCGGCTACCTGCAGCATCAGCTCGGTGACGACGCGGCGCAACACCGGATCGAGCCCCGTCTCGGGCTCGTCGGCGATCATCACCTTCGGTGCCGGCGCGATGGCCAGCGCCAGGGCGGCCCGCTGGGCCATCCCGCCGGACAGCTCCTTGGGCAGCGCCCCCGACGCCCGCGGCGGCAGCCCCACCTCGTCGAGCACCCGGCGGATCTCGTGGCCGACGTTGGCCGGCTTCGACGCGCGGCGCGCGATGGCAATCGCGAGCTGGTGCCCGATGGTGCGACCGGGGTTGAGCGCCGAAGAGGCCGACTGCGGAGAGTAGGTGACGTAGCCGCCGCGGTATTTCGCGGTGTCGCGGAGCAGCCGACGCTGCGCCTTCATTCCCTGGTTGTGCACACCCTCGAAGATGTTGCGATCGGACAGCCCCGGATAGCGAAGGGCCCCGCGGGCGAGGCCGGGGTCGACGTCGAGCACGCCCATGCAGGCACGCGCCGAGAGACTCTTCCCCGACCCCGAGTGCCCGACCACGGCCGTCACCCGACCGGCGCGCACCTCGATCTCGACCCCGTCGACGAGGTTGCGCTCGTGGGTGCGGATGCAGAGGTCTTCGAGGTGGAGCAGGAGCTCGTCGGTCATCGCGCCCTCGCGGCGACGCGCAGCGCCTGGGCCATGCCGGCCGTGAGCGCCACGAGGCCCAGGCCCGTGAACAGGGAGTGGAGCAGCGGAGACCCCAAGAGGGCCGTGTAGCCTTGGTAGAGCAGCGTCGCCCACGAGAACTCGGCCGCGGAGTGCGTGAACGACGGCTCGTTCCGACGCAGGGCGAGGTAGGACAGCGCAATCTCCAGGAAGACCACCTGCATGGTGACCTCGGCTCCCTGGCGCACGATGACGGGCCGAAGGTTCATCCAGACGACGTGGTAGAGGTAGATCCGGACGCCGCTGAAGCCGTGGGCGCGCAGGGCCTCCACGAACCGCTCTCCGCCGAGGCGACCAGCCGTTGCCGCCGCCTCGTCCATTGCACCGGGTGCGGCCAGCAGCGCCCAGGTGATGCCGATCGGCAGGAGCGTCTTCCAGTCGACGGGGAGGACGAGCGCCACCACGAGCACCACCACCAGCCGAGGGAGGCTGCCCACGAGCTCCGAGCCGAACTGGATGACCGAGTCGACCCAGGTGAGCCCGGCGCACCGCACCAGGCCCGCGACCGTGGCGAGCAACATCACCACGGCCCCCGACACCAGCGACGGCAGCGTGACGATCGATGCCCCCTGCATGGCGTACTCCAGGAGAGGGATGCCACGCTCGTCGGTGCCGAAAGGCGGCACCTCCAGCGGGCCCTTCTCTCCGCCGATGAGGGCCGTCGGCGTGGACAGGTTCTCCGGCGCGAAGAAGCTCATGAGGAGGAGGACGGCGAGCGCCGCGAGCCCGAATGCCAGAGCTACCTTTCGGGTGAGCGAGGTCCTCATGGTGCCACCTCGGCGGGCTCGACCACGCCAGAGGGCGCCCAGCGCACCCAGAGAGCCACCATCACCTCGAGGAGGCCCTGCAGGAGCAGGAGCGCTGCCGACAGCAGGCTGAACGCCCAGGCAGCCGCCAGTACGACCCCGAAGTCTTGCATGAGGGTTCCGTCGAACAGCAGCTCGCCGAGGCCGGAGATGCCGAGCACCACCTCGACCACGACCGTGCCGGACATGATGTGCAGTGCGCGCGCCCGGAACTGCCCGATCAGCGCCGGCAGCACGTTCGGCAGGGCGTTGGACAGGGGCGTCTCCCCTCGCAGCAGCGCGATCTGGATGTAGCGCTGACGCAGCTCGGCCTCGAAGACGCCGCGGGTTCCCGTGATGGCCCCCGAGAGGGCCGAGTCGGCCACTCCGAGCACCAGGGCCCCCAGCAACAGCCGCAGCATCGCCGGCCACCCCTCGTGGGACATCGCTCCGTACTCGATCTGCACCTGCGCGGCGCAGAACAGCGCGAGAATCACGGCGGGCACGAGGCCGATGGCTTGCCACAAGGGGTCGAGCCGCTTTGGCAGCCATCCCAGTGCCGCCGCGACCGACCCTACGATGAGCGGCACCATCGACAGCACCAGCAGCTGCGTGGTCTGCGGCAATGACTGGAGCAGCAGCTCGGCCACGGGCACGCCGGGCTGGGCACGCCACGAGTTGCCGAATTCCCCTTGCACCGCCTGGGCGAGCCAGTTGCTGAAGAAGTGCCATGGCCCCTTGTGCAGGTTCCAGCGCTCGGCGAGCGCCTCGCTGCCGTCGCAGATGCCTGGCGGACAGACGATCTCGGCAGGGTGGCCCGGCAACGCCCAGAGCACCGCCGTAAGCACGGCAGGCACGGCGATGGGCAGCAGCAGGGCTGCGATCACACGAACCAACGGGCGGGTCCACCAACTCATGCTGTGTTCATCGCCGCGTCATCGGGGGTTGCGTCCTCACCAGCTCCTCGCCACCATCGTGGCGGGGCCATCATACAGGTGAGGGCACCTCCGATGCGACGGCAATCCTACAGCGACCAGCCGTCGAACTCGGTGAAGTAGAAGTAGGGCGAGATCGTGTTGTTCCTCACCTCGTTCCGCCATGCGCTCTTGGTGTCGAGCTTCCACAAGAAGATGTAGGGAAGGTCTTCGGCGAGGAACTCGTGCAGGTCGTGGTAGGCGTCTTGCGCTTCGGTGTCGGTGCGAGCGGCGTCGAACCGCTGGAGGATCGAGTCGACCTCGGCGTTCGAGTAGTTGAAGATGTTCAGCGAACCCTGCCCGTCTTCGGTGCGGGTGTGGAACATCGAGTTCACGTCTTCGACGACGCCGAACGACCACTTCCCGATCAGGGCGTCGTACTTGTCGACGTGGCGACCGGTGACCGACTGCATGGTCCACTCGTCCTGCGCGATGCGGAACACCTGCCGGTCGAAGCCCCCTTCCTGCAGCTGGTTGCCGATCTGGTTGAGGAGGTCTTGGGCCTCGCTGT
>Ga0213839_1002375_pt1 | contig 10589 bp, 9 predicted proteins | sample SWPATP21_FD_160075 | JGI IMG/M metagenome (GOLD analysis project Ga0213839, IMG submission 160075) | Coastal seawater microbial communities from Marineland, Florida, United States - SWPA TP2 #1 | ecosystem: Environmental > Aquatic > Marine > Coastal | place: USA: Florida | collected 2016-08-14 | reverse complement strand
GACCTCACGGTCTTCAAGGTGGTGGCCGCGGCCGCCGAAGCCGGCTACACCATGGACCAGACCGTCGAGATCGCCGAGCGCGCCAACCACCGCACCCGATCCTTCGGCGTCGCCTTCTCCGGCTGCACCCTCCCTGGCGCGGACCACCCGCTCTTCTCCGTCCCCGGGGGCCGCATGGCCGTCGGCATGGGCATCCACGGCGAACCCGGCATCGGCGAAACAGACATCCCGACGGCGGACGAACTCGCCGAACTCCTCGTCGCCAAGCTCCTCACCGAAATCCCCGAAGGCATCGATGCCTCAGCCGCCGATGGCGAGTCTGCCACCCCGCGCCGTGTGGTCCCCATCCTCAACGGCCTGGGCAGCGTCAAATACGAAGAGCTGTTCGTGGTCTACCGCCGCGTCGCCCGGCTCCTCGCCGAGGCCGGGCTGGAAGCCGTCGACCCGCAGGTGGGCGAACTCGTGACGAGTTTCGACATGGCCGGCACCTCCCTGACGCTCTTCTGGCTCGACGAGGAACTCGAGACCCTCTGGCACGCCCCCGCCGACGCCCCCGCCTTCCGCCGCGGCGCCGTCACCGCGGCCGCCCTCGATTCCGCCGACTTCACCGCCCTCGCCGAGACCGACGCGCCGATCCCCGACGCCTCCGAGGAATCCCGTGCCGGCGCCCTCCGGGTCCTGGCCGCGCTGGGAGCCGCGAAGGACGTCGTGGACGCCAACGCCGAGGAACTCGGCCGGATCGATGCGATCGCCGGCGACGGCGACCACGGCATCGGCATGGAACGCGGCGTCCGCGCCGCCGTCGACGCCGCGGCAGACGCCGTCGCCCGCGGTGCCGGTGCCGCCAGTACCCTCCACCTCGCCGGAGACGCCTGGGCCGACAAGGCCGGCGGCACCTCGGGCGCCCTGTGGGGCATGGCCCTGCGGGCCGTCGGGGACGCCCTCGGAGACACCAACGCCCCCGACGCCGGCGCCGTCGCCGCCGGCGTCGCGCAGGCTGCCGCCGCCATTATGGACTTCGGCAAGGCAGCGCCCGGCGACAAAACCCTCGTGGACGTCCTCGTTCCGTTCCGCGACGCCCTGGCCGCCGGCGTGGACGCCGGACTGGACCTGGCGGAGGCGTGGGGCGCGGCTGCGGCCGTTGCCCAGCAGGCCGCCGAGGACACGGCCCAGCTGCTGCCCCTCATGGGCCGCGCCCGCCCCCACGCCGAGAAGAGCCTGGGCACCCCCGACGCGGGGGCCGTCTCGATGGCGCTGATCGTACGAGCCATTCACAACACTCTGGTTAAGGAGAAAGCATGAGCGCCAAACTGCGCCTGGTCATCGGGTCTGACGACGCCGGATTCGAATACAAGGAAGCCCTGAAGGCGGACCTGGAGGCCAACGGGCTGGTGGAGTCCGTCCGCGACGTCGGCGTCGACGCCGCCAGCCACACGCCCTACCCCTCCGTGGCCATTGCCGCCGCGGAACTCGTGGCCGCCGGCGAGGCCGACCGTGCCCTCCTGGTGTGCGGGACGGGCCTCGGCGTGGCCATCGCCGCGAACAAAGTCCCGGGTGTCCGTGCCGTCACTGCGCACGACAGCTTCTCCGTGGAACGGGCCATCCTGAGCAACAACGCCCAGGTCCTCACCTTCGGCCAGCGCGTCGTCGGCCTGGAACTCGCCCGCCGGCTGGCCCGCGAGTGGCTCACCTACACGTTCGACGAAACCTCGGCCTCGGCCGAGAAGGTCACACTGATTAAGGACTACGAGGGTGTCACTTCCTGCTAACCCCGCCACCGGCACAGCAGCCGCCGCGGCCGGCGCGTCCCCCCGGGGAGCCGTCATCGGCGTCAGCCTGAAAATGTACTTCGGCTACCAGCGCACGGTGGACTACTGCCGCGAGGTCGCCGCCGTCGCCCTGGCGCACCCCGCCGTGCAGAGCGGGGACATCGAACTGTTTGTCCTGCCTGCCCTGCCTGCCCTGCCCGAGGCTGCCCGGATCCTTGGCGTGGCAGGGGCCGGCGCCGGCGCACAGGACATCTTCTGGGAAGACGAAGGCGCCTACACCGGCGAGGTTTCCGGCCGGACCGTGTCCGAACTCGGCGGCCGCTACGCCGAGGTCGGGCACGCCGAACGTCGCCGGATCTTCGGCGAGGACGACAGGACGATCGGCCTCAAGACCGCCGCCGCCTACCGCAACGGGCTGACCCCGGTGCTCTGCGTGGGGGAGCTGCAGCCCGGCTCCGTGGAGGAGGCCATCCGGCACTGCACCGCGGACATCGATGCCGCCCTCAACCGGGCGCAGTCCCTGGGGCCCGCCGCCCGGACCATCGTGGCCTACGAGCCGCAATGGGCCATCGGCGCCCCGGAACCGGCCACCCCGGAGTACATCAGCGCCGTCATCACCGGACTGGACGCGCACCTGCGCGCCCTGCCCGGCCAGGCCGAGAGCAGGGTCATCTACGGCGGAAGCGCCGGCCCCGGCCTGATCGGCCGGCTGGACATGTCCGTCGCCGGGCTGTTCCTGGGCCGCTTCGCCCACGACCCGCAGGCCCTCAAGACCATCCTGGACGAGACCGCCGCGCGCCTCGGACTCCTGCTGCCGGCGGGAGCCCGGCCATGAGCCCGACGACCGGGCAGGGCTCACGCATCGGGCAGGGTTCAAGAATCGGCCTGAGCAGCTACGCCTTCTTCTGGCAGCTCTCGGACCGGGTTTCCGCGCCGCTGAGCCTCCACGAGGCACTGGCCGAGACCGCGGCCCTGGGCGTGGACCTCTTCCAGATCTGCGACTACGCACCGCTCGAATCCATGACGGACGCGGAACTGGCCGCCGTCCGGGCCACGGCCGATGCCCTCGGGATGTCCCTGGAGCTCGGCACCAAGGGCATCCGGCCGGAGCACCTCCGGAACTTCCTGCGGATCGCCGGAATCCTGGGCGCGCCGCTGCTGCGGACCATGTTCAACGTCCCGGGCCACGCCCCGGACGCGGACGAGGCCGTGGCGATCTTCACCGGGATCCTGCCCGAATTCCAGGCCGCCGGCGTCAAGATCGCCGTGGAGACCTACGAACAGGTGCCCACAGCCCGCGTCCTGGAGGTCATCGCCCGGGTGGACAGCCCGAACCTGGGCATCTGCAGCGACCCCGCCAACACCGTGGCGGCGCTGGAGTCCCCGCGCGAGGTGATTGACGCCGTCGCGCCGTATGTCCTGAACATGCACATCAAAGACTTTGCGTTCAGCCGCAAGGAAGGGTGGGTCGGGTTCACGTATTCCGGCGCTCCCCTCGGCGAAGGCCTCCTGGACTATGCCTACATGGCCCGGAAGCTGCAGCCCAAAGAAAGAAACATCAACCAGATCATCGAGCACTGGCTGCCGTGGCAGGCCTCCGAAGAGGAGACCATCCGCCTCGAAAAGCAGTGGACCCAGCAAAGCCTCGATTTCCTAAGGAGTAACTGAAATGTCAGCAGAACAATTGACCGTCGCCGTCATCGGAGCCGGAGGCAAAATGGGGCTGCGTGTTTCAGCCAACCTCCAGAAGAGCGCCCACACCGTCTACTACAGCGAAAACTCGCCGGCAGGCCAGGAACGCGTCCGCGCCGAAGGCCGGGAAATCAGCACCACCGAGGACGCCATCAAGGACGCCGACGTCGTGATCCTCGCGGTCCCGGACACCGTCCTGGGCGTCGTGTCCCACGGCGTGGTCCCGCAGATGAAGTCCGGCTCCATCCTGCTCACCCTCGACCCGGCCGCCGCCTACGCCGGCCTGCTCGCCAAGCGTGACGACGTCGTCCAGGCCGTGGCCCACCCGTGCCACCCCTCGGTCTTCCTGGAACGGACCACCAAGGAAGAATGGGCCGACACCTTCGGCGGCCAGGGCGCCCCGCAGAACGTGGTTGCCGCGATCGACGTGGACGCCACCGAGGCCGCCCGCGTCGCCGCCGAGGCCACCATCAAGGTCATCTACGCCCCCGTGATCGACGTCCACTGGGTCACCGTCAAGCAGCTCGCCATCCTCGAGCCCACGCTCGTGGAGACGGTCGCCTGCATGATCGGCACCCTGCTCAAGGAAGCCCTGCACGAGACCGTGCACACCGCCGGCGTCCCCGAGGAAGCCGCCAAGGCCATGCTGTTCGGACACGTCCAGATCGCCCTCACCAACGCCCTGCGCGGCTCCAACCCGTTCTCCGAGGCGTGCGAAATCGCCATCCAGTACGGCAAGGACACCATCATCAAGGACGACTGGAAGAAGATCTTCGACGACTCCGAGCTCGACTACGTCATCGCCAAGATGCTCAAGCTCGAGCCCGCAGTCCAGAGCTAACGCGCCAGAGCTAGTCACGCACGGCCCCGGCCCGGCCCGTGTTGGCCCGGCCTGGCCCGCGAGTTGGCAGTTCACGGCAATGATCGCGCCGACACTGCCGTGAACTGCAAACTCGGCGTGTCAATCGGGCGCTCAGATGGTGCGGGGCGCCTTGGCCAGGTTCTCGGTGAGCTCGGCGGCGTTCTGCCGGATCACGTAGGCAGGGCGGTCCCGTTCCATGCGCCAGCTCTCGGAGAGCGGGCCGACGTTGACGGTGTCGAAGCCGAATTCGTCATAGAGCCTGGCCACGAGCCCGGCCGCTTCCGGGAAATTGCTCGCCGTGGCCAGGGCACGGCGGTTGGGTGTGCCGGCCGGCGTGCCGTCCGTAGTGATCTGGGTATACATGATGTGGTTGAAAGCCTTGGCGACCTTGGACTGGGGGAGGTGCTCCTGCAGCATGCCGGAGGTGGTGGCCTCGCCGGCGTCCAGGGCAGGGAAGTGCCCGTCGCGTTCCCAGTAGTAGTTGTTGGTGTCGAGGACGATCTTGCCCGCCAGAGGCTCCACGGGCACGACCGCGATGGCCTTGAGCGGCACGGTGACGACGGCGAAGTCAGCGGCAGCTGCCGCTTCGGCCGGTGTTGCCGCCCGTGCCTTCGGCCCCAGTTCCGCCACCAAGCCTGCCAGCGTTTCGGGTCCGCGCGAGTTGCTGATCACGACGTCGTAGCCGAGCCCGACGGCCTTGCGAGCGAGCTGGCTTCCAATGTGTCCCGCACCGATGATTCCGATTGTTGTCATGTCCGGGCCAACACCGTGCCCGGCGAAGATATTTCGCAGGGCTCCCGCTATTTGCCCGGTTATTCGTCGATGTCCGGGCCTTCTGCCGGGTCCTGGGAATGGGCCCGGTCGTCAAAGGGTTCCGCCGTTACGTCGCCCTCGACCGGGGTCTCGCTGTGGGCGCGCTCCGTCGCCTGTGAGTCCTTGGTCATGTCCGCTCCTTTGCTGCGAATCCTGCGGTGGACAACCCCTCTGTGAACAGCCCCGCCGCCGGCTACTTCCTATCTGGCGCCCGGACCATCCGGGCTGTCAAGATCTCCCGGGCCCCTGCCTGCTCAGTAGGGTGCCTGGCCGCCGGGGCGGCTGGAATCCCGTTTCGGTTCCTTGCGGGGGCGCAGGGCATAGTCGCGGGACTTCTTGCTGGAGAGCGCCAGAATCAGCAGGATGTCGAGGGTCAGGCCGGGGAGGTTGTACGCCAGCGTGATGTCCGGACCGCCGCGGAGGACATCGAATGCCTGCGTGCAGATGGCCACCGTGCTGAGCGCCATGACCACCGTCCGGGCCCAGTTCCCGCCAAGGAAAACAAACCAGGCCAGCACGGCATAGGCCAGGGCAAAGAGCAGGACCACCACCGTTCCGGCTGTGAGCGCCGCTTCGGCCTGGGCCTCCGTTAACGCCGGGCCGGTTCCGGGCTGCAGAAGCGAGTTCAGGTGCTCCTCCCGAAAGAGCACCATGGACAGGGCCAGCAGGGCAGCCGCCGCCGCGCGGCCGCCGACGAACACCGCACCGACAATCGTGGGCGCGGGACGCTTGTTCCGGCTGTCGCTCTGGGGCCCGGCGGACACGGCCGGCGCCGCGGCGACGTTCCTCAGATCGACGATCGGAAGATCGCCGTCGGTGGTGATCGTGTCGCCCCCGCCGTTTCGCGCGTGGTACCCGGTCGAAAAGTCACGGATCACCCGGACCTCGGCCGCGGGGTCGGCCCCGGTGATGGCTCCGACGACGTGGTCGCGTTCGGCGTCGGTGTTCTCATCGATCTTGTGGGTGATCTGCAAGGTAAACAGGGACAGCCCGACGCTGCGGTCATAGGTGCCGGCGGCCAGCCATTCGACGGCCAGCCCGCCGGGCAGCAGCCAGCCGGGCGGGCAGCGCCAGAACCGGACGTGGTGGCGCTTGCCCGGGGTGCCGTCGACTTCCTGCTGATAGGCAAAATCCTGCTGGCGGCCGAACAGGAACAGGGGGCTCACCGGGGCCTCGAGGTAGCTGCGGCGCAGGAGGGTGGAGGAGACGATCCTCCGGCTGCTGGCCAGCGTCACGTCATCGGCCAGTGTCCAGCCGGCGGCCTGCATCACAGCATGCACCTGCGGCTCGGATCCCAGCAGGGCCACGTTCACGGGATCGCCGAGCAGCCCGTCGCTGGTGCGGGCCCGGCCAATGAAGTAGTCGGGAACATACAGCCGGGTCAGGATCCGGTGGAGCCGGGGGAGCACCAGATAGGCCAGCAGGCCCCAGAAGATGAAGAGGAACCAGACCTGCGCCCAGCCCCATTGGAAGCTCAGCTTCACCAGCAGGTAGCTCAGCCACACGGCCGAGACGCCGCCCACCACGAAGAACACGGTGTCCAGCAATGAGTACGGCACCGCGTCGGCCGGGGCTGTGACCTCAACCGCTGCCTTGGTCATGGCCGCCATACTACGCTCACCAGCGACGATTGGCTTGAAAGATAAATCTTCTGGCCGCAAGGATGAGCGCGGCCGGCCACCCCACGGCAGCCGGCCTCACAGCTTGTCCGTCAGAAGCTCACCGTCTGGGTCAGGTAGCCGTAGTACTTCGCCGCGATCGGGTGGATAGGATCGCCGTTAAAGCCGTAGTCGTGGTGCCGCTTGGTGTACGACTTCGTCAGGTCCAGGTACTGCTCCATGACCTGCTCGGCCGAACCCGTGCAGGCCTTCTGGCTGATGCACAGGGCCACGGATCCTGCCACAGCCGGGCTGGCGAAGCTGGTGCCGTGGCTTACGTTGTAGCCGCCGGGCCAGGTGGAGAGCATGCACACGCCGGGGCCGGCAACGGTGTGGGCCTTGTCGGCGCTCGTGGTGGCGAAGTTGGAGAAGAATGCCTCCTGGTCATCCTTTTGCCCGTATTTCGAAAAGTCCTGGGTTCCGCAGCTCGGGGCGGCGTCGCCGCCGGCCTTTCCGTCGAAATCGCCCATGGCGGTGGCGGTCAGCACCTGGTCGTAGGTGGCCGGCACGGTGTTGGCGAAGTCCTCGCCGGCGTTGCCGGCCGCGACAGCATAGGTGACACCGGCCCGGACAGAGCGGCAGATGGCGTAGTGCATCGGGTCCGTGCCCTTGCCGCAGTTAGGCGTGTCCGGGGCGCCGCCGGCGATGCTGATGTTGGCCACGGCGATGTCGTTGCTGTCGTCATGGTCCTTGTGCGTGGAAGTCACCCAGTCGATGGCGCAGATCAGGCTCTCCTCGGAGATCAGGCCGGCGTCGTCCACTACCCGGACGGACCACAGCGGGGTGCCCGGGGCGGTCCCGATGACGCCGAAGCGGTTGTTCCGGGCGCCGATCACGCCCGCGACAAATGTCCCGTGCCCCAGAACGTCAACGGGGGTCACGTCCACGGGCGAGCCGGACTGGCAGTCAACGCCGCCCTTGACGTTCAGGTCCGGGTGGGTGGCATCGATGCCACTATCGATCACGGCGACGTTGACATTGATCCGTTCCGGCCCCCGGTCGAGGGCCTTCCGGACGTTGGAGTCCGTACCGGCGATCCGCTCCCGCCAAAACGGCGTCTCCTGGCCGGTGGCTGACCCAAGATCCGGCGGTTGCTGGAATGTTCGGCCCGCAGTGACGAAGTCGACGTTGGGGTCGGCTTGAATGCGTTGCGCCTGGGACGCCGTCAGGGTGGCAGAGTAGCCGTTCACAGCGTTGCGGTAGACCTTCGATGCCGTGAATCCGTAGGCGCTTTGCTGGGCGGCCGCCGCGGCACCGGCGTCCACGACATTGTCCTTGAGCACCACGATGTAGTTTTGCGCCGGCCCGGCCGCGGACGAGGGGGCGGCCGCCACCAGACCGAAGCCACAGACCATCGCAACGACCGTCAGGGAAGCCAGCGCACGCCGGAACCAGGATGTGTCCGGTCCGGGTAGGGTGCCCCGCCGGTGTCTGCGCCGGGCCCGCGCCACTGATGTTAGCTGCGGTTTTGACGCCTTGCGGCTGGCTTGGCTGAACATCGTGGCCTCCCATAAGCGAGTTCGCTAATTCGAGTGCCCCCCGCCCAACATCTTAGGGCCTCAGGCCATGCGATACACAGGGACCTTTGGAAAAACTTGCCTCGCCGTGTGGCCGCTTCAGACGAGGCTGTCTTCCTTGCTGTCTGCCGTGCTGTGTTCCGCGGCCCCGATTTCCGGGGCCGGCGCATTTTCCGTTTCGCGGACGGCGGCGGTCGCGGCGTGGGCGGCCGTGGCGGCGTGCACGGCGTGCGCCGCGCGGACATGGTGGCCGAACGGGTTGAACCGGCTGAAACCGAGTTCGGCAAAGGCATAGGCGGTCTCGGCGTGCTCGGACCGGTCGACGCCGGCGAGTTCGTCTTCGTGGCTGACCCGGAACCCGATCGTCTTGTGGATGGCGAGTCCGATCACCGCGGTCCCGAGACCGGACACCGCCACCGTGATGAGGACCGCGACGGTCTGCGCGATCACCTGGTGGAGGCCGCCGCCGTAGAACAGGCCGCCGCCGGCGCCGTCCACCGGGAGGGCGATGAACCCCAGCGCGAGGGTGCCGATGAGGCCGCCGCCGAGGTGGACGCCGACGACGTCGAGCGAGTCATCGAAGCCGAACTTGAACTTCAGGTCCACGAACACGGCACAGGCCGCACCGGCCACGAAGCCCAGGCCCAGTGCGGCGAGCGGGCTGATGTTGGCGCACGACGGCGTGATGGCCACCAGGCCGGCGACAGCGCCGGACGCCGCGCCCAGGGAAGTGTGGTGGCCGTGGCGGATCTTTTCGGTGACGAGCCAGCTGATCATGGCCGCGGCGGGGGCAGCCAGGGTGTTCACCCAGATCAGGCCGGCCTGCTGCACGGTGGTGGCGGCGCCGGCGTTGAAGCCGAACCAGCCGAACCAGAGGATGCCCGCGCCGAGCATGATGAAGGGGATGTTGTGGGGCCGGTGGCCGGGGTCCTTGCCGAACCCGTGCCGGTTGCCCAGGATCAGGACCAGAACCAGTGCCGCAGTTCCTGAGGCGATTTCCACGACGGTACCGCCGGCGAAGTCGATGACCTGGCCGAAGACGGCGCTGACGGCGCCGCCGGCGCTCATGAGGCCCCCGCCCCAGACCATGAAGGCCAGCGGGCAGTACACGAGGGTGATCCAGACGGGGACGAACAGGGCCCAGGAGGTGAACTTGGCGCGGTCCGCGATGGCGCCGCTGATGAGGGCCACGGTGAGGATGGCGAACGTGGCGCTGTAGCCGGCCTTGATCAAGTCCGGCGTACCGATGACGTTGCTCAGGCCGAAGCTGGCGAAGGGATTGCCGAACACGCCGAGGACGCCTTGGCCGGTGCTCATCGAGTAGCCCCAGAGGACCCACACGACGCCGACAATCCCGACCGAGACAAAGCTCATCATCATCATGTTCAGCGAGGCCTTGGCCCGGGTCATGCCGCCGTAGAAGAGGCCAAGGGCGGGGGTCATCAGCAGAACGAGCGCCGCCGACACAATCATCCAGACGCTTCCAGCAGTGAGTTCCACCGGCGGGTCCCTTCTCGTCATTCTTCCGTACCGGGACACGTCGCCGCCGGCCCCCCGATCCGGGTTTAATCCTCGCGGAGCCATGTTTCCGGCAATGAGGCGAAAAGTTGCGGGCAAGTTACAGGAATCCCGGTGGCGTGAAGATCGCGTGACCGCCATGTTTCGGGAATGTAAACGGGATCTCTTGCACCCGCCGGCCTGGCGCGGGCTGTCGGCGCGGGAGGGGCGGCAGGGCGCGGTCCGTGGTCATTTCCCGGGCCGCCGGGCCGTGAGGCGCCGTCGCGGCGGGTTTCCGGCGCCGTTTTGCCCCGGCGGGAGAGATTTTGCGGCCGCCGGATGCGGCCCGAAGCTGGCCGATCAGGCGGGCCGCCGTCAACGTGGAGATCTCCGCCGTCGTCCGCTGATGGCACCGCACCGCGTCAGTGCTGGTCCAGCGGGATCTCAAGGCAGCGGCGGGACGCGTTCCAGTCGCTCCGGGTACCCAGGGGCCGGCATAGCCGCTGCATCCGGGCGGCAATAGTGGGTGCCGGCTGTTGTGCCAGGCGGGCCTGGAAGCCGGTGATGACAGTGGGATACAGCCGCAGCGTGCGGGGTTTGGTGCCTTCGGTCTCGAGCATGAACAGGAACGACTGGTCATTGCGCTCGTCCGGGTCCACGGCGTAGTCGTCCACGAAGTCCCCGGCGCTGTAGATGATCGGACGGTTCCGGTGCACCCCGACGCCGCGGAAGATATGCGGCGAATGGCCGAACACGACGTCGGCCCCGGCATCGATGAGGT
>Ga0213839_1002370_pt1 | contig 10603 bp, 8 predicted proteins | sample SWPATP21_FD_160075 | JGI IMG/M metagenome (GOLD analysis project Ga0213839, IMG submission 160075) | Coastal seawater microbial communities from Marineland, Florida, United States - SWPA TP2 #1 | ecosystem: Environmental > Aquatic > Marine > Coastal | place: USA: Florida | collected 2016-08-14 | reverse complement strand
AACACTGACTTGAAAGACTTCGTGTGGCACCTGAAGTGCACCAGCACTCGGCTAAGTGAACATCTTGTGGTGTCCTCGCTGTCGTGGTTTTTCTGCGGGCCTGAGCCTGGTGGCGGTGATCAATCTGTCCAAATTACGGTTGGGCATTAGCTTCGTGGCGGACGATTGGAAAGGAACAGGTTTGACAGTGAACACAAAAAAAGTATGGTCCACCAAAATATGTGAATATCAACCTCACTGAAGTACCGCAATAGAGAACAGAGCTGAGCCGAACGCTGTAACGTGTACACAATGCCGGAGGCAAAAGTTGTATGCTGCGGGAAACCTCGCACGCGGCTACGAGACTTCCCGCCCCGTGAGGTACACAACCAAAATATTGTGTGGCAGACAGTGTTCAAATTGTTGTGCAGTAGTTCACCAAGCCAAATGCATACTTTGTGATAGGCCGTGGATTTTCGCACAGCGATGCTGTATCATCTCACGTATCACTACAGTATTGGTTTACATATCAATCACTTGGTGTTCTTGCATGCGTATGTTGTGGCGGTGTTCGTTATTTTCTGTGGCGCAGGGCTGGCCACCGGAGTTCCTTATTTGGATTTCGTTTTCCCGGCGTTATTTGCCATTGCAATTTTTGCGTACTCTGCCAAGCTCGGCGGCCTGTATAGCATACCGTACTGGGGGATTGTCACTGCATTGTTGTCAATCACAACTGCGTTCCTGCAGCCTTGGCTTGGAGATTACGTGATGTGCTTGATCGTTGGGTTCTCTCTGATGCTGTTCGCATTTATTTGCCAGCTCATCGGCCATGCTATGCATGAAGTATTTCAAGCACCTCCCAACTTTTTGCACGGATTTTTCGCTGCGCCTGTGCTGGAATGGTTTTCATTGCTGCTCAGACTTGGGCTAATGCCAACCGAAAACTCTCGCGAATTGTGGGCGCGTGTTGATGCTCTTCGCCAAAGTTCTCTTCAGTAGGACATGTTGGCATGCATGATGTGCATGCGTGAGATCGATTCGAAATAAAAATAAATTATGATTATGTGAAACCTTCAACGTTGCTCGCGCGCGGCTGAACTGTGTCATTCGTTGTCTATCTAGGCGCGGCGGAGGCAGCTTTCGCAGCCCTCACTGCGCTATTGAGGTTCAAAGTGCGCGGATTCGTGAGCGACCGATAGCGCCGTTTTACTGCATTGTCAGTGCGGCCGGGCAGAGACTTTGCAATTTCGGCCCACCCGTTGTACCCCAGCTTTTGCCGCACCTTTAATAGAGTCTGGTCTTCTTCCTTGGTCCACGGTTCGTTGCGCTTCAAGTCGGGGGAGATGTGCTTCAGCCATCGCTCGCGACAGTGCTTCACAGTGCGAGTCCCTACATGAGCGCACGACAAAATCAAGCTGAGGCACAAGGAACGAACCACAACAACAAGCAGAAAGTTTTCACACCGTCAAAGCCTTCGGCGATACGGTGCCAATCTGTGCCGTGTCTGCTGATCATCAGGCGCAGACGGTCATCTTCGGCGGGAGTCCACTTGCCTTTGTTGACTTTCAGCAACTCAGGGTTCAGAATTTTGCGCCATCGTTGTGCAACCTGGGCAGGTGTTCGAGATCCCACGTAATTAGCAATCGAACGCCAATTTTGCGGGCCAGTCTTCGCCACCATTTCGAGTAACCGTCTGTCTTCCTCCTCGGTCCAAGGAATAGCCTTCCGGCGACGACCGGTCTCAGCTGGTTGAGCGGCAGGTGCTGCCGGTGACGCTCCGTTCTTTGCGTTTTGTGGAACCGCCTTCGAGGACGCTGTCGCACCCGCCGTCCTTGAACGATCTGAGCCTTTGACACCGGCAGATGCCTGCGATTTTGACGCAGAGGTGGTGGACGAGTTCGTCTACAAAGAACAAAACGGGAATAGTTATTGACGGAGGTGACCGTTTGTTGACTGGAGTGCCTTGTGTGCATGGTTATTGCGTTGGACGCACCACTGTACGCCGCGCTCGCCCAGACGAGCCTGAGCTCGCTGTGGATGCGGTAAGCTTGGGTGTTCGTCGACGTTGCTCTGGTTGTTGGCGGAAATGGGGCACCGCTCCCGATGAAGCGTTCGTCGGAGAGGCGACCGGCGATACTAATGGCGATGTTGCTGGCGAAGGCAGCAGCATCGGGGGAAAGTCACGCCCGCCCCCCAAACTTACACTCCCAGCATCAGCGACAGGCATTGCTCCGCGATACATGTTCGCTCGTTCGAACACTTTCGGCATCGATTTTTGCTGTGAATGGCGCGACCCACGACCGGCACCTTGATGTGTGGTTGCTGCGCCCCGCTTGAACCTTTGCGTAGTGGTGGTGCAACGTGACGACGGGAAATGTGGCTGTGCAATTAGCAGAACAGTGAACGTACGTGGGAGCTCGCGTCACCTTCGCCATCGAACGCGGTCGGTTTCGCTTCGCATTTGCTGCCTTCACTTTCTGCTTCATTCGCTCGTGGTCTTCATCCGAAAGCGCAGCTTGCATGTGCGTGTGCATTTGTGCGAGATTCGACGGATACAATGGCATTCCAAACCCATCAATGTCGGAGAACTGTGAACTGTGCATGCGAACGTGCGATCGTCCACGGGCGCCCAAATCCGCAACGCTTGGTCCGCCCGACGACGCGGCCATACCAAACCTCTGGGTTTTCACAAAGTTTGATCCGTTCTCAGACATTCTTCCCAAGGTAGGATCAGCGTCATCGAATACATTGAGCCCCGCAAACGCATGCGACATGGCTGACTGTGGCGACAATTGACCCTGATCGGTTGTGTCTGGGATAGCCAAGGAAGGCGGGGCCCGTGTGGTGAAGTGTGGCGCAGGGCGAGAACCCAAAATGGTATCGTCACTGTTGAGCAGGTGTGCGACGTCACTAAGCCCGTCACTGTGACGCCTTTGCCGCTCGAACATGATGTTGCGAGGTTCTTGTCGAAGATGGCGCTCGTTACCTTGAGACAGCTGGCGATGGTGACCAAACCCTGCAGTCGCCGGAGAATGACTGTCCTCTACAACCATCAACAAGTCCCGACCAACCTGTGACAAGTTGCTTTTGTGGCGACGCCCAAGCGATGGTGGTGGGGCGGAACCGGCTGCAGTTGGTGAAGTAGACGGGCTGCCGAGCGGGCTCACTCGGTGGTGCTGTTGTTGGCTTTGCTGACCATCATTCTTCAAGTGCTGCTGGCTCGGCTGCTGGCGTCGCACGGCTTCATCGAAATTTTCCGTGGAGTCTTGCAGTCCACTCCAATCCAGGTGGTCTATGGAGCCGAGAGAGCCAAAAGAGCCCAGGGAATCAAAGCGTTGCGAAGAATTGTTCTTGCGATGCGTTTTGTAAGAACGACGAACACGGCTTGGATCCGCGGCGGTTTGGGCGTCGGCCGAGTATTCGTTCGCGAAAGTAGGACCATCGCGCAGCAAATCATCGAAGTCCCAAGCTGCGTCAGATGTTGCCCCAACGATGTCATCGTCATCGTCAAGTGCACTCATTGTGCTAAATGAGAACACGCAAGTCCTCCTGCAGTCACTACACGGCCATGAACCAGCGAGGAACTCTCGCTCCGCCCAAGGGTTTGCAGCAGTGTCGTTTCAGGGAAAAGCAACGCTTGATTGCGTGGCTCTTACTTTTGTTGTTGTTTTTCTCCAACCAAGGAAACTTCTGGCTCACGAACACCCCACGGTGCTGTGAGTCAAGAGTTTCGTCTTTTGAAGCGAGACCGCTGACGACGCTGCGTTCTTGGCGTGCGGCGGGACTTTTTCGTTGGTACGCAGCCTTGTCCGTGGCGTCTGCGTAAACACGCAAACTGATCTGTGTTCAACATGTTCTTGTTGCGGGTGGTGCACGAATAGTACTGTGGTGCATACGAACGTTGTTCGCTGGAGGCAGTGTTGGTGAATTCGCCGTAGCGGGAGGAGGCAGCACCCTTCAATCAATTCGTCTCACATGTCGCTCCGCACCTCTGATGGCCAAGCCCATGACACCTGGCAGCTCAGTTCGCCGCTCACCTTCTTGGTTCGAAAATACCTGTGAACACGAGCAGGACACCATGAACCGCGACCACGAACACACGAACACGAGCACCCCAGCTCAAACAAACACGGACAGGCACCGTCGACGAGCGAGAACCGCACAACAAGTGACGAGAGAGAACACCACAAACACGGTATTCCCCGCAACGATAGATACGCAACAACGCACAACAAACAACACACAACCACGCAGCCCGGCACAGCACAACGCAACACAACACGCCACAAAGAAACACGGCACCGCACCGCACGGCACGGCGCGGCACGGCACTTCAACCAAACGGCAACGAACAACAACAACGGTGCGTCGCAACAACACCGTCGCAAGTCAGCTCACAAACACAAACAAGCCAGCGACGAGTCACGCGTCACGCGTCACGTGTTTCGAATCACCGGTCACTTGTCGGCACGCGTTACAAGTCACCGGTCACGCACGGGTCACGAGTGACAAGTGCGTGGACATACAGACACACAACACACACACGCACACGCACAAGCACACACCGCGCAGTAAGTGAATGAATGAACGAACGAACGAACCAACAAACAGCGGAACGGAGGAACGAACCAACCAACGAACGGACCAGACCGGACCGACCGGACGGACGGACGGACCGCAGCCGAGTGTCTGTCAACGAAGCAACTGAGAGAGAGGTTGAACGAAGCACGTTAAGTTGGTCGCCGGTCGCCGGTCGCACGCAGGTCAGTCACATCACAGAGAGCAACAGCACAACACAGCAACACAGCACACTTACTTGCTTCGTTGGACAGTGCGTGGGTGCGTGAGTGAGTGAGTGAGTGAGTGGCAGTGAAAAGAAAGAGACAACAACACAGTGAACGACGAACAAACGAACGAACGAACGACCGAACGCACGCTGCCTGCGCCAACAAGTTTTGTGGGAACGAATGCGACGCCCAGTCAGTCAGACAGTTCGGCGTCCACTCCCATATAAAATCGGCACTCGACAGTACCCGTCTGGGGGCGACGTTCAATCAGTCATTCACCGTCGCGTCCACGGCCTCATAAATTCGTCCGCGTGCCACGAAAACTCGCGTTGGCGTGTGTGCGTCACACGAAGACCAGCGTGATATCCCGTATGTGGATATACATTGTCCAATGTGATATTGAATACGTGTACTTTCCGTATTCGGAAATACAATTTTTCTCAACAAATCTTTTGTCTTGGTTGGGATGGATGCTGAGTGAGTGCGGTAGTGCATGGCAGTGAGTGACTGCCAGTCTGCCATTGACTGTGAGTGACTGTGAGTGACAGGGAGTCGGACAGTGCACCACACTGCAGTACTGCACTGCACTGCACTGGCACTGCACCCACTCACCCTCACTCACTCACAGTTCCATGATACTCGAAGCGCACTGTCTCGCCCTCACTCACGCCCTCACTCACAGCCTCACAGCCACCAAGCGCCTCACAGCCTCACAGCCTCACAGCCACCAAGCGGCCCTCACAGCCTCACAGCCTCACTGACGGTTTGGCGCTTTGACGGTTTGACGGTTTGACAGTGTCCACTTTTTTATGCATTTATCCGATTCTTAGTTTTCAGTTTGTTCATTCATAGTACTGCACATTATATCTTTCTATTTCATGTACTCTGATTCGTTAATTAATGTACGTGTGTTTCACTCAAGTTAGTAAGCGGGAAAACTGATCATTCGTTCTGTACAGTATTCATAGTTCATAATTGATTTATTGATAATGGGCATGAATGAGACAGCGGCGACTGAGTGCTTGCGTGAGTGCGTGAGCGGGCCATGGGCGGGCGGCTGTGGACGTCATCAATTAATACTGGTTTACATCGTCCCGGGTTCTGGGCTCTGTACTTTCAGTACACAAACCTCGAGACGACGGAAGTGATGAAATGGCGATAGTTACGGTACTTCAAATATCGAATAGTACCAACAGTACGGGTATCGTGAATTGTTGAATTGATTTATATGCGTGACGGTGAGCGAGTGAGTGGGAGGGCGGATGAGTGGGGGGCAGGTGAGTGACCGCCAACTGGCAGTGAGCGTGAGTGAGTGTGAGTGTGAGTGTGAGTGACCGAGTGATGAGAGAGTGTTGGGGGGGGTGGGAGTGTTTGTTGTACTACGAGTGTGCACTACGGACGAGTCAATCAGTCACTCGCTCACTCCCAGTCAGTCAGTCAGTCAGTCAGTCAGTCAGTCAGTGAAGTGAGGCTGTCTGGTAGTTCCGTCGCACTCAATCACTCACTCACTCACTCACTCACTCACTCACTCACTCACTCACTCACTCACTCACAGTTCACTGCCAGGTTGTTGAGTCGTTCGTTCGTTCGTTCGTTCGTTCGTTCGTTCGTTCGTTCGTTCGTTCGTTCGTTCGTTTGTTCATTTGCTCGTTCCTTCCTTCGTTCCTTCCTGCGTTCCTTCGTTCGTTCCTTCCTTCCTTCGTTCCTTCCTTCGTTCCTTCGTTCGCTCGTTCCTTCCTTCGTTCCTTCGTTCCTTCGTTCGCTCCTTCTTTCCTTTCGTTCCTTTGTTCCTTCGTGGTGTTGTCGCGCGGTGTTGTGGCGTGTCCGCTCGTTGTGTTGTTGTGTTGTTGCGGTGTCGTTTGTTGTGATGTGTTGGTGGTTGTTGGTGATTGTTTGTTCGGTCAGTGTTTCGTTTACTCTTGTGGCTTGGTGAGTGAGTTGGGTTCCTGTGCTGGGTTGGGCTGGCGGTCGGGTGGGATTCGTTTTCCGTCCCTGACAAGCCTGGCGTCGTGACGGGGTGGCAGTCAAGAAAACTGGCCTTGGTGTCGGTTGAGTTGTCTGCATCCGGTTTCTCCTTTCTTTGATAGCAGAGTTTTCGGTTTCTCGGTTTCTCGCGTTTTGTTCTCTTTCTTCTTGCCGCCTCCGCTGTTGCTGCCGCGTTTTGCGCTTTCTTTGCGTTTGCGTGGTTGTTCTGCGTGGTTTCGTGTTGTCTTCGTTCTCTTGCCTGCGCTTTTTCCGTTCGTTGTGACGATTGTTTTCGCAAACTGAGTGGTCTGGGAGTAGAACAAGATGAGCATCATTACAGGAATTATTGATGCCCTCCGGGACACCATTGGGTCCCACGACGACATTCAAGAAAGCCACGGTAAGCGCAACGCCCAGTGCCCTGAATGTTTTACATTGCGCAGTTCTGCGGTCCAAACAAGCTCTTTTATGGCTACCTTCGCTCAACATTCTCCTGTGGTTTGCTTTGTTGTTGTTGTTGTTGTTGTTGTTGTACAGTTGCTGAGACGCAAAACGATGCGTCCAAATTGAAAACGTCGTGGAACACACCAAACCGTGACTTGGGTAACCACCGGCAGTGGCAGTACCGTGGCGGCAACGAGCGCGATAACAACTCGCAGCGCAAGGAAACCGGATACGCAGTCATAGGATACGGGTCGGTTTTCATTGTTGTGGGTGTGCGTGCCATGGAGTTGTGTTGACCTCACGTTCAACGACACCCACTTCTCATTTTTTACCAGGCGCTACGGACAAGCATTAGGAAAGTCCTGGGGCTCTTGCAGCGAGTACGTTTCGATGCTAAACCAAGCAGAGAAGGATGCTCGCGCCGCACAGCAAAGCTAGGTATTGGAGTGATATATTATTGCTGTAGTGTGCGAATGCACACACAGCCACTAAGTCCGTTGTAGGTGCTGCAGAGCTATTTTTAGTCTGTGTGGGTTTGTACTTTTTGTTATAAAAAAACAAACAGCATCTCGGGGGAAATCGTTTGTCGCTTGATCTATTTGTCTACCGTTCTTGCTGTTCGGCCTGTAGCCGTTGTGCGCAATCGCAATGCTTCCAACGTAGTGCTCCAGCTCCGGCTCCACAATGGGGACAGCCACTCTGGGTGCCTGGATTCGCCTTCTTCGTGGCTACGGAGGCTGATGGAGATGGCTTTTTATTGCTAAAAATGTTGTTAGAGGAACCCTTCGGTGATGGTCCGGGTGAGATCAAAGGCCTAGTTTTCTTGGTTCTTCGCGACGCAGTGGCACTGGCCGCCTCGTTGGCACCATCTGCCGCCAGATGCTCGTCCAACAACAACCTTGCGGCGTCTCGCAGTCCCATCGAGGTGCTTGGTCGTTGGTCGACTCCGTCGCCTTGGCCCGCGGGATGGCGTGCCGCAGCTCGCGTGCGACGAGCTTGCTCCCTTTTGCGATCACCAGTCTGCCATTCCAAAACAAGTGAGTTCATTGACGCCATGTCTGTGCTCGTCGTTTCCATGGATGCACCAGATCCCCTGAAAGCTTTCCTCGTTTGGTACACCGGCGATGTTGCACGATGCGGATCTGTCGAGCTGCGCCGCACTGCTTTCTCCGCGACTGTGGTTTGAACTACGGCGCGGTTGGAAGGTGTGCGCGTGCTGCCACCGCCCTCGCTCGAGGTGCTAACACTTCCAGTGCTACTGCTATCATTGTCGCTGCCATTGCCGCTGCCGCTGTCGCTGTCGCTACCGCTGTCGGATTCGTGAGCGATCGGGTTGGGCGAGAAAAATTCGGCAATTTGCTTGAAAATGTTGGCTGGACGCTTTTCGGAGCCGCGCTTTGTCTCTCGTTTTGATTCCCGCGTCCTCGACCGGCGTTTGCGCTGGCGTAGCTTCGACCGTTTGAGCACTATCCCAGCAGCCTCCTGAAACGGATCGTTGTGTGAGGACGGCCTTGCGTCGGAATGGTCATACTCTTGTGACAATGGTGGCCGAGTGCCGGCGCTTCGCGCCATGGAGTGTTTCGACTCGTCGACGCTCTGTGACCGGGAACTCCGATTGGCGGCAATGGGCGACGCAGTTGGACAAGCTCCGGGACCATACCTCTGCTTAACTGCCTCAGGGGAGTAAGGGTTCAGTGCGACATGATTTGACTCCGCTGCTGGCTGCGACAGCTGACGCAACAATCTCTCCTTCTCTTCGTCCTTCGCCCGCAACTTCAATTCTGCTTCGCGTGCAACGCGAGCATGTTCGGCCTTTTCTCGTTCTGCTTCCGCCAGTTTGCGCTGCAAGGCTTGGAGCTGTTGCTGCTGCATCAGCCCAACTTCAATTTCAGACTCAAGTTCCTGCTGCATTTCAGACAAAATTGCATCTTGCTGTGTCGTTTGAGTTTTCAGCTTTCGATTGAGTGCGATCACTTTCTTTTTCATCTGACGTTCCTCTTGTTTGAGCTTGAGCTCCATTTTTTTCTTGAGAAGCTGAATATCGGGCTGTGCTGGCTCGGACTGGTGGGGGGCAACCTCGTCGTAAGAGTTGGGGCTTTGGTCACCGTAATGGTTATCGTACCCCGTGTATCCATCACTGTCATGGTAACCTTCGTAGCTATGGTAGCCACCATATTCTTCGTACCCTGTGAAAGCTTCTTGCTCGCCGATACCATCTTCATAGCGATGGTATTGATCTTGATCGGCGTACGCTTCGTAGGAAGCGTAGTTGTGCGATTCTGCGTACTCGTGGGTTGCCTCGGCACCGTTGATAGAGGTATCATCTGCGGCATTTGCGTTGCTGTCCGCAGAGTCCTTGAAACCAGCCGGTCGTTCCCACTGGCTCATTCCAGTGTCCACGTTGTAATAATATGGGTTGCTAAATTCATCACGATACAAAACCCATGATGACGAACCACTCGGCTCCGTCCCATGCGTAGTACTTGGCCTGTCGGATTCAACGTTCACGGCAGTGCTGATGCCAGCAAGGCCTGCACCAGTCATAGGACTGCTGCTCGGTCGAAGAGAGTTCTCGAGAGAGGTAGTCTGGGAGTCCAATGGCGCGAGTGGTGACGTGAGGGAGCTGGTGTTTGGTCTACTCGACGAGTTTGCTCTAGCACGCAGGCGGCGCAGTTGCAGACGCTCCATAAGTTTTTGCTTCTTCATTGCTTTTGCCACGCGCTGCTGCTTTGTTGCGCTTTCGAAACTTTTTTCAAGATTCTGTCTGATTTCCTCGACCTTGCGGGCTGCCTCTTCGCGCATCATTGCGATGGAGGTGTCGTGCTCGATCGTTGGGGCACTGCTTCGGCGCATATGTCCTGACGGGTGCGCCAAGCCCAAGACACCAGGACCCGGCGACATCTGCATTGATGCTGATGAAGCATGTCGCACTTGCTTGGGAGATACGACCTCTAACTTTGTGGACGCTAGAGACTCTCTCTTGCCGCGCTCGTGCACTTTGATTGGAGAATGAAAGGACAGTTTCTTCTTCTGGCCAGACGGTGGACTCAATCCAGGCAGCGACGTCGACCCCGACGCCTTTGCGTGGCTGTGTGACGGCGGCGGCATCACGGTATGCCCTGCCAATCAGGCTGGAACACAACGTGCAGTCGGCGGCATACGAGCACACTTGGGTGCGGCAACAAGGTATCAAATTATCCACACAACCGCACAGTTGGACAACTGTACGTTGGCCTCCTTGTCCTGCAAGCGTCGTGTCGAAGACTTCGTTTCCGCGTTCCCCATTTCGAAATTGTACAATTGCTACGACTTGTTTTTGCCAGCCGCGCCAATTAAGACACTGGAACGGGCACAAACTGGTTCTATAGCACGCACGGTAGTACCGTGCCGCCACGACACATTGGACGCCTTGGTTAGCGACGCCGCCA
>Ga0213839_1002369_pt1 | contig 10609 bp, 7 predicted proteins | sample SWPATP21_FD_160075 | JGI IMG/M metagenome (GOLD analysis project Ga0213839, IMG submission 160075) | Coastal seawater microbial communities from Marineland, Florida, United States - SWPA TP2 #1 | ecosystem: Environmental > Aquatic > Marine > Coastal | place: USA: Florida | collected 2016-08-14 | reverse complement strand
GTCAGTCAGTCAGTCAGTCACACTGTTGTTCGTTCATTTCATTCGTTCATTCGTTCGTTCGTTCGTTTTAACACGCTCGCTCGCGCCAACAGTGTTGTTGTGTTGTTGCAGTGTTGTAGTGTTGTTCGTTGTTACCATACTTCGTTCTTCGTAGTCCTGAATGTTCTTTCGTTGTTCTTTGGCCTTCCTTCCTTCCTTCCTTCCGTCAGCCGAGTCGTTGGCGTGCGGCACCCGAAATCGCCCGTCCGTCGTTCCTTTGTCGTTGGTTCGTCGTCCTTTCGTCGTCCGTTCCTTCGTCAGCAGGAACCGTCGTTCGTTCGTCGTGCGTTCGTCATTCGTTCGTTCGTCGCTCGTTCGTTCGCCGTTCGGTCGTCAGCCGAACCGTCGGTCGGTTGGTCGGTTGGTCGGTTGGTCGGTTGGTCGGTTGGTCGGTTGGTCGGTTGATCGGTGGTCGGTGGTCGGTGGTCACAGGTAGTTATTATGCACTATCGGCACGTGCACATCCTTTGTTGGTGAAGTTGCAATGCTGTTGATGCTGGATACCGAAGAATGGAGATATGAAAATTCCTTGATTGTTGCGATAATTCCATGTAAACCTCTGTGGCCCTGGAACCCACCCTGTGCGCGATGAGGCCGCGCCGGGGCGGAAAACTACGAGGGTCGATTTCGGAATAATCGAGCATGGGCGTTTGAGTTGACGCTATTTTTGCAGCACCATGCCTTTAGCTTCGCCGGAACGCAGTGGCAATTCGCCCACGGTGAGCAGGCGAGGATGCTGTGGTCGAAGAAACGTGGGCGCGACGCAGCGGTCGGTGACCATTGGGCTCCGCCAGCGAGACCTCGAGCGCTCAATTGGTTGCATCTCCCAACACGGCGGTCCGTTCTCGGCGAATGCAATATCGACGACTGAATACAGGTGGTGGGACTTTCTGCCCCGTGCCGTAGGTCTCCAGTTCAGGAAGCTCGCCAACATTTACTTCAGTTATATCTTGATTATTATGGCTCTTGGGACTGCCACAGCATGTTGGCAAACGGATGGTCCGTGGGGCATCGGGATTACCTTGCTGGCAGTGATGGCGTATAGCATTATAGTTCTCGGCGTCACTGACTGCCAACGAGGCCGTAGCGATCGAGAAATCAACTCCAAGGAAACCAGAGTGCTTCGATCCGCAACCCCCCCTACAGGATCCGTTGCCGAGTTTGTGGACTCGACATGGGGCGATGTGTTAGTCGGAGACATTATCTTGCTGAAGAAGGGCGAAGTGGCACCGTGTGATCTGTTGCCGCTCTGTTGCAGCGACCCGTTTGGGCTATTCTTCGTCACCACAACGGAATTGGACGGTGAAACCAACCGAAAAGTTGGATCGGTTGCGCCTGCACTCGTGGCGGCATTTGCCGATCCAAATTTAGTGCCATCCTGGTCGTCCGATGCCGCCCCAGCAACCGAGAACGCTCAAGCTGAGCCCCCCGTGGCCAAAGCGACGAGTCGTGACCCCATGCATTTCAAGGAGATATTTATCAACACGCCCCACACCATTGGGGTAGAAGCCGAACCACCAGGGCCAAGCATCACCACATTTAACGGCCGAGTGTCGATTGAAGCGCGCTGCGATTCAATGTCCCAGGGCACGGCCGCTGCGCTTGCGCCTAAATTCCAATGCAGCCTTCATATTGAAAATCTTATGTTGCGCAGCACGTCCCTGCAGAGCACGGAATGGTTGGTCGGAGTTGCATTGTACACAGGCATGGAGAGCCGCGTTATGTTGAACCTCGTCGACGAACCATCCAAGTTGTTTTCGATCGACAAGGCGTTGAACAACATCATGAAAATAGCAGCCGTGGTGAACGTTGCGGTTGTCCTGGTGTCGGTCGTGGGCTTTGTTCTTTCTCCACAGGACGATTTTTCCGTTGGCGATGCTTGCATCGAAGGGTTCCCGGCGTGGCTGGGCAAACTATTCACATATCAAACGTACTATCAAAATGTGATCCCCATCGCTGTGTATCTGCTCATGGAGACCGTGAACATTTTGCAATCTTGTTTGCTGACGCATGACCCAGGCTTGCGACACCCTGACACTGCCCGGCGACCTCAAGTGAAAAATTTAAGAGTGTGCCAGGAAATCGGGATGGTCGACTTCGTATTTTCGGACAAAACAGGAACTCTCACTAAAAATGAAATGGTCCTGCAGAAATTACTTGTGTTTCCCCTCGAAACGATCGGGACAAAGGGCTGCCTCGTGCCAACACCGCTGCTCTTAGACAGCAGCTCAACAACCTGCTTCAATGTTGAGGAGCAACTGGACGAAGTCGCGCCCTCAGTGCAACCCAGCTTGGCCAAAGGACTCGAGGAAGCGCTGGTCATCATGAGTGTGGCGAACACTGTGTATCCCACTTCTGGAGATGGCTTCGAGTGCGAAAGTCCGGACGAAGAGGCACTTGTCAGAGGCGCTAAAGCAGCAGGAGTGGAATTGATCCACCGTGGTATGAATACGGCGGAATGCATGTTCAGCCCACCTGGTGGCTGTCGCTCTCCAGTTGCAACGCAGGGCAAGAAAACGTTCAAAGTTGTTGGCGTACACGCTTTCAACAGCACACGAAAACGGATGTCAGTCGTAGTCGCGAATGAAGACGGCACAGCTACCGTGTACTGCAAAGGCGCTGACAACGTGATGCTTGAACGAGTGATTGACTCCGAAGACAGGCGGACGCTGTTGAACCAATACGCAACGAACTTTGCTGAAGCAGGCCTCCGCACGTTAGTTTTAGCTCGGCGGGACTTGTCCGCAGCAGAATTGAAGGCATGGCGGGCGGCGCAAGTCCAAGCTGCTGCTACCCCAACAGGTGCGTCGAAAGACGAGGCGAACAAGAAGGTGGCAGCGATGGTGGAGAGCAGCCTACATATTGTGGCAGTGACAGCGATTGAGGATAAGCTGCAGGATAACGTTCCTGACACGTTGCGGTCGCTTCGGGCAATGGGGATTCGCCTGTGGGTGCTAACCGGGGACAAGCTAGAAACTGCAATTAGCATTGGTTTCAGTAGCCGAACTCTCTTTTCTTCAGATCTTGTGCTGTCATTCGACGCCAGTGGTGCGGAAACCAGCTCGAGTGATTTACGAAAAGGAGTTCGAACTGCTCTGCAACGCCTTCAATCTGCCATCCATGGCGACGATCTAAGCGATATTGAAGAAGACAGCCACAGTGACGAAGGTGAGGATTCGCACGACGTTGAAAACCCAAAAGCATCCAAACCGCATAGTGACCACCACAGGGAGTCGCACACTGCTGCCATTGAGCTCTGCGCAACTTGTAAGTCGCTGGAGGAGGAATTTGAGTTTGTAAATGTGTGCAACTGGCCCAAGGCAGAAAGATCCCGCGAACGACGAACGACCAGGAATTTGCGAGGCAGCGATCGCGTGGTTGTGGGAGACGTTTCTGTTGCAATTGTCATTACAGGGCAGGTGCTGGCTGTCGCGCTTGACGTCGGTGAGATACAAGCTCTGTTGACAGACGTCCTTCTTCACTGCAACACAGTTTTGGCCTGTCGTGTGTCGCCACTTCAAAAGGCGGAGCTCGTCGGGCTAGTCAAGACGGGGATGACGCCACAACCCACAACATTGGCGATTGGAGATGGGGCCAACGATGTGGGAATGATTCAACGCGCAGACGTACGTTGCATCAAACATCTGTTGTGCGCTGCTTGTATGATTGCATGATGCTTGCCTGTTGATGTCGATGTGATTAATGTGACACCGTGCCACTCGGGGGAATATGCGGCGCTTGTTCATGCAGGTTGGTATCGGCATCTATGGGCGTGAAGGCCGTCAAGCAGCTAATATCAGCGACATTGCTATCAACGAGTTTCAAAACTTGTATCGCATACTGCAGTACCATGGGCGTGGTAATTACCGACGAATCGCAATTGTGATCAAGTACTGCTTTTTCAAGCCGATGGTTATCACGATTGTTCAACTACTGTTTTCGTTTTACAATGGATTCACGGGAACTCAACCAATTCCAGCGTTACTGGGTTCTTTGTTCGACGTGCTGCTGGTTCTCCCAATTGCGATTGTCGGCTGGCTTGATCGTGACATCGAAGCAGATGCAATTCTGAGATTTCCGCAACTGTACCACGTGAGTCGTACGAACTCCGATTTGACAGTCCGTTCATTTGTTGTAATGATGGCTGGGATGCTTTGGTACGGGGTTTGCGTCTTCTACGTTTGCTGGGCCTACATGGATTTGATGGAACGCTTCGGATTAGGCGACGTTTACAGCTTTGGGTGCATGGTGTATTTTGCACTTATTATGTCGCTGAACATCACTGTCATGATGAAGCAGCACACGTGGACGTACGTACACGTGGTGGCCTACATTGCCGTTTTTGGTTTCTTCATGACCATCTACGTGTTAGTTGGAGTCAATGTGGATCTCTCTTTCCAATCGTACCGCACCACTTCGCACCTGCTTCAAAACACATACTTTTGGCTGTGCCAGTTTACCGTTGCCGTCGGGTGTTTGGTGTGGGAAGCAGCACTGCGGGCGATTCTCGCTTTCATCCCTAGTCGGGAGCAGCTAGTGTTGGAGTCAGAACTTGCACGCGTTTCACTCGTAGACGAGGTGGCATCAGACAAAGCATCAAAACAACTTGAACAGGTTGCGCGAGCAAGTATTAGTGGTCCACCTGTTGATCCAGTACTTCTCAAGAGTACTCGAGTGCGCGGTGGCGAGGTTCGCAGCAGTGCTGGCGTGAGCTTCAGTGTGATGGATACACTCCTCGCAGCGTTCGTGACCAAAGCCCAGTCGGATGGGGCATCAAAGGTCGAGCCTGAGAAGGCCGACCCAGGGAGGCTCAGCCCAGAAAACCTTGTAGTGTCTCCTTCAAGCTCAACTGTCACTTCCCCGCGCTCACCGAGGAAATTGTCCCGCGCCAGTACTTTCGAGGCCTACCCCTTGCACTTTTCGTTGCAAGAGGAAAGTCGACGCAAGGATCTGGAGCGCAAATGCAGAGATGTGGGGGCAGATTTAATGGAGGCAACCCATTGTGCCACGCAGTGCACAGGCACGTGGACAATTCCGGTGTGGTTGTTACTCGGCGTGTTTTGTTGTTCCACTTGCATGCTCTTTGCAAAAGCGTTTTACTGGGGAGGCGCAAACACATTGTATGCCGAGACTTTGTACTATGATGCGTCGCTGCCGATCGACGAACAACCGTGTATCGCCAACGAATTTGGATTTTGTGACATCTCGTTTGTTGTTGAGCACAACGTTTTTTCATCCGTCCAAATATTCTACAAGATTGAGGGATTTGCGCAGAATCGAGCGAGTTATAAAAATAGTTTCATTCAAGGTGCGTTCCCTTTGCATGAATTGTACGGGACGCGTTTGTTGTGCGAATGAGTGGTGTGTGGTGCTGACGACGGTGTTCCCACGCTATTTGAAATGCAGAACAATTTCAAGGAACAATGTTGGATCCAGTTTCAAAAACTAAAGATTTGGTTTTGTGTACAGCCAATGCGACATGGGTCAACATTTCAACGAGTGGGGCACAACAAGGCCAACAATATTTCCCCTGTGGAATGATCGCCACCAACATGTTTCAGGACAAGTTGGACCTGACACGTGCGGCCGTTGATGCAATATGCAATTTCACCGACACAAAGGCAACAATGCTGAACTCTACTTCAATTGAGACCACCGGATTATCTGCAGCACAGTTGGAGCAACGTTTGGTGGTGAACGCGTCCAGCGGATACTTTCTGCGTGATTTCTACACTGTGCTCGCACCGACCGATGATAATAGACGGCGTTTTCCTTGCAACGCCATTTCAGATAGTGATATTTTTGTCGAAGGCTTGACCGACAAGTACGTGCTACATTGGCGAGTGTGTCCACAAGGACCATGTGTTCACTGGGGTGTCCGACGCCCGCGCATAATATGTAGGTATTTCAACCCACCGGGATACCCAGATACGCTCAGCCCTTCATTCCGGTATCTACACGAACAGTATCCCGAATTAGTACCACGGGAACTCGGGATTCAGACCCCTCGTGTTATCAATTGGCTTCAAACAGCGGTGCGTTGGGACAATTGAATGCATTGAATGTTTTGTTTGTACTTTCACCTCGCTAATCCTGCACAGGCAATGCCGGTGTACAAAAAGCTTTATGGGGTTCTTGCGCACGGTGTCCCAGCCGGCAATTTGACTCTCAGAATTCACCAAGGCCCGCAATTAACAGACTCTTCGGTACGAACCTTGACGATGAATTGCAAGACTGCCTTGTTTTTGCACTGGGCCATGCAGCCAGCCACGCGATGGGTTCAATTCGTGTTTCTTGATTTGCTGACAGTTGCTGAGGAAATCAATTGTGTTGATTGCTGGAAGTGCGATGACACCATCATTTGACCTGTTTTTCTACTCATATGTGTACGTGCCACCTCTCTTGTCTCATCACCAACGCACCAACCTGCGGACGCACCAACCTGCGGACGCACCAAACTGCGGACGCTAATCACCGCTGTATGTGTTTTGCAGCGGCATTATTATGGGGTCGACAGCGCTCTTGATTGTCATGGCAATCACTATTCGCATCTGCTTCCCGAGAAAGCTGGCCTCGTCCAGGATTGAAGTCAAACCAATCTGGACGACTCGGAGGGGCCGCGGTCGTGGCAAGCGACGACAGCGTGCCGAAGAAAGGCGCCGTCGGTCGTTAGGGGCTGCAGTGGCCTCTCTCCGAGCAAGCATGGCATTACAAACTGACGAGATCCCGAGCCCTGGAAGTCCTCCGTCAACACTCTCTGCGCCTAGAGGAAAGCTACCGCCGCTGGTGGAATCGAAGCGTCGGACGCCAAAGCTGCGCGCCATTCTACCACAGAATTCTGCACCAGATGGGAAACACGGATCTCCCACGCAAAAGCCCCACGATCCAACCCCAAATGCGCGGTCAACAGATGCACGTACACGTCGTCCGGAGGCATCGAGCGGGCACAAACGATCGAAACATTCTGACAAGAAACATCGACGCAAACGGGGCGGAAAAACGTCGCGACAGTAATCGATCAGAGATATTATAAGTAAAGTATTCATCTTCAGCTGTGCAATTGACAAGACAAAGAACTGCGCAACAAAGCGCGAGCCCGATGCTGTAGAATACACTAATCAAAGAGCCCCGTCCCGTCACCGTCGCCCAAATTTGCACTAATATACCTGTCAAACAGCAATGGTACTCAGTGAACAGCGCTTTCATTGCGACAGAATCCACTCCCGCGCAGATGATGCACTTACGCGTCAATGTTGATTTCAGCTTCGCTAGAGTTGGATTTCTTCGAACTGTGGCTGTCAACCATGCCAAACAGATCGTCGTCATCGTCGTCATCATCGTCATCATCACTGTCACCGAAAAGGGACGATGACTTCTTCGAACTTGTTGGGACCTTCACAGTAAAACAAAAAGGACAACTCATTCCACATATCATCACCCACGCGAGTTGGTGACCACCAAACCTCCTCATCGCTATCGTCGCCAAACAGCGAGGATGCGCTTGTTTTCTTGGCATTGGATGATTGGGCACTCGGGGCTGCTTTCGAAGCCTTCTTCTTTGCCTTTGTACTCACGGACGGGTCATTGATGTCCGCCGTCTCTGCTTTCTCCAAGGTGGCAAACATTTCTTTCGAAAACTCGTCCTCAAGGTCGCTATCATCTCCCTCCTCATCGGAATCCGCGAAAAGGGCGGATCCTGCGCTACTTCTAGATTTCGCAAGCACAGAAGCTGAATTGCCGCCCAGAGTTTTTGTTACTGCCAATTCTGATGTGATGGTCTCGATGTCTTCATCACTGTCATCATCGCCATTGCCAAAAAGGAACGCGGATCGCTTGCTAGTAGGTTTCTTCTTCGCGGAGTCATTATCACTGTCGCTGTCGGACACCACAACAATGATGTCCTCATCATCGTCATCGCTCGCATCCTCGCCGAACAAGTCGTCGTCATCGTCACTATCACTATTGAATAGAGATCCCGATTTCGATTTTGTCTTCGTGTTCGATGTACCCTTGTTCTTTGCTGGTGCATCTTCCTCATCGCTGTCAAGTCCGGAAAGTCGGTCATCGTCACTGTCGTCTCCGAACAGTGAAGATCCAAACGGACCAGTTTTGGCGGCAGGTTTTGCAGGCTTCGCATTTGCTGGGGCCTTTTTCGCCTTTGCTGGAGCCTTTTTCGCCTTTGTTTTGGGTTTGCTCGTCTTTCGGCTGGCTCCAGCGTACTCGGCGGCTGGGCGCGCAGCGGGGGCTTTTTCCTTGGCCGTTTTCTTTACACTTTTTGGTGCAGATTTTGTGCCGGTCTGGGCGGGCACGATGTGGTCTGTTCCGCGGGGAAGCGGGTGAAGTCTTTCGTACACAGCAAACCACTCGTCGATTTTGTGGGGAAACTTTTGCCGATACTTTTCCTTGACGGCAATTGCCAACTTCGACTCCTGGCCTTCGTACCGCTTGAGGATTGTGTCGAGATCAGATATTTTGTTTGCGTTGAATTGCTGGTAAAATTGGTGCAGCATGTTGGAGTAATACTCAGTTTGTTTCTGAATCACCACCTTCACCAATAACGCCGTGGCCTCATCTTCGTCTCCGCCAACGGACTTAAGAGTGCGAATGACTTGCTGCGCAGGTACGCCCGAGAATTTGGTGCGTAACCTTCGTAAAACTTGCTGGTGGTCGCCAGAGGCCGCACTGTTTGGGCTCTTTTTGGCCTTGGCCGCAGCAGCAAGCCGCTTTCTCTCCGCTGCTGCCTTCGCAGCCGCCTCTTCGCGCGCCTGAGAAGCACCAGCCGCCTTTCTCCGCGCTTCTTCTTCCTCTTTGACCTTCATGGCGCGTTTCCTCTTGACCGCTTCCGCCTGTTTGCGCTTGCGTTCCTCGGCGGCCTGTTTGGCGGCCTTCTCAGCAGCGGCTTTTTCAGCCTCTTCAGCCTTTTTGGCCGCCAATCGTTTCTTCGTTTCCTCTGCCTTCCGCTTCTTCTCCGCTTCTGCCTTTTTGCGAGCGGCTTCCTTCGCCTTTTTGCGCTTCGCTTCTTCGGCAGCTCGAGCTTCCTGCGCCTTCTTCTTCTCCGCTTCTGCGGCAGCTCGCTTGCGGGCAGCCTCCCTCTCTTTCTTTTTCTGCTTCTCCGCAGCTGCCTGTTTACGGTCTTCTTCTCGTTGCTTTTCCGCTTTCGCAGCAGCCGCCTTCGCTTGCCGTTCTTGTTCCGCGGCAGCAGCAGCAGCAGCTTTGGCCTCTGCCTCGGCTTCGGCTTCGGCTTTCTGCTTGGCTTTCGCTTTACGTTCCTCAGCATCTCTCCGAGCTTTTCCCGCTGAACCACTGGAGGTCCCATCGTCAGCATCTGCCTTCTTCTTCACTACCTTTTTCTTTTTGACGATGCGCTTCTTCTTCGAAGCACCACTTTGAGCTTTGGGGGTCGGCTTCTTTGAAGCCGGGGATGTTGGGGTGTCACTCTCTTTTTTGGCGATGTATTTCGCTTTGCGGAAAAATGGGTTGTTCTTTTTCTCTTCGTTCAAAATGTCTTCGCTGACTTCAACGACACGCTTCTGGGTTGACTTCTTCGCCGGCGATGCCTTGGTGCTTGTGGATGTTGCGACAGCCGCGGGGGCCTTTGCGACGGGAGCTGCAGTTTGCTGCTCCGGGTCCTTGAGTAACTTTTTGAGCTTCTTCATGACGAAGGCGGCAGCCATTTGGACCTTTTCATCCGGATGTCGCTTTGCAAGTTGAGCCACGGTCTTGCCGATGGTGGTTTCAAACAATTGCTGCCTGGTGACACCAAATTCCAACACCTTTTTGAGGTAAGCCCGGGTTGTGTCTGGTCCATCTCGAACGCTGTGCTTGAGCTCGTTGTCCAGTTGCTGCAGCGCAGCGACACGACCGTCGTTGCTCATATTGGGCGTGACTCGAGCAAAAGTGCACAGATTCAATGCGCTATTCCAAAATGCCCCACCCCCCCCACAGCCACACACGTGGGTGGTGCTACAGGGACGCAAAGCAGCAACACTTCCACTTAGCGAGAGCAATCAGCAAACAGCACCACGCCAGAACAAACAAAAAAAACAAAAAAACAAACACGCACACGAACACACACAGTGCCGCCAAAAAGACAGAGACTATCCGGCGTGAACTCGACGGACGACACACCACACCAAGCAAACTGAATTCACAGCGCCAAGCAAACAAGCGGGTACTCCAAGCCCAGTGCCGATCTATCGACGCCACACAGCAACCAAAACACCACCCACTACCCACTATCCATTATAATGAACACACCGCAGCTTCACACCGCAACGGTACGCGACCACATCAACACCACACCAACGACAACGCAACTTTACAATTTCACCACAGCAAAGAAGGAAGGAAGGAAGGCAGGAACGAACGATCGCAGAGATCGATCGAAGGCATCGAAGGTCGAAGGAACGAACGACAGAACGCAGGATTGAACGAAGGAACGAAGGAACGAACGATCCCAGAGGTCGGTCGAAGGTCGAAGGTCAAAGGAACGAAGGATTCCAGAGATCAATCAAAGGCATTGAAAGTCAAAGGGAACGAACGACGGAACGAACGAACGAACGAACGAACG
>Ga0213839_1002368_pt1 | contig 10610 bp, 9 predicted proteins | sample SWPATP21_FD_160075 | JGI IMG/M metagenome (GOLD analysis project Ga0213839, IMG submission 160075) | Coastal seawater microbial communities from Marineland, Florida, United States - SWPA TP2 #1 | ecosystem: Environmental > Aquatic > Marine > Coastal | place: USA: Florida | collected 2016-08-14 | reverse complement strand
GCCCGCGCCGCCCCGACAAGCGCCCGGAAAATCGCGCGCTGACGATGCGCGTAGATCAGATGCTCCGGATGCCATTGCACGCCGAGGGCGAACGGATCGGTCACGCGCTCTATGGCCTGGATCATCCCGCCGCTGTCCCGTGCCGCGACGCGCAGCCCCCGGCCAAGCTGGTCGACCGCCTGGGAATGCAGCGCGTTGACCTTCATCTCCTCCGGCCCGGCAATGTCGAGAAGCCGCGTACCCGGCAGGACCCGCACCGATTTGCGTGGCAAGATGGTGCGGAACCGGCGGCTTTGCGCAAAGGTCTCGTATGCGTTCTGGTCCAGCGTCCCGCCAAGCGCGACGTTGATCATCTGCGACCCGCGGCAGATGCCCAGCACCGGCTTGCCCTGCTCCATCGCCTCGCAGACCAGCCGCTGCTCCAGCGCATCCCGGTCGGGATCGAGCCGGGCAGAGGTCACCAGTTCTCCGCCGTAGAGGTCGGGCGATATGTCGTCGCCGCCCCCGATCACGATCCCGTCCACCTCTGCCACATCGACGGGGCGGCCCGCCCCCCATCTCACCGCGCGGCCACCGGCGAACCAGATGTTCAGCGCGACCAGAGGAAAGATGCGCCAGCCCGACCGGGCAGAGGTCGTCACACCGATCACCGGGCGGGTCATGCGACGCTCCGCTCTTTGATCAGCCCGGCCCCGGCCATCAGCGCACCGCAATGCTCCGCCCAGGGCGCGCGGCGCAGCACGACCGATCCGTGCATCCGCTTCCAGTCCTCGGCCATCTGCTTCAGAAGCGCGGTGTCCGCGGCCACCTGTTCGACCAGCCGCCACCGCCCCCATTCATGCGCGAGCGACCAATCCTCTTCGTCGATGCGGCAATCCGGCAGGCGGAAATGAAAGGCCGGGCGTGCCGACACGCCGGACCCCTCGCCCAAGGCGAGGACCACCCGGTCCTCATCCATCCAGGCAAAGATCGGCAACATGTCGAGCCCGTAATTCCGGCTTTTGGCATGTGTCAGGTAGATCTCCGCCGCCTCTTCGGGTGACACCGGTCCCGCATCGCACAGGGCGGCGACAAGGCGGGTTGGATAGGGATCGGTGAAGGGCAGGACACGGCGGCTCAGATCAATCGGCTGCGTCTCGCGCATCCATGGCTCGATCAGCGCATAGGCGAGAAGCGGATTGGTGATCCCCTCGGCATCGCGGCTGGCGATGGAGGGGTTGAGATGCACGCCGAACCCATAGGTCATCCCGGCCCGCGTCCCCTGCGCACCGGCTTCCCGGAGTGCGGCGCGCAATCCGTCCAGCGCGGTAAGCGCGTCCCGGTCGAGCGGCTGCGTCACGATTTCGACCGGGATCACCTCTTTACCCAGGTCCAGCCCGATCCGCTTAAGTACCGAGTTCTCCGCATGGCGCAGCGCGGTATCGAGATAGATGTCCAGGCGACCGATGCGACTGTCCTTAATCTGCCAGGCATGGCTGTCCACCTGCTCGGCCTGCCCGCCCAGCCGATCGACCGCAATCGCAGCCACGTCTTCCGCTTCGAGACCGGAAAATTCGATCTCGACGCCGGTGCATCGTGGCTGGCCATCGCGGTCCCTGTCGCGTGGGAGCGGCTCAAAACTGCGTGTCATCTGTCCCTCTCTCGTCATGAAAAGAACGAGAGAGCGGGGAAATGGTTCCGGATCGGCCAAGTCGGCAGGAGGTGAAGGATGGGCGGACCGGGGCGACGGCGCCCTCCCGGACACACGAGGCCATCCTCAGGCGTGGCCCGAGCATATAGGATCATTGGCGCAATGGTCGGCAGGAGATCCTCGGGTCAAGCCCGAGCATGACGCTTTGTTGGAGCCTCAGCCCTCCAGCCCGGCTTCCGCGGCAATCTCCCGCCGCGACTTCCGCGCGCGTTCGGTCGCGGATTTGAGCTGACCGCAGGCCGCCATGATATCCTCGCCCCGCGGAGTGCGGATCGGCGAGGCATAGCCCGCCTTGTGCACGATGTCGGCGAAGCTTTCGATCCGCGACCAGTCAGAGCGTTCATAGGGCGCGCCGGGCCATTCGTTGAACGGGATCAGGTTGATCTTGGCCGGGATGCCGGAGATCAGCTTGACCAGCCGCCGGGCGTCCGCGTCGCTGTCGTTCACGTCCTTGAGCATCACGTATTCAAAGGTGATCCGCTCCGAATTCGACAGTCGCGGATATTCGCGCAGCGCGTTCAGCAGCGTCTCGATGTTCCAGCGCTTGTTGATCGGCACCAGACGGTCACGCACCTCATCCGTGGTGGCGTGGAAGGACACCGCCAGCAGACAGCCGATTTCCTCGGCACAGCGGGCGATCTCCGGCACCACGCCAGAGGTCGAGAGCGTGATCCGGCGGCGCGACAGGGAAATCCCCTCCCCGTCCATCGCGATCTTCATCGCGTCGCGCACATTGTCGAAATTGTAGAGCGGTTCGCCCATCCCCATCAGCACGATGTTCGACAGAAGGCGCGTTTCGTCCTTCGGCGCGCCAGGCACCGGCCATTCGTCCAGATCGTCGCGCGCCACCATGATCTGGCCGACGATTTCCCCGGCGGTCAGATTGCGCACCAGTTTCTGCGTCCCGGTGTGACAGAAGGAACAGGTGAGCGTGCAGCCGACCTGGCTGGAAATGCACAGCGTGCCCCGGTCGGTTTCGGGGATGTAGACCACCTCCACCTCGTGCCCGCCGGCGATCTTCATCAGATATTTGCGCGTCCCGTCGGCGGAGACCTGTTTCGACACGACCTCGGGCACCTCGATCACGAAGGTGTCGGCCAGCCGGGCGCGGTAGTCCTTCGCCAGGTTCGTCATCTCGGCAAAGTCGCGCACGCCCCAGTGGTAAAGCCAGGCCCAGATCTGGTTGACCCGCATCTTCGCCTGTTTCTCGGGCGTGCCCATGTCGATCAGCGCGGCGCGCAGCGCGTCGCGGGTCAGACCCACGATATTGGGCAACCCCTCCGGCGTTTTCCGGGGAATGGTCATCACGTCCTGCGTGATCGGCGTTTGCGGCACGTCATTCATGGCTTGGTTTCCTGCGGCGAAGCCCGGCCTATACGCGATTCACGGCGCCATGGCTACTCCCCCGCCGTCCCGGCCCGCTTTTGATCACAAAGCATTGTCCGGCCGCCGGAACCCGCGCCGGGTCTGTTCATCGTAAAACGCCCGAAGGCTCTTGTCCCGCTCTTCGCGAAACACCGTCCCTTCGCGGATGGCCGCCATCCGGTCGACCCGGAAGCTGCGGAAATCCTGCCGCAGTTCGCACCAGGCGACGAGGGTCCAGACCTTGCCCCAGAAGAACAGGCCGAGCGGCCGCATCTGCCGGGTCGTCGCGGCGCCTTCTTCATCGGCGTAATCCACATCCAGCATCAAACGCCCGTTCACCGCCGCCTCGATCCGGTCCAGTGCGCGGCGCGTCGCTTCGGACAATTCTCCAAAATGCATGGCGTGGATCTGCACCCGTTCGGACTGCGCCCGCGCGGCATCGGGCAGCACTGCATTGATCTTGACCAGCGCCTCCTCCGCGGCCGAAGCCATCTCGAGCCCGCCCCAGGCGCGGATCAGCCGCGCCCCGGCGACGAGCGCCACGATCTCCTCCTGGGTGAACATCAGCGGCGGCAGGTCATACCCGGCGCGCATCACGTAACCGACCCCGGCCTCCCCTTCGACGGGCACGCCGGAGCCGATGAGATCCGCGATATCGCGATAGATCGTGCGCTCGGACACTTCGAGCTTTTCGGCCAGCTGCGCGGCCGTGGTCAGCCGACCGCCCCTGAGATACTGGACGATCTGGAACAGGCGGTCGGCTCTCCGCATCAGGCGGCCTTTTCCTCGAAGAGGCCGATGGAGTTTCCGTCCGGATCCTCGCAATAGACAAAGCTGCCGCCCGGAATGGTCACCGGCCCGGACACGAAGGTGCCTCCCCCCTGTTTCAGCCGTTCGGTCGCGGCATCGAGAGTATCCGGCACCGACAGGTGCACCGTCGGACCGCTGCCCGAAGTGGCCGGTGTGCCGGGATAGATGTGGCCGTGTATCCCGACCATGTCGTCCGAAAAGAATGCCAGCGGATTGGGGCCGGACTCGTCCTTTTTCATCTTCCAGCCGAACACCTTTTCGTAAAAGGCGATTGCGGCATCCAGATCGCGGACCGGGATTTCGGTCCATACCGTTGTTGGCGTTTCACTCATGTCAGTCTCCATCATGTTGCGATGGCCCCTCTCTGACATACCCCTCCTGACAGCATCCTGTCAGGAGCCTGACGCCATCCATCCCAGCCCGTCCTCGACCTCTCCGGCGGGGGCGTATTCCGCGCTGGCCCAGCCCGCATAGCCCTCCGCATCCAGCCGCGCGAAGAACCCGGTCAGGTCGATCTCTCCGCTGCCCGGCTCATGCCGTCCGGGATGATCGGCGAATTGCACATGCCGCACCAGCGCCCGGTGCCGGTCCCATGTTCCCATGAGATCGCCGGTGATCCGGTGCGCGTGATAGGCGTCGAACTGAAGCCCGAGGTTGGGCGTCCCGACTTCGCCGATCACCCGCGCTGCAAGGTCGAAATTGTTCAGGAAATACCCCGGCATGTCCTGCGGGTTGATCGGTTCGATCGTCAGGCTCTGATCCGGGGCCTCGGCGCAGGCCCACCTCAGGTTGTCGATCAGCACCGCCTCGGCCACCTCGCCCTCCGCCGCCCCGGACATGATGTGCAGATGTTGCGCACCAAGGGTCTGCGCATATCTGAGCGCCCGGCGGAAATCGCTGCGGAACCTCTCGCCCTGCCCCGGCACGGCGGCGAATCCCCGCGCGCCGCCGGTATAGTTCGGCGGCGGGCAGTTGATCAGCGCGAGATGCAGGCCGGTCCGCTCCAGCGCCTGCCGGATCTCCGGCACCGGATCGTCATAGGGAAACAGGATCTCCACCGCGTCGAACCCGGCGCCAGCCGCCGCGAGGATACGGCTCGGCACCGGCAGGTCCTTCCACAGAAATGAAATATTGGCACAGAACTTGGGCAATCTTCCCCCCTGTCACAGCATCGTGACAAGAGGGCGACGGATCGCCGGTCAAGTCAACTCATCCGCCTTCTGTATCGGAAAGAACTGGCCGCCGGACCATAGCCCGACCCATGCCTCGCCCTCATGGTCGCGCGTCACCGCAAGGTCGATCAGTCGGTAGAAGCTCTTCCGGTCGATCAGCGCCTCCAGCCGGTCACGGATCAGGACGTAAGGAGAGGGTTCTCCGGTTTCGGGGTCCATCTCTACCCGGATCGGGTTGTCCGGCCCGGCATCGGCATGATCCCCGACATTGGTTTCGAACCGCAGGACCTGCGCCTCGCCCGTGCCCTCGACGTCGAAATCCACCGCGACAAAGGGCGCGTCCTCGACCGTGATCCCCCATCTTTCAACAGGCGTGACAAGGACATACCCGTCGTCATCGCGCCGCAGGATCGTCGAGAAGAGCCGCACCAGCGCAGGCCGGTTGATCGGCGTTCCGAGGTAATACCACGTCCCGTCCCGCGCGATCCGCATGTCCAGATCGCCGCTGTAATCCGGGTTCCACTGATGAACCGGCGGCAGCCCGCGCCCCTTTGAGGCTGCCTTTGCAGAGGCAGCGATGTTTTCCGCACTCGGTTTCACGCTATTTTGTGAACTCATTGCTTTTGTATGTCCCAATGCCCGCGATACACTTCCCTGACTATAGTCCCGGACGGAGCCTTTGCCATGACCACGACCCCCGACGACGACCTCGTCGCCCAGATCGAAGCCGTTGAGGAGAAACTGGCCCAGGCCCGCAAATCCATCGAACGCCGCTTTATCGGCCAGGAACGCGTTGTCGAACTGACACTTTCCGCCCTCCTGTGCGGCGGTCACGGACTTCTGATCGGCCTGCCCGGCCTCGGCAAGACCCGGCTGGTAGAGGCGCTGTCGACTGTCATGGGCCTCCACGGGAACCGAATCCAGTTCACCCCCGACCTGATGCCCGCCGACATCCTCGGCTCCGAGGTGCTGGAAACCGCCGCCGACGGGTCGCGCGCCTTCCGCTTCCTGCCCGGCCCGGTTTTCTGTCAGCTTCTCATGGCGGACGAGATCAACCGCGCCTCCCCCCGGACGCAGTCGGCGCTGCTTCAGGCCATGCAGGAGAAACAGGTCACCGTCGCAGGCGAGGATCGCGCCCTCGGAATGCCGTTCCACGTGCTCGCCACCCAGAACCCGATCGAGCAGGAGGGCACCTACCCCCTGCCCGAGGCGCAGCTTGACCGGTTCCTGGTCCAGATCGACGTCGAATACCCCGATCGGGAGACCGAAAAGGCCATCCTTCTGGCCACCACCGGCATCGAGGAGGACGAGGCGCACGAGGTCTTTACCGCCGAAGAACTGATCGCTGCCCAGTCGCTGCTGCGCCGGATGCCTGTCGGAGAGTCGGTGGTCGAACAGATCCTCGATCTGGTCCGCGCCTGCCGCCCCGACGATCCCGGCGCCTCTGCCCGTGTGCGCGAAACGGTCAACTGGGGCCCCGGCCCGCGTGCCGCGCAGGCCCTGATGATGACCGTCCGCGCCCGCGCCATGCTGAACGGCCGCCTCGCCCCGTCGACCGAAGACGTGCTTGCCATGGCCCGCCCGGTCCTGTCGCACCGCATGGGCCTCAACTTCGCCGCCCGCGCCCGTGGCGACAGTCTGTCCGACCTGATCGAGGAAACCGCCGCCGCCGTCACCCGGACCGAGGCCGCCGCGTGAGCGACCGCATCGCCCAGCTTCAGGACCCGCGCGAGCTGCGCGAACGGGCAGAACGACAGGCCGAAAGCCTGCCGCCCCTGCTCGCCCGTGCCGAACACCTCGCCGGGACGGTCCTTCTGGGCGACCACGGCCGCCGCCGGTCCGGGCTGGGCGACGATTTCTGGCAATACCGCCCGGCACAGCAGGGCGACCCGGCCCGCTGGATCGACTGGCGCCGCTCCGCCCGCAGCGACGACCGCTATGTCCGGGAACGGGAATGGCAAATCGCGCAGTCGGTGATGCTCTGGGTCGATCAGGCCGCGTCGATGCGCTTTGGCTCCGACAAACGGTTCCCCGAGAAATGCGAACGCGCCCGCCTTCTCGCCCTGGCGACGGCGATCCTGCTGATCCGGGGCGGTGAACGCGTCGGCCTGACCGGCACGCTGCTGCCGCCACGCCGGGCCGGCAACCAGATCCACCGGCTGGCAGAGTTCTTCTCCGTCCCCGTTCAGGGCGATTACGGCGTGCCGGAACACCGCGCCATGATCCCCAATGCGCGCGCGCTCTTCATTTCCGATTTCCTGGGCCATCTGGACGAGGTCGAAACCGCCCTCACCAAGGCCGCCGACAGGGGGATCCGCGGCGTCCTGCTACAGGTGCTCGACCCGTCGGAAGAAAGCTTCCCGTTCCGCGGCCGCACCGTCTTTCAGTCCGTCGGCGGCACGGTGGAGCATGAGACACTCAAGGCCGACGACCTGCGCGACCGCTACCTGACCCGGCTCGCCGAACGCAAGGACCAGCTCGACACGCTCTGCCGTGCCACCGGCTGGCAGTTCCATGTCCATCACACCGACGCATCGGCGCAGTCCGCCCTGCTGACGATCTACCGCGCGCTTGACCGGGGGACGACCTGATGACGCTTGGCCCGATAGGCTTTGCCGCCCCCTGGCTTCTGGTGGCCCTGGCCGCGCTGCCGATCCTCTGGATCATCCTGCGCGCCGTCCCGCCCGCCCCGATCCGCCGCCGCTTCCCCGGCGTGGCGCTCCTCCTCGGACTTCAGGACGAGGAATCGGTCTCGGACCGCACGCCGTGGTGGCTGTTGCTGCTGCGGATGCTGGCGGTGGCCGCGATTATCGTCGGACTGGCTGGCCCGATCCTGAACCCGCAGGACGAGGCGGACACCGGCAACGGTCCGCTGCTGATCGTCATGGACGGCTCCTGGGCCTCGGCCCGCGACTGGGACCGCTCCGCCACCCTCGTCGACGGGGTGCTGGCAGAGGCTGGACGCCAGGGGCGCACCGCCGCGATCCTGCGCCTGACCACCCCCGAAGCGCCCGTGTTCCGCGCCGCCGATACGCTGCGCACCCGGCTGCCCGGCTTCATGCCCCGGCCCTGGACGCCGACGGAGACCGACATGGCCACCGTCGCCGCATCCCTGCCCGACGAGCGTTTTGACACCTACTGGCTGTCGGACGGGCTGGACCACGCCGGGCGGGACGAGCTGCTGACCGCGCTGGAAACCCGCGGCGCGGTCACCATCTACGAAAGCCCGCGTCCCGCGCTCGGCCTCAAACCCGTGCAGATCGTCGATGGCGCGCTGGAGGTCACGGCGATCCGCCCCCTCGCCCTCGGCCCGCAGGAGATCACCGTCCAGGCCATCGGCCGCGACCCTTCCGGCACCCTGCGCACCCTGGCCAACCTGCCCCTCACCTTCGGCGACGGCGAGACGGAGGCGACCGCCGCCCTGTCCCTGCCCGCCGAACTGCGCGCCCGCGTCACCCATCTGACCATCGCCGGCGCCCGCACCGCCGGGGCAACCACCCTGTCGGACGACAGTTTCCGCCGCCGCGAGGTCGCCCTGATCGGCACCCGGCAGGAGGGGGAGACGCTCGATCTCCTTTCCCCCATGCACTACCTGCGCAAGGCGCTTGCCCCCACGGTGGACCTGCTGGAAGGGCCGCTGATGGACATGATCCCGGCCAACCCGGACGTGATCGTCCTGGCCGATATCGCCACCCTCTCCGAAGCGGAGGAGGAGGCGCTGATCGAGTGGATCGATACAGGCGGGATGCTGCTGCGCTTTGCCGGGCCACGCCTGGCCGCCAGCGATGTCAGCCGCGAGGTCGAGGACCCGTTCCTCCCCGTCCGCCTGCGCGCCGGGGGCCGTAACGTCGGCGGCGCGATGAGCTGGGGGGAGCCCAAGACGCTGGCCGAATTCGACGCCACCAGCCCCTTCAACGGCCTCGCCATTCCCGGCGATGTCACGGTCTCCTCGCAGGTCATGGCCCAGCCCGACCCCTCCCTCGCCGATCGGGTGATCGCGCGGCTGACCGACGGCACACCCCTCGTCACCCGCAAGGAGATCGGCCAGGGTCAGGTCGTCCTGTTCCATGTCACGGCCAATGCGGAATGGTCCACCCTGCCGCTCTCCGGCCTCTTCGTGCAGATGCTGGAACGTCTCTCCGTCTCTTCCTCCACCTCGCGGCCGGAGGCGGAGGACCTTACAGGCACCACCTGGCAGCCCGTGCAGCTTCTGACCGCGACCGGCCGCATCGAACCCGCGGGCACCCTGCCCGGCGTGCCCGGCGAACGGCTGATCGACGCGCCCCTCGGGGCCGATCTGCAACCCGGCCTCTATCAGGGGCCCGACCGCACCCTCGCCCGCAACGTCCTGTCCGCGGAGGACACGCTGCGCCCGACCCAATGGCCCGCCCGGTTGCGGATCGAAGGCCTGACCCGGCTCGAGGAACAGCCGCTCGGCGGCTGGCTGCTCGCGCTGGCGCTGGCCCTGCTGACCGCCGATATCCTTGCCACCCTCGCACTGTCCGGTCGCCTGACCGGCGGCCGCGCCGGGACGACCGCCGCCGTCCTGCTGGCGCTGACCCTCGCCGGAGCCGGGGATGCCACCGCCCAGCCCCGCAGCGAAGACGCCCAGATGGACCGCGCCCTCAACGCCACGACAGAGGTCGTTCTGGCCCATGTCATCACCGGCAATCCGCAGATCGACGACCTTGCCGAGGCCGGCCTCCGGGGGCTGAGCCAGATCCTGAACTTCCGCACCTCTGTCGAACCGGACCAGCCCATGTCAGTCGATCTGGAAACCGACGAACTGGCCTTCTACCCGTTCCTCTACTGGCCGATCACGCCGGATCAGCCGATCCCCTCCGCCGATGCCTACCAGAAGCTCAACCGCTATCTGCGTACCGGCGGCATGATCCTCTTCGACACGCGCGACGCCGATATCGCCTCCTTCGGGGCGGCCAGCCCGAACGGGCGCAAATTGCAAGCCCTCGCCGCCCCGCTCGACATTCCCGCGCTGGAGCCGGTGCCGGAGGATCACGTTCTCACCCGCACCTTCTACCTGCTGCGCGACTTCCCCGGCCGCCACGCCGCCCGCGACGTCTGGGTCGAGGCCGCGCCGCCGGATGCCGAACTGATCGAGGGGATGCCCTTCCGCAATCTCAACGATGGCGTGACCCCGGTGGTGATCGGCGGCAATGACTGGGCCGCGGCCTGGGCGGTCGATGCCAATGGCAACCCGCTGGTGCCCGTCGGGCGCGGCTATGCGGGCGAACGGCAGAGAGAGATCGCCTATCGCTTCGGCGTCAACCTCATCATGCATGTGCTGACCGGCAACTATAAGTCCGACCAGGTCCATGTGCCCGCACTTCTCGACAGGCTGGGACAATGACCGGAACCGTGATCTTCTCGCCCCTTCTGCCCTGGCCGCTGGTCGCCGCCCTGGCCGCGCTGGCCATCGCCGGGATCGCCTTTGCGGTCTGGCGCGGGCTCGCGGGCTGGGCGCTGCGTGGCCTTGCCGCCGCCGTGGTGATCGCCGCCCTCGCTGGCCCCTCGTGGCGGGAGGAGGACCGCTCCCCCCTAACCGACATCGTGCT
>Ga0213839_1002367_pt1 | contig 10611 bp, 9 predicted proteins | sample SWPATP21_FD_160075 | JGI IMG/M metagenome (GOLD analysis project Ga0213839, IMG submission 160075) | Coastal seawater microbial communities from Marineland, Florida, United States - SWPA TP2 #1 | ecosystem: Environmental > Aquatic > Marine > Coastal | place: USA: Florida | collected 2016-08-14 | reverse complement strand
CGTGGCGCGGTCCCCGGTGCTGGCGGCCGCGAGGCCGAGGGCGAGTGCGATGAACGCCATGGAGCGGGATATTCCGTGCCCATGGAACCGCTCCACCCCGACGACGACGCCCCTCCCCGCAAGGACCCCCTCGCCGCGCTCGAGCGGACCGCCGACCTGGATGCCCTGGTCGACGAGAGCTGGGCCGACGACGAACCCATCGACGAGGTCCTCCCCGAGCCGCCCGGTGCGGGCATCGGAGCTGTCGAGCTCGACGAGGTCGCGTCGGACGACGACGGCACCGAGCTGGAGGCGGCCATCACCCAGGAGGCGCCCCTGCCCGCCCGCGTCGAGGACCCCGCGGTGCTCTCCTGGCGCTCCACGGCCTACGTCGACGGAGACCCAGTGCCCGCCGTCGCCGACCCGAGCCAGGCCCGCACCGTGTGGAGCCGTCCCGGCGGCCAGGGCGCCGCGAGGGCACGGCTTCGGATCGCCGGGGTCATCGTGGAGACCGAGGTGGAGCTGGCCGACGGTCGGAGCAGCCTGCGGATCGGCCGCGACGTCCTCGCCGGTCGCTTCTGGATCGAGGTCTAGCCAACCCCTGCCCCTGCCCCTGCCCTTGCCCTCCGGAATCGGCTCGGTGATCAGGGCAAGGCAGGAGCTGGCCCCAACGGCCCATCGGTCCAGCGCTTCGGATGACCTCGAGCCAAACGACGCCTTGGCGCGGGCAAGGGCAGGGGCAACGGCAGCGGCAAGGGAGGAGCCCGTAGGCGCTACGCGCTACGAACTCCTACTAGCGCCCCTCGATGGCGTCGATGATCGCCGCATGGGCGGTGCGGTGCCACAGGAGCCCGTTGTGGCCGTGGCGGTCGATCACCACCTCCCGCACCCCGTCGAGGCGTGCGCGCACGGGAGGGAGCACCTGATGGTCGTAGCGGGCACGGACCACCACGGTGGGGACCGGCTCGGGCCCCTCCGCCAGGCGCCGGACCCAGTGGCTGTCGGGGGCGAGCACGTCGCGGAGGCCCGGGGGCGCCAGCCGGTACATGGCCGTGCCCGCGTGGGGCCCGCCGACGCTCACCAGCCGCAGCACCCGCTCTGCCCCGCCGAAGGCCTTCACGAAGGCCCGGCTCGCGACGGCGCCGAGGCTGTGTCCGACCAGGACCACGGGCTCGTCCTGGGCCTGCACCACCTCGTCGATGGCGTCGACGATCTGGGGGAGGGTTCGCTGGGTGCTCGGGTAGCCGACGGCGGCGACGCGGTCGTGGCCCCGGCGGTACAGGCGCCGGATCAACGGCCGCCACATGGCGGGATGCCCCAGGAACCCGTGGACCAGCACCACCGGAGGGTGGCCACCGGCAGCCGGACGGGGAAGCGGGCGCAGCAACGCCACCGGCCAGGCCGCCGACCGCAGGGTGGCCACCGTCTCGGTCACCGCCGTCGCGAGGATCGGCCCGACGCGCCGTGGTGCCATGGGCCTACCCTGCCTCGATGGTGAAGGGCGTGCTGTAGGCGACGCAGCGGTAGTAGGCCCCCAGACCCACCGGAGACGCCCCGAGGGCACGGATCTGCACGTCGAGGGAGCCGCTCATCTCGACGTTGTCGATGTAGTAGTCGAGGCTGGTGGGCTCGGTGCCCTGCCCGTCGGGGGTGCGGTCGAAGCCGTCCTGCCAGAGGGTGACCTCGGGCACGAGGAGCGAGCCGAAGCGGTCGATGAAGCAGCGGACGGACACCACGTCGCCGCCGTTGGCGAGGATGGTGAAGCGATCGACGTCCTCCACACCCTTCTTCGTGCCGGTGGTGGTGAGGTCGTACGGGTCGATGCGTCCCTCGAAGCGGTAGGCGGTGTACGCCACGCCGTCGCTGGTCGCCTCGTCGAGGGGGGTGGGGGCGTCGCCGTCGCCCTCCAGGTCGTTGGGCTCGCTCTCGGGGTCGTACACGTTCGACCCGAAGAAGGGATGGAAGCCCTCCGGCTCGTAGGTGCGCACATAGATCACGTACCAGGAGGACGGGCCGGAGCCCCCGGACGCGTCGCTGGCCTCCAGGCGGTAGCTGGCCACCGAGGGGTCGAAGTACGACAGGTAGTCCTCGTCGCCTGCCCCCGCGTTCTTCGAGGCGACCAGCTCGTCGGCGTCGTCGTAGAGATCGAGCTGCGCCATCGCCGTGCTGCCGGGTCGGTCTGGCTGCACCCACACCTCCAGCGGCTCGCCGCCGACCTCCATGTCGATGGCGACGTGGTCGACATCACCCGGCTCCTCCAGGAGGATCCCCAGCGCCGTGATGGTGCCGCCATCGTCCACGACGATGGTGGTGGCGGGGTCGTCGGCCGCATCGGGCTCGGCAGCAGCCCCCGCCTGACGGATGTAGATGTCGTAGGTGCTGTAGGGGCCGCCTCGCCAGTCCTCCTCCACGAAGAAGTCCTGGTAGGCATCAGCGGTGGTGACATCCTCCACCGTGATGCCGTAGTCCCCCGCGACGGGCAGGTAGGTGTAGAGGACGGTGTCGAGGGGCGCCGAGACGAGGCCCGTCGGGTAGTTGTCGAGCTCGGCATGGGGCTGCCCGTCGGGGGCGGTGACCACGACGTAGGTGTCGAGCACCTCCCGCCCGCTGTCGGTCTCCGTGCGGATGCTGACCCACTCGTCACCGGGCGAGGTGTACACGAAGTAGTCGACGTCGCCCGCCGGTGCGATCACCCCGCTGACCCGGATCAGGGCGTCGATGTCCGTGGAGAGCGGCACGCTCTCGGCCTCGTCGGGGCTGTTGTTGCGGTCCCCGTCGATGCACTGGCCGAGGGTGGCGCTGTCGGGGTCCTGATCACAGATGGTGCCGACGTCGCACTCCTCGTCCTCGGTGCAGCCCGCATCGGTGTCGTCGTCGTCGTCGCCCGCCGGATCCTCGTCCAGGGACTCCTCTTTGGAGCCGCAGCCGGCGAACAGCAGCACGCAGCACAGCGTCGATGCAAAGGACCTCATGTCGCCTCCGTGTCGGGGACTTCCCCTGGTTGCAGCTTAGCGTCTGGCGTGGGCGCTCGAACGCCGCCATCGCGGAAGGTGGCTCTGAGCCAGTCCACCCCGTCGTGGAGGCGCTCGACCGGCGGACTCTGCTGGGTGCCCGGGAGCACGACCCTGCCGCCGCCCGCGGCCCTGACCGCGCGCCGCGTGCCGAGGCTCGACAGGTGGGGGTCGACGGCCAGCGCCGCAATGGCGGCCGATGGATCCGGGGGGACACACAGCAGCGGCGCACGGGGCAGGCTCGCGACGCTGCGGTGGGACCAGGGAAGCTGGTGAACGGCCCAGGCCGGCCCCGTGTCGCAGCGACCGAGGACCCGGGCCAGCGCCCCTCGGCTGCGGATGCTGGCGTGCTCTGCGTCGCTGAGGCGGCCCCGTGGCCAGCGCACCTCGGTGTCAGCCAGGGCCTGGGCGAAGGCTTCGGCGATGGGACCCAGGGTCTCGGGGTCCGGCACCACCACCAGTCCGGGGGACATGCAGCCACGGCCGTCGTAGAGGGCGAGGTCGAAGACGATGGCGGGCACATCCTCCACGCTGTCGCACACGGCAGCCGAGTAGCGGGCGCCGAAGCCGAGGAATCGGGACGCCGCCGCCCGCTGCCCCAGCTCGGCGATGGTGTCGTCGCTCCCCATGGCGACGAGTAGTTCCGGGGTGGTCCCCTCCCCCTTGGGGACGAGCCGCAGGGGCAGGCCGTGGTCCCGAGCCAGCTGCGCCCAGTGCTGCCAGGCCCGTCCGGTGTCGCTCGGGGCACTGGGCAGCTGGAGCTCCACGGTGGTGCCACGGCCGAGGAGCACCGCCAGCCACTCGAGCGGAGCCGTGAACACGGTGCGGGCGGCGACGAAGCGGGCGCTCTGGAAGGGGGTGCCGCCGAGGCTGGCCACGCGGCCCAAAACCTCGGGGGAGAGGGCGGCGAGGGCGGCGTCGCGCGCGGCGAGCGCCCCTGGCGGAGACAGGTCCATCTCCGGCAGCGACGAGCCAGCGATGGACGTCAGCCACCCGTGCACGGCTCCCCAGCTCATCGACCCTCCCGCCGACGCTGGAGCTCCTCCACCGTCAGGGAGCAGCCACGGACCTCGGCGCCCGGCAGGCGTCCCATCAGGGTCAGCGACCCGTCGGCGTGCACGACCCCCTGATCCAGGGTCTCGATGGCGACGGCGCTGTCGAGGTTGCACAGGTCGACGAAGCGGAGCTGCCCGGCCGCCTCGGCCCCCCTCGGTGCGCCGGTGGCGGGGTCGACGGCGAGAGGCCGCAGCCATGGCGGCGGCCGGTACGGAGCGTCGCCGTGGGCCCAGAGCTGACTCGACAGCTCGGTCATGCCGTACTCACGGATGAGCCGCTCGGGGGCGAGGGTGCCGTGGATGCGTGCGTAGAGACCGGCCTCCGACAGGTCGGTGCGCCGCCCCTTGAACCCTCCGGTCACCATCACCACGGACCCGGCGGGAAGAGGGCTCACCTCTCGCTCCAGCAGCTCGGCGAGGGCGAAGGCCGTGGCGCACACGTACACCGGCCCACCGTGGGTCAGCGCCTCGAGAGCGACTCGGGCGTCGAGCCCATCGGCCCCGACGCACCAGGTCACGTCGCCGAAGCCGGCGACCATGTGGGAGAGCGAGCTGTCGGGGGCGACCAGCGGGTCCTGCAGCAGGGCCACGACCCGTGTGGGGGCGCCGGGCACGCAGCGCTGGTGCCACGCCTGGGCGCCCAGGTCGTACAGGGCGGTGTCGCGGACGCGATGGGCCCCGCGGCGGGTCTGGGTCGTCCCGGACGTGCGGAACACCACGGCGCGCTCGTCGTCGCCGACGGTCCCGACAGGGAGGTCCTTGAACAGGTCGACGGGCACCGCCGGGATGGCGCGCCATCCAGATACCTCGGTCCCCTCGGCGAGGGCGCGCTGGACCGGATCGTGCCGTACTTGGAAGCGATGCACGGCGAGGGCCAGCTCGTCGAAGTCCCCGGACGCGTGGGTCACGAAGCGTCGGATCCGTGCCGCGAGGGCCTCTCGCTCGTCGACCAGCCCCATCACGAACTCCGCGGAGCGACCGCGTCGAGGGCGTCGGCGAGGGCCGCGAGCTGGGGGTCCGACAGCGTGACGGGCGGCGTGAACCCGAGGCTGCGCGGCCCGGCAGGAAGCTGGATGAAGCCTCGCTGGAGGAGCTCCCGACTGGCAGCGAGGGCGTCCCCGTCGATCTCGACGGCCCGCATCAAGCCACGCCCCCGGTGGTTGCGCCCGCGGAAGGCCGCCTCCAGCGCCGCGCCCCGCTCACGGACCCGGTGGCAGAGGTCGGTCTCCAGATGCTCGAGGACCGCCAGTGCCGCGGCGCAGCCCACAGGATGGCCGAGGAAGGTCTGGGTGTGGATGGCCTCGCCACCGCTCGCCCCCCAGGCGGTCATGGCCCTGGGCGTTCCGATGCAGGCGGAGATCGGGAAGCCTCCCCCCAGGGCCTTCCCCACACACATCAGGTCGGGCACCACCCCATGGGCCATCGACGCGAAGGGCTCCCCGGAGCGGCCCAGTCCGGACTGGATCTCGTCGAAGGCCAACAGCGCCCCGTGGCTGTGGGCGACGTCTGCGAGCATCCGCAGCCAGCCCCTCTGCGCCGGGCGGATGCCGCCGCGCCCCAGGATGGGCTCCACCAGGATCAGGCCCACGGGGTGCCGGGTCAGGGAGGCCGACACCGCCTTGGCTCCCGCGCCGTAGGGCAGCCGATGGACCTGCGGGTGGGCGATCGCGGCAAAGGGCTCGACGAAGGACCGCTTGTAGCCCTGCAGCGCGACCGTTCCGAGGGAGAGGCCGTGGTAGGCCCCCTCGAAGGCGAGCACCCCGGTCTTCCCGGTGGCGAGGACCGCCGTCTTCACCGCTGCGTCGACGGCGTCCGCCCCCGAGAGCCCGAGGATCGACACCGAGAGATCGCCGGGGGCGACCCGGGCGAGGGCCTCCAGGAGTCGGATGCGGGTGATGTCGGGCATGCTGTCGCCCATGGCGTGGAGGAGGCGCTCCTCCTGGGCCCGAGCGGCGGCCACGACCCTCGGATCGCGATGGCCGACCAGGGCCACGCCGAAGCCCCCCACGAGGTCGACGAGCACGTTGCCGTCGACGTCGCGGACGTTGGAGCCCAGGGCTTCCTCCCACACGACCGGGTCGTCGTGCTCGGCACCGAGCACCTCGGCCCTCCGGGCTCTGCGGGCCGTGATGGCGGGGCACTCGTGGCGAGCGAGGACGTCCACTGCGGCCACGGAGCGTGGGCCGGGCAGGGTGGTGCGAAGGTCGGGAGGGTCGATACCGAAGGGCATGCCGGTTGGTCTATCCCGTCCTCCGCTACGCTCTCCCCCACTGCGAGGTGGGTCGTGGGCCTGATCGACGAGCTTCGGTGCCTGGTGCTGGATCGCGCCTTCCAGCCGGTCACGGCCGTCGACTGGCGTCGGGCCGTCGTGCTCGACATCACCGATCGGGTCCAGGTGCTCGAGTACTACGACGACGTGGTCCACACGGCCCGGGCTACGTTCCCGATCCCTGCGGTGATCCTGACGCCCCAGTGGCTCCGCCGGGCCCCCGCCCACATCCCGCTGACCCGGGGCAACCTGCTCCTTCGCGACGAGCATCGCTGCCAGTACTGCGGCCGCGCCGAAGCCCGTCCGCTCACGGTGGACCACGTCCTCCCCCGCTCCCGGGGTGGCCCGACGGCCTGGACGAACGTGGTGGTGGCCTGCGGACCCTGCAATCGTCGCAAGGGCAACCGGACCCCGGGGGAGGCTGGCATGCCGCTGCCGAGGCCGCCGTCGGTCCCCAAGGCGCTGTCGATGGGGCGCCACGGCCTGTGGCTGGCGGAGCCCCCCGAGCCCTGGCGGCCCTACCTGGCCTGAGTGGGGCCTGTGTCGACCTGTGTCCGGTGCCCTCGTTCCTCCGGAGCCGCAGTACGTGGCGGACGGAGGTTTCCGATGCTTCTCATCATCCTGCTCTCCTGCGCTGTCGGCGCTGACACCCCGGGGATCGAGGCGGTCGGCACCGTCGGTGACTCGGCCTTCTGGCACGAGCACCCCATCGGCGACGTGCACGTGGGGGTGGATGGCACCCTCCGGACGTTCGCGGGCTGCGTCATCACCACCTGGGGTGCCGACGGAGCCAAGCGGGGCGAGACGACCCTGAAGGGGTGCACGGCGGGGCTGAACGACGGGCTGTTCTCTCCCGACGGCGAGTGGGTCGCTGCCTCTGGCCTGTGGACCGGCGAGCAGGGAGTGTGGCGGAGCGCCGGGGGCAAGGTGGTCCACAAGGTGGAGTCGGTCACCTGGTCGCGCTTCTGTGCCGGCGGCCTGTGGGACGTCGACGGGTCCAAGGGCTTCCGACGGCTCGACCTGTCGACGGGCGAGGTCACCCACCCGAGCGGCGACCACGGCACCGGCTTCTTGTGCGTCGATGACGCGTGGATGCTCGACGAGCACGGCCATCGCATCGACCCGGACGGCACCGTGGTGGAGCTCCCGGATCCCGGCGACAGCCGCAAGGTGGTGGGGCAGACGGGGGATGGCCGCGCCATCGTCTACCTCTACGAGCAGTCGCTGGTTCGGATGGACCGTGACGGCCAGCCGAGCCCCGGGGTCGCGGTGCCCGACGTTCCCGAGACCGTCGTCGCCATGGGGGAGGACTTCCTGGTCCAGGAAGACGGCGTGGACGACATCGTCTGGCACATCGGTGCGGACGGCTCCCTGAAGGCGCGCCACTACAGCGAGGGGCAGGGCCTGGGGGCCCGGGCGGGTCTCGGCTCCGTGTTCCTGTGGGGCGGTCGCCCCTGGGGGTGGGCCGGCCACCGGGTGTTCCCCCTGGAGGGTCCGGTGGGGCCCGACGACAGCACCGGGGAGGTCTTCTTCTTCGACGCCGACGAGCTCTACGTGTGCCACGGGAGCCGCTGCGAGGCCCGCAGGGTCGATGCCCTCCAGGGACCGGTCCGCATCGTCGAGCTGATGGATCGGGTGAGCGACGAGACCAAGGTCTCCCCCTATGGTCGCTTCCTGGCCCAGTACGACACGGAGAACCTCTACCGGATCACCCTCGACACCGGCGAGGTCGCGGCCCAACCGACGGAGGAGTGGGTCGACGGCCTGTCGGTCGATGCCTCCGGGCACTTCCTGTGGCGCCTGTCGTCAGACGACAACGACGACGGCGTCTACACGACCCGGGTCTTCGAGCGGAGGGACGGCCAGGACATCGAGCTGGGGAGCTGGCGGGAGTCGTGGCTGTCGGACCCCGGCTGGAGCCTCCTCCAGCTCGGCCCCACCATGCGCTGGCCCGGCGGACGGAAGGCTGGCTACGAAGATGCCGACAACTGGTTCGAGTCCCCCGATGGGAGGGCGTTCCTGCTGTCCGGCTACGGTTCGCGCCTCGAGGTGTTCGACGGCAAGGGGCAGGTGGTCGCTCAGTCCAGCCGGAGCGTGGACACGATGGGCGCGTGGGGCAACGGGGCCTGGGTGGCGTCTGGCAGTGTCGTCCGGTTTGTCGGTCCCGATCTCCAGGAGCGTGCGCGGCTCACGGTGCCGTGGTCCAACGACCTCCTCGCCGTGGAGGGCGCCGCGAGCCCCGACGGCCGACACTTCGCGGCCCGGGGGCCCGAGGGACGGCTCCACGTGTGGAAGCTGCCGGACCGCTTCGCCACCGCCCTGCCGCCGCTCCCGGCGCCCGAGGCCCTCGCCCCTCACGTTGATCCCCTCCCCCTCGGCGCCCAGCTGGGGGCTCCTCCCTACGCCATCGGCGAGGCGTCGCTGTTCCCGGACCTCTACGGCGAGCTCCCAGAGGGCGTGTCGACTCAGCAGCTGGAGCTCCTCGGCTACCTCGAGGAGCCGGCTCAGCTGTTGCTGGCGATGGCGGCCTTCGCCCCCCGCTCCCAGCAGGAGCGGGCCGAGCAGCTGTCGGCGATCGGAACGCTCTCGCCGGGCTGGAGCGACGACGAGACGCTGTACGGGGCCAAGGCGAACTTCCTGGCCATCCATCGGGGCGGGACCTGGTACGACGAGGACTCGGAGGAAGTCCCAGGCGACCCCGCGCGGCTGCAGCGGGACCTCGACAAGCTCGTGAAGGCCATGGGGGCCAAGAAGCACGTGGCTGCCTACCAGGCATGGCGCGCGGCCGCACCGGGCCCCGAGGGTCCGGCCTTCGGTGTGTCGGCCTGTCCGGACGCCGCCGACGCCTACGGTGCCGGGCCGGCCCAGCCACCGGCCAGCAGCGTGGTGGACCCGCCGCGCTCCCACCTCGCCAGCATCCTGGTGCGGGTCGACACCGACGGGACGCCGAGCTGGGTGGGCACCGAGCAGGGCACCCGCAACGACCGGGGGCGCGCCTGCTTCCAGGCCCACTCGGGCACATGGACGCCAGCCAGCAAGGACGGGGAGGCCGTCGCGAGCTGTGTGCGGATTCCCTGCTGGGAGCCCATCCCCGAGGACGGAGACTGATGCGACCGTTGGGAAGTCCCTCGCCAGGGGTCCGCAGGCCGTGGCGCGAGGCTTCAGGCTGCAGACTTCGGGCTACGGCTGCACGGGCGCGTTGCCCGCGCGTCGAAGACCTCCACACCGCCGAGCTCTCTCGGCACCCCGGCCCATTCGCAGCGAGCTGAAGCCTGCAGCCTGTAGCGTGAAGCCCCCGAGCAGACTCGACGCCACCATTTCAGCCTGGAAGGCACATCCGGGCCTCCGAACTTAGCGGCCGGTCGAGCCGAAGCCCCCGGCGCCCCGCTCGGTGTCGGGAAGCTCGAGGACCACGTCCCAGGCGACCTGGGTGACCGGGGCCACCACCAGCTGGGCCACCCGCTCCCCCCGCTCGATGCGGAAGGGCTCGGAGCCCAGGTTGATCAGCGCCACCTTCACCTCGCCCCGGTAGTCGGCGTCGACGGTGCCAGGGGCGTTGAGGACGGTCAGGCCGTGCTTGATGGCCAGGCCCGAGCGAGGCCGCACCTGGGCCTCCCAGCCCTCGGGCAGGGCGATGGCGAGCCCGGTGGGCACCAGGGCCCGCCCCATGGGCTCGATCACGACGGGCTCCGAGACCGCGGCCCGGAGGTCGCAGCCTGCGGAGCCCGCAGTGGCGTAGCTGGGGAGCTCGAGCCCCTCCCCGTGGGCGAGGACGCGAACAGCGACCTGCACGTGGCCGGCAGCCGTCCGCGTCATCTCAGGCGCCCATGCTGTCGAGGGCTTCCTTGCGGGAGAGGCGGATCTTGCCGGAGCGGTCGACGTCGATGACGCGGACCAGCACCTCGTCGCCCTCGTGGAGGACGTCGGTCACCTTGTCGACCCGCTCGTGGGCCAGGTGGCTGATGTGGATGAGGCCGTCGGTTCCGGGGAAGATCTCGACGAAGGCACCGAAGTCGACGATGCGCTTGACGACGCCGACGTAGAGGGCGCCGACCTCGGCTTCCTGGGTGATCTCACGGATCATCTGGATGGCCTTGTCGGTGGACTCGGAGTCGGTGGAGGCCACGTCGACCCGGCCGCTGTCGTCGACCTTGATGCGGACGTTGCAGGCTTCCTGGATGCCGCGGATGACCTTGCCGCCGGGGCCGATGATGTCGCGGATCTTGTCCTGCTTGATGTGCAGCGTGGTGATGCGCGGGGCCCAGGGGCTCATCTCCTCGCGGGGCGCGGCGATGGC